>Ga0308000_10000201_pt1 | contig 23773 bp, 38 predicted proteins | sample Neamet3_FD_203877 | JGI IMG/M metagenome (GOLD analysis project Ga0308000, IMG submission 203877) | Marine microbial communities from water near the shore, Antarctic Ocean - #3 | ecosystem: Environmental > Aquatic > Marine > Unclassified | place: Southern Ocean | collected 2014-06-04 | reverse complement strand
TTCGAGCGGAAAGCTTCTGAATGCCAAAACGTGCTGCTGCATCTGCAGAAGTTAAAGTTTTGCCAGTACCGCGTAGGTATGTTTCTAGAAAGGTCTTTTGGTTTGTCTTAATGGTTGTAAAAGCCATATATATTTTCTCCGTTAAAGTTAATAAAGTGGAGTTGTTAACTCCGTATTCTAAACGAAACTATTCTCTTAGCTTCATTATGTATACATTATAACTTCGTTTACAAGAGAAGTCAACCTTTATTTTGGACTCTATAATCTGCAATTGCTGCTTTAATTGCATCTTCAGCTAGTACTGAGCAATGTATCTTAACAGGAGGTAATGCAAGTTCATGTGCTAGGTCTGTATTCTTTATCAGATCTGCTTCATCCAGTGTCATTCCCTTAATCATTTCAGTTACTAAGCTACTGCTTGCAATAGCACTTCCACAACCGTATGTTTTAAAACATGCGTCTTCTACAATGCCATCATCGCCTACTTTAATTTGTAAACGCATCACATCTCCGCATGCCGGAGCACCGACCATTCCAGTGCCAATATTCTTAGCGGGATCCCACTTACCTACATTACGGGGGTTTTCGTAATGGTCTAACACTTTATCTGAATATGCCATAATTGCATCCTATAGTGTATTATATGTGTATATTTAGCGTAAATGTACGCCTACTACGGTTGGTATGTGTAAATTTTAAGTTATTTTACTTCTACGTCTAGTATCTGTCCAGCTCTTGACTGCATGTCTACCATTTGCTTATGTCTATTATATATTTTAAGATCATATAGTTTATCATAGTACTGGGTTAATCTTAACTTATCTCGCACAACCGTTGCTCTAACATGTTCTTGTATTCTTTTTGCTTCTTCAACCTTTTCAGTCGGCTGTACTACTACTTTTGGATTAGAATACGTAATATCATTGTGTCTAGTAATATGTGATATGCTTGTCATAACGTATTTAGCCTATATTAAACACCAAAGTAATTCTAGGTGTTTTAGATTTATTATGAGGAACTTGATGATGAATCCAAGATTCCCAAATTAAAAATAATCCATCTGTTGGAGGAAATTTAGCCGAATCAGATGTAATTTCACTGTCGCCAACTTGTCTTAGTGTGGATCTCGAGTCACGAAAGTTTCTTGGATCATAGAATAAAATATCAGCTGATCCTTCTGGACATTCTAAATAAAACACTCCAGACAAGATTGCTCCAGGATGGCAATGCCTATCGTGATAATCATTCTCTTCCATGCCGCTAACAAATATATTCACAGATAGTTTTTGTTTGGGCTCATACCCTATTGTCTGTAAATAATCGTAACTTTTAGCTTCTATAAATTCTGTTACTTCTTTGAACTCCGGTAACACTTCAAGCCCTTGGTTTGTAGTATAAGTATTTTTATAGCCCCATTGATTTGTAAGTAAGCTTTCGTTAGCAAGAGCAGTCTTTACAGCAGGAAGTGTCTTGGCAGCGAGGATCTTCTCATACGAGTGTCCAATCACTGTTGGAAAAAAGAACTGTAAGTTTGTTTTAGTTAGCATTAATATTCTTTCTCATGTTTCAGTGGTGCCGGTGACAAGATTCGAACTCGTGACCTACTGATTACAAATCAGTTGCTCTACCAACTGAGCTACACCGGCACGTTAAAAATATATTTATAGTCCTGTTTTAGATCGTCCCACGAACATGGAATATCAACTTGTAAAAATATTCTATCTTTAGTAATTAACGGACATCCATGCATGACCTTTGCATTAATAACTGTTGGGCATGTATACACATGATCAGCAATAACTTCACCTTTACCATTTATCCATTGTAATCCTTCTGGACTATCTGTTAATGGAATCATAAGAACGCATTGTCTTTGCGGGTCAAGGTGCCACGGCAGTATTCCACCTGCTAAATGTTTTGTAAATTTATAAGGTTTGCTATTTAGATCTAAATTAATTATAGATGATATTTCTTGAAGTATAGTTAAATCTTTGTTCGGGTAGTAATCAAACCAGCTGTTCTCTTTACCAGTGTCTAGCCCTGCTTTTGCAAAATGAACGTTAGGCTTCCACATAGTAACATGATGTTGGTAAAGAAATAATCCTTCTTTATCGTATACAAAGTCTGGAAGTTCAATAAAATAGTCATACATTTTTATGATAGTACCCTTTCATCATTTCATGCTTTACAGGCATTACTCCTCTTAGATGAAGGGCGTATCTATAATCATCTACAGTTTCACACCAACTGTAATGCCAACTAGGATCGCTAGGAACCATAAAGGCCAATCCTTTTGGTACCAGTGAATAGTGTTTATTAGTTTTTGTATCTAATGCTTCAAGCGGACTTTCTTTAAATCCTCCTTGTATTGGCACTATAATATCAAATGTTCGTTGTATACCATGTTTTTTATCATACGGTAAATTTTGCATCAAAGGATGGAAAGGAGCTCTAAAATCCTTTCTACTTTTTTTAATCATCATTCCTCTATAGAATCTTCTTCCTACGGGAGTAAAGTATTGTGCAATTTTGTTTATTTCTTCACACTTGGTAAAGTCTGTACCTTTACTATTAGCAGTCCAAAGACTACCGTCTGCTAATTTTGGTGTAATTTTTATTTCTGAATCATAGTTACCAATGTGAGGGCCTAGCCATTCTTTGTTTGGCATAGAATTAACAAACTCTAGTATCTTACTAGCATTAAATTCTAAATCGTAAAAGTAAAAGAACGGGTAGGCATTCATTATTCTAATCTGTTAATCTAAACAAGATAGTTTCTTTACCAGTTTCTTCGTTAATCAACGGAATAGCAAGTTCAGCAGGGTTACGTGTTTCTGGTCCAACCCATTGCCAAGTTTTGCCTGCTTGTTCTCCCTTGTGTGCTTCTGCAAAAAACTCTGCATTGTCTGCAAAGAACATTCCACCAATTAGCATTACTGCTCCAATAAACATATTTCTTCTCCTTTGTGAGATTAGTTACATTGTCGTTGAAAATATTCAACTCTGTTACCATAATGATCGATATAGTAATTTCTAACATCATAGCATTGTTGAACATGTCGTCTGCGATTATTTCTAAACAGTTCGTTTAGAATAACGCCGCCTATTATGATACCAGCTAAATCGTTATTACGACTGTTGTAGTATCCATTAAACTGTCTGTGATTTTGCCTACGAGGCTGGTGCCAACGATTATTGTTACCACGATGATTATTATAATAACCATTATTGTTATAATGATTGTTATAGGAATGTTTATTACGGTGGTCTGCATTAGCGGGTACAGCTACTAAAACTGCTATTGTTATTGTTGCTATTGTTATTAGTCTTTTAAACATGTATCCTCCTACCAGAATCCTAAGTTTCTGCCGTTACCGGCAATAATTGAAAAACATGTAACTACGTGCAAGACGATCCAAAAAGTTCGGGCCAGTAATGCACGTAGTACACTTTTTTGCGAAATTGGTAAAAAAGCAGGCTGATCAGTATCTGTCATACCAATTGGCATTCCGCATACACGGGCCCACGTTCTTAACCATTTTCGCTGTCCCGACATTACATATCGTTCTTTTTGTCTTGAATCTCTGCACGTCTTGACTTAGACAACTTACCTAGATCTCCAAGTGCCTTACGGGCTCTTGCAGCTGCGGCCTTAACACCTTTTGAATCAAAAGTTTCAGCTTCTGTTAGGTATTGATTAAACGCTTGTACAATCTGATCGTGTTGTGATAATTCACTCATATATTTTCTCCTGTTATGTAAGAATAAAGATTTTTCCAATCTACTACTTTATGTATGCCGTCTTCAAGCTCTTCATTCATATTGTGGCCATGTTCGACCAATATTGGACGCAAGCCCTGCTTAAGGCCTGCCTCTGCGTTCTCTAACTTATCTTCAATCCAGAAGTAGTTAGAATTTTTGTATTCAGCAAGTGCATCATCTTTTGGTGCACCTGTTGCTAAACAAACTAGTTTTGTAAAAGCTGATGGTCCAAAAAGCTTTTCCAAATTCATTCTGCGAAGTTTAAATGCATACGCATCTGTACTCATTGATGTAATACAATGGAACTCATATCCATGTTCTTCGTGTAGTTTCTTTACGTAATGTACGCTATCACGTAAAGCGGGTAAGAATCCCATTGCAGCACTTTCATTAAACTGTTTAACCAGCTTGTGCCCTTTGTTGTTAGATTCAACATTAAACCGTTTGGCAATATTATACTCGTAATTTGCTCCAGGTTGTTCTTGATAACCTTGTTGATCCATCCAGCATGTAAATGCATACTCCCAATTAAGAAGTACACCGTCTGCGTCTGTTAGGATGATTTTTGCTGCCTGTTTTGTCATATTTGCCTATCTTTATTTTAGTTTATAATACTATTATAACATCAATAATGATAGTTGTCAACCGACAGTATAGCCATTTTTGGATAAAACAGCCACATATTGTTGGTACATGCTTGCTCTGCCGCCGCTAGGACCCCAACAACGCTTAGTAGCTGTGTCAACATGTATGAAACTGTTGTAACATCCAATACCAGTAAAGCCAGCTTCAATTACTAGCTGGATGAATGTAATTCGACTACTAAAGTCACCTTCAGGCCAGCGTATGTCTATTGCTTGTTTAGACATATGCTTGCTTTTTTTGGCCCCACCAATTTTTGAATTATATTCTGGAGGTCTGTATGCACTATTAATACGCAACGGCCGGCCTAATGACTTAGCTAATTTTACTGCTTTATTAAATGTATCAGGTAGTACATTCATATTAACTTGTGGCTCTGGTAGTAGCCAATCTGATATTGGAGTAGTGTTATTAAACGGAGTAGTTACGGAGTCTTCTGCTCCTGAGGATTCAAAGCCTCCGCTAGTTCCGCCTGCTGGTGATCCAGGTGCTCCAATTATATCTGTTGAGCCATCAACTGGATTAGTTCCTTTTCCGCTAGCAGAATCGAATTGCTCTAATGCTTCGTTTTCGTCCGGATCAATTTCGCCTCTATTGATTTCATCCGATCTATCTGATAATATGCCTCTTGCTGCTCTGTCTGATATACCAACGGCATCCGGTAAGTCAAATACTTCTGCAATAGACCCGCCCAATGTTGGACCGCCATTAGCAAATACATTTTCTGATCCAGTACTTGACATGTTACTAGCAGTATCAAAGTCTCCTACTCTATGGATTTTTGGCATTACTGTACACTCCCTAGACTTGACCTAGCATCGTGTCCAAAGTCAGCATCATCACCGCCACCTAATTTAGATTGATAGCCTAACTGAGCACCTAATGCAAATTTTGTTACTTGTGGAACAACTCCACTCAGTCCATCATCTACACCATCAGTTGGATCTGCTTCAAAATAGTATTGACCTGCTACTCTAATTAATGTTTGTGTTGCTGTTATTTCTTGGCCCAGTGCAACTAGTATTCTATTACGTTCTGTTTGTGCAGCATTAACTACTGGTGCACCTGTTGCTGGTTCTGGCGTAGATGCTCCAGTGTATGCTGTTACTTGTGCAGCTCTTCCTACACCTTTAACTTCTCCTGTAGCAGGATTAACTAAGTCTGAATTAGCTGTAGCATTAGGTAACGCCATAGAACCTGCAGCACGTTCAGCTGGCCAACGTTTATCACCTATACTTGGATCAATTGCTGTTGGTTTAGGTGGAGCACCTTGAACAATCTTTGCAACATTTTCTTGACTAGTGCCAACTGATGTTGCTCCTGCGCCTGCATTAAGAGATGACCCTGCACCTGCTATTACTTTTTTACGTACTACTTCAGCATTTCCAGCACCGTCATTACTTAACGCAATTGCCATTAACGCTTTTTGTATATCATTCATTACAGGACTAGTTGTAACACCCTGTTCTGGATCTTCAATTGTCTTTCTTAGTAGTCTAACATCATCGCGTATACCTGTCATAGCTGTAATGATTCTATTAAGTTCTGCTGTGTAATCAGTATGTGTAAAACGAACTGCCATTATGCCACCATTATATCTTTTAAGTATGCTGGAGCAAGAGCTCTTTTTGCACCTTTGCCACCCCAGAACGAAGATGTGCTAATTTTTGTTAGTTGTCCTGCACTCTGACCTGTTAGTGCAATATCTACATGTATGCCAGTGTCGCCCATATACTTGTTACCTTGGCCAATTGCTGTAGCACCTGCGGCTTTAGCTGCCTTCATAAATGCAACCATAATAGATAAGTCATCTGAATTTCTGCTCGACAACTCTCTGCCATCAAATCCGTCTTTGTAAATTACAATGTCAGCTGCGTATCCGTTATCGTGTCTATTTGATCCTGTTCGTGTTCGCCCATCAACTCCGCCATCTTTAGCAGCCATTTGGCCTCCACTTGTAATTAATACATCGACACTTGCAGTTGATGCTCCTGCTATTAAAATGTCCATTAATGCTTGTTGTATTGGTCGATTACGTATCTTACCTTGGTTACCATATTTAACATTGCCAGTAGCTGATCCTGTTGTAGCTAGTCCTGCTGCTTCTAACTGTGCCAGCGAAGTATCATTCGTTCTTTGTGCAGTAGTAGTACCATCGTCATTTTGTACAATAACTGTACTGGCTCCGCCATAACCTGCTGGTCTTTCAGATTGGTTACTTCCTACAAAGTTACCAGATGTTCCGCCACCTTGTACAGTAGCATAGTTTTCACTAGTTGTGTCAGCAAAATTAGTTGGTCTAGCTAGTTCAGCGTTTAGTTGATCAAGAACGCCAGCGGCATCAAGATTTGCTTCTAGTGCCGCTTGTGCAGTAATGTTGCCAGCGTTAGGTGCAATAGTATCTGCATCTCTTTGATATAATCCTTTAGTTTGTGTAGTAGCCCTATCAGTTATAATACGTATGTCAGCTTGAATATCTTCAAATAAGCTAGCTATTTCACCAAAGTGTAGTTTGTATCCATCGTCAAAATGTACATGTGAATGTTCATCGGCATTAGAAGTAACTGTTGATCCCTCGTGGGCATCAACGGCAGTATGTGTCATACTGTTGCCAGGATGTCCTGAATCTGTAGTATTAGGAGTTGTAGGAGTTACGTTAATGCCAGTCATACTAGCTTACCGCGGTCGTATACTGGCTCGCTATGGAAGAGTGTGTTGCTCCTGCCATTAAAATATTTACACTGTTAATTTCAACATTGCCTAGCGTAGCAAATGTATCTCCTAATTTGCCCCAGAGCGCCTTTGTAACACCCGACTCTGCTCCTGATGTTATACCTGCAACTAATAAAGGTTTGTTAACCTTAATTCCTGCCGCTGACTCTGATACAAATTTTCCAACAATTTCAAATCCTTGAACTGTTCTAATTGTTATAATATGATTTGCTTCGACGCTTGTTTCTAATAATGCCATTTATAAACTCCACCCTGTTCCGTTAAATCCTGTATTTTCTATATATGTATTTAACTGATCGTAACCGCCTATTACTTCGCTGTTGATAATAATTTGAGGCATAGTACGAGCTGACGGAGAAATCTCCATCAACTCTTCTTTTGTAAGGTCTTCACCGAGTGTCCTAGTTGTAAAAGGAATATTCAAGCTTGTCAGCAACGCCTTTGCTTTATCGCAATACGGGCATAACGGTTTTGATAATACTTCTACAAGTGGCCTCATAATGAAAATCCTGTTAGTGAGCTTTGGTCTACGTCTTGTTTGATGCCACCAATAACATAAGATTCAACTTCTGTTTCTTGTGGTGCAACTTGTAGGCCTGAACTACTCAACCAATGTTGTGTCCACGGTAGCGGATTTTGTGTAGTTGGTTGATCAAATATAAGCGGCATACCTAATGCTTTAAGCCTGCGATTAGCAATATACTCTACATACCTATGTAGCAGTGTTTCGTTAAGTCCAATCATTGATCCATCTTTAAATAGATACTTGGCCCAATCTTTTTCTTCTGCAACACAATCACGCCACATGTCTAGTACTTCTTCTTGGCATTCTTTAGCAATTTCAACCATTTCTGGATCGTCTTTGCCTTGAGCCCAAAGTTTTAATACATGTGTGCTAAGTGCTAAGTGTTGTGATTCATCTCTAGCGATAAGACTAATAATCTTAGCACTACCTTCCATTAGCTTTAGTTCACCGAACGCAAATGTACATGCAAAGCTAACATAGAATCGTAAGCCTTCAAGAATGTTTACGTTTTGCATTGCAAGGTAAAGCTTTTTCTTAACTTCTCGCATGCTACCTTTTTTGTGATGTGTCCAGTTGTCTGCAGCTTCTGTAAATGCATCATAGTTTTTAGTTACACTTACTGCTCGCGCAATAATCTTGTCATCATCTAAGATAGTATCAAACACTTCTGAAGGATCAGCATACACGTTCTTCATAATGTGTGTATAGCTACGTGAGTGAATTGTTTCAAAGAAGTCCCAAGTAACAATACAGCCTTCTAGTTCAGGAATTGAAACATGCGGCAAAAATGCTAGGCATGGACCACGTCCTTGGACACTGTCAAGTAGTGTTTGGTATTTTAAATTACTTGTAAAAATATGTTTTTGTTCAGGACGGAAGTTTTGAAAGTCTGCACGATCTTTCTGTAAACTTACTTCTTCAGGACGCCAAAAATAACCAAGCATTGTTTGATTTAGTTTATCAAACACAGGGTGTCTAAATGTGTCGTATCGCTGTGTGTTCATATCTTCACCAAAGAACATATTCTGTTTGGTGAAGTCTACTTTTGCTTGGTTAAAAACTGTCTTGGCCATTGCCCGCTACTCTCTCATTAGTTGTCTTACTTTTATAGTATATACTATATTTACTCTATTGTCAACCTTAAATGTTGCATGCCTCACACTCTTCTTCTGTATCGTACAACGCACTTTGCAGCTCAGGTAATGTTTCTACAACTTCATCTTCTAGTTCACTAGGGTCTGTTTTGTAATCATACGTGTTCTGATAGTAACTTGTCTTCCACCCCATTTTATATGTAGTCAACAAGTCTTTCATCATAACACTCATTGGAACTTCATTGTTAGGAAACTGCGTTGGGTTGTATGACCAATTACCGCTTATTGCTTGATCAAAGAACTTTTGCATTACTGCTACAATGTTAACATAACCTTCGTTACTAGGCATATCCCATAGCAGTGTGTATTGATTCTTTAGTTTTTGATACTGCGGAACAATCTGCTTAAGAGGCCCTTTTTTGCTTTTCTTAACGGACAAGTATCCTCTAGGTGGTTCAATTCCGTTTGTGGCGTTTGACACAACGGACGAGCTCTCTGAAGGCATCTGTGCTGACAGAGTGCTGTGCCTGAGGCCATGTTCGACGATATCATTCCGTAAACTATCCCAATCATATTTTAACTCCCCATCAACTATGTTATCTACTTCTTTTTTATAAGTGTCAATTGGCAATATGCCGTCACTGTATTTAGTACGGTGGAAGTAGTCGCAAGCGCCACGCTCTTGTGCAAGCTTGTTACTTGCTTTAAGTAAGTAATATTGAAAAGCTTCTGTTAAGTTATGTACTAGTTGCCAAGCTTCTTTGTCTTCGTACTTGACATGATTGCTAGCTAGATAATGTGCTAATCCAATATACCCAATACCTAATGAACGTCTAGCCTTTGTTGACTTTTCAGCAGCTAGGATTGGATAGTTTTGGTAATCAATAATTTCTTCTAATGCTCTAACTGCTAGCTCACATAATTCATCTAACTCGTTTAGATCTTTAAGCGTACCTACGTTAATTGCTGAAAGGATACACAAAGCAATTTCACCTTCGGCGTCATCAATGTGTTCTAATGGCTTAGTAGGTAATGTAATCTCTTGACACAAGTTGCTCATATAAACTTTATCTTTGAACGAGCTATGTGTATTACAGTGATCAACATTCATAATATAAATGCGGCCTGTTTCTGCACGTTCTTTAATTAGTGCTGAGAACAAGTCCATTGCTGATACTTTCTTTTTCTTAATACTAGTTGCACGTTCGTACTTTTCATATAGTTCTTTAAATTCATCAGCATCACCAAAATAAGCTTCGTACAAGCCCGGAACTTCGTGCGGTGAGAATAAAGTAATGTCTCCGCCGGATAACAATCTTTCATACATTGTTTTGTTTAACTGAATTGAATAGTCTAGCTTACGAACTCTATTATCCTCTGTACCTTTATTATTTTTTAGTACAAGGATGTCTTCAATCTCTTGATGCCAAAAAGGAAAATGTGTAGTAGCTGAACCACCACGTACTCCATTTTGTGTACAACAACGTACTGTGCTTTCGAACTTTTTTAGGAACGGAATGATCCCTGTATGAGCTACTTCGCCGCCTCTAATTTTTGCATTGACGCCTCTAATTCTTCCTGCGTTAATACCAATGCCTGCTCTTTGTGCAGTGTAGCGTCCAATAGCCATATCAGATGCAAAAATGCTATCAAGTGTATCAGCACTATCAACAAGGACACAAGATGCAAACTGTCTAACTGGTGTTCTAACACCTGCCATAACTGGTGTTGGGATATTAATTTTGAAAAGCGATGTTGCGTTATAGTATCTTCTAACATACTGCAAACGAGTTTCTTTAGGATACTGCGAAAATAGTGTTGCAGCAATCATCATATACATAATTTGCGGAGTTTCAAACAATTGATTGTTACTTCTGTCTTGGCATAGATACTTGTCAACTACTTGACGCATGCCAGCATAGGTAAAGACTTCGTCCCGTGTATGACAAATAAAACTATCTAGCTTTGCAATTTCTTCGTCAGTATAATAGTTTAAAAATTCAGGATCATAAACGCCACGTTCAATATTAATATCGATCATTTCTTTCAATGGTATAGCTTTAAATTCGCCAAATACTTGTTTGTTTACACTATAGCTTAATAGTCTAGCAGCAGCAGTTTGATAATTAGGAGCTTCTAATGAGATAAGATCGTTTGCACTCCGTATTAAGATTTCTTGGATTTCTTCAGTAGTCATACCATCATAAAACTGTAAGTTTGCATTCATTTCAATCTGACTTGAACTAGTACCAGCAAGGTTCTTACATGCTTCTTCTACTACAAAGTGGATTTTATCGATGTTTAAATTTTCTTTGGCGCCATCACGTTTGACGATCATAATACCGTTACTCATTTTCTCTCCTATTATTTGTAATATTTAGTGTAGGGGTAGCATTGGATACTCATGATGCGAAACAATGCTGTTTGGAATTTCATTTCTGTGGACATGCATACTCTCTTCAAAGCCTATGACACGATCTCCAACATAAAGTAAGTAATATGTTGACGACTTGTTCTGGTCGTGTGTTATATGTATCTCATAATTAACCTTGGATAAAACATCGGTTAACTGCAAGGTGTAACAAATTGCAAGAATCTTAACGAAGGGGCAATAAATATTTTCCTTAATTAGTTCCCAAGGATCAGGCCACGTACTAGATGTATATGGGTCTGTCTGTATATTAACTAAGGGAGCTTTATCAAAGAAATCTATAGCATCTTTAATCGGGTCATCTGAATCTTCAAGTGTTGATCTAAATTCAGCCCAAACTGCTAGTCTATCCTCGTAAGTTTTATCGAACATTTCCCGCCATTATGATTTAAGTTTCACCTTGTAAGTAAACACTGCGTTATCGCTACTAGTAGAGTTTAACACCATAATGGCCACTGTGTCAACCGAAGAGTTGGAATTCTCATCATAATTTTGAGCTTGGAACTTTAGATTGTATGCTAAGTTTACATCACCAATGTAATCGTACTCGTCTGTAAATGAAACAAGATTTAGTGTTGGATTAACTAACACTTCCATTTTTCCGCTTCGAGTTGCATTTACTGCACTACTCTTATAAACGTAATCAATTTCATATGCTCTTTTTTCATTAGCAGGTAATCTAAATAGTTTTGAAAATTCACCGTATTGTGTAATTGCTAAGTTGTAAGTTGTTCCAATTTCTGTTATTGAAGAACCTTCAATCTCTGGAACATACGGGATATTAACAGCGTAGGTCGGATCATACGATAGTTCTTCTGTTCTTTTAAACCAATCATTATCTGAAGAATTCTTAAAAGCTGTAAATTTAATAATAGAGTGTGCAATAGTTGCAGACGATCCCATATTATTACCACAATCATAAAACTTATTACTATTACTTTGATTGTCTGTTCCTGTAGCAATCAAGATAGCATGAGTACTAATATCATTAAATGTTGAATCTGTTATAGTATTGTTAACAGGACCTGTTAGCATGCCACTAGTACCTAAACTAGTTAAACTACCAAAGTTAACTCCTGTTTTACAAGTCTTTATGTTACAATTAGTAAACACATTGTCTTTAATATCGTAGTCAGCTGTTATTCCAATTGCAAATCCATTCATGTCAATATGGTCAAATGTATTACCTGTACAATTTACCGCTGTACTTAATGATACAAAACGAATACCATGTGTAACTCCAACTGATGCATCGCTTACCCAAGGTCCTTTTAAAACTAAGTCTTTAAATGTACTATCTCTACATGACTGTAGATTTAATGCTTCAATAGAATGACTGATTTGGATTGTAAGACCGCTTAAAATTATGTGCCTAGCTTGGTTAAGTGTTGTACTAGTAGCATCAGCAGCTGGATATCCTGGATTACTACTATCATTTACTGTTGTAAATGCAGGGCCAGCAGTGCTAGTATAATTAATAATAGTTTTGTCTGCTCCTGCTCCTATAATAGTAGCATATGGAGGAATACTTATAGTGCTTGTAATTGTATAAGTGCCTGGTTCAATGTATAATACTACTCTTGACTGCGGTGTAAGTTTTGTCGCCGCATTAAGATATAGTTGATCGAGAGCTCTTTGAAGTGCTGCTGTTTGATCTAATCCGTCTCCGTTTGCACCAAAACTTCTAATACTAATTCTATCATCTAATCTAGCTTGTAGTGTACGCTGAACAGGAGTATTAACACTTGCTCCTGACTGGTAGTTGTTGCTAGTACTAGCATATGCATATGTTTTGGCATACGCAAATAAGTCATCATGTTCAGTCAGCATTTTAGTATTGCCTACATAAGGAGCACCTTCAGAAACAGCACCATTCCCTATCCATAGTTCTTGCGTATCAGTTGCCCAGCCCAGTTCGCCACTGGCTAGTTGTGGGAGGCCCGCTCCTTGGTTCTTGCGTCCTCTACGGATTTGTATTCTTGATATGGATACTACAGCCACGATATTCTCCTGCTATTATTTTAAGTATTTATGTCTAAAGATGCTGCAATTCCATTTATCTATCCAATCCAAAATGAGTTACTAATTGATTTGCTAAACTAGCATGACCAGTATCGCTAAGATGATACACGTCATCTGATAGATGATTTGGCGTAGCAAGTGCATCATCTATTGCAGCAAAATTATCTTTATAAAACGAAGCTACATGTTCCTCTAAAAATTCTGGGCAATAATGGCCTACGTTAAGAAAATATACATTATCAAATCCGTTCTGCTTCATAAAACATTCAAACATAGAATGTTGTTGAAAAAATAGCTCTTTTTCAAATGCAGGGTTTACGTGTTTAGTGTATGCTTTAAAAAGTGTGTTATCTCTAGGTTCTTCATGCCATTTATCTACATCTATCTTATATCTAACAATACTACCATCGTTTTTACCATACTGGTCATTTATCCAACTTTTATTACTTTTGTACATCCTCACTCGATCATTATTGTAAGGTGACCAAAATTCTCTACGAGTTAATTCGGTATACTGCATAAACACTAGATCGTTTGGTGAGATAAGTTTATTTTTAACCGCATTTACAACTACTCTCCACATACGCCAATTACTTCCGCAACCTGCGGCTTGGTGTATGTAATCTAAATTAAGCTTTTCAGCTAGGTATTCTCCCCAAACTTTATCAACATTAGTATAATCGCTAACTGAACATCCTGCTACTAATAAATTACCCATGCTTCTCATAATACTGTTCGCAACGATTCCACCACTCTTGAGCCCATGCATCGAATTCATCTGGCCATACATCAAACTGTTGATACTCTCCAGCACGACTACACATAAAGATATGTCCTTCGCGTATATCTGTACCATGAACTTCGTTATGTCCTAGGGCATATGCTGTTAGCTGGAGGAAGTAATCTTCAACCCATTCAAGCTTCTTAGGCTTGTTAGTCTGTTTGAAGTCCATTATACAAGGCTGTCCTTTGTATTGACCAACTAAGTCAGTAGTGCCTGCAAAGATGCCAGGAACATAAAGCGGAACTTCACTGCCCCATATCTCATCTACATCACACATTGCTTTGTCACGAATAACTTCAGCCATGCCATGTGCTTGAATTGCATACGGATTACTGCCCGGAGTTGGCCACTCGCCAAACTCAATGTAGTCTTCAAGATACTTGTGCATACGTGTGCCTACACCAGCAGCTTCAGTAACAATCTCTTGTGCTTTCTTTTCACCCATGCGTTTCTTCCAAGCAATAAGGTGAGTCATATCTTTAGTACCGCTAAGGATAGTTGTTACACTTGCTACAGGTGGACCACCTGGTGCTGCATATCTACGTTTGCCGTCAGCTGTTTCAACACGCTTTAGTTTTTCGTACTTGTACTTCTCTATAATTAAGCTCATGTATCCTCTTTTTTATCAGTTGCTATAATACTAGGATCGTCATCCCAGTAGCTGCTAGGGTTATAATCATAGCTGTCACTCATGAAGGGACTAACACCGGAATTAGGATCATCAATACCTGTTATAGATTTAACTTCGGGTACCATTTGTAGCATAATCCCTTCTATGCCTTGTTTAAGAGTCATAGCTGACATTGCACAACCAGAGCATGCTCCACTCATTTCAAGTGTTAATGCTCCTTCTTGGTAATCTATATAATTTACTACGCCGCCGTGTCCAGCAACTGCTGGTGCTACATAGTCCTCTAATACTTGTTTGATGTTTACTACTATATCATCATAAGTTTGTTTATCAATCATTACTTTTCCTATGTATAACTTATATTATAACACCAAAGTATTAGATTGTCAAGTAGTTTTTTAAGTTAGAGTGTTTGCGTTTGATGCCATTTTTGCAACTGGATCGCCTGGCGCACCTGGATTTCCGGGTAAATCCGCAACATCATCAACTTCAGAAGTTTTAAGTTCAATCTTTTCTTTGTCAAAGTTTTTTACAATATTTTGGATTTTTGGATCGCTGTCGTATGCAGCTTTGAATACATCATAGGAGAACTGATTACGACCTGTATTCTGCATAAACTTATTAAGTTTTTCTATGCTGAGTACAGTCTTATCAGTGTCTTTTAGATGATCTAGTATTTGGAATATAGACGTACTGTCTACATTTTCTTCTATTTTAGCTTTTTTTTTGAACGTTGGATCGACTCACGCTTTTCACGCCCACCAAGGTCTTCACCACCAGCGGCTGCATCAGCTGCACCCATGCCATCATCTGGCATTCCAACTTCGCCTGGTGCTAATTCTGGATCAGCTTCACCATCAACAGTTGGTTCCATTGCTGGATCTGCGTCTGGATCCATTGCTGGATCTTCTGCACCCATAGCATCCATTGGCTCAGCTTCACCTGTTAATTGTCCAACACCGCTTGTTAGTGCAACACGAGTAGTTTCCATCACGCCGTACATTGCTTCTAGTGCAGGCTTAACTGTAGCAGTAAATGCTTCACTTGCTTCACTGCCCATTTCGTCTCTAATAGCATCAGCAAGTTCTAGCATAGATTCAGTTTGCATTTCTGCTGTGTCTTCCATCCAACCAGTAAGTCTGTCAACCATATCTTTAGCTGCCATTACTAGTTCTGCTTTATCTTCTTCGCCTTCAGTTACTTGGATAGCTTCGTCAATAGCGTCTACAATATTATCATTTCGCTCTGCAATGGCTGTATTTAATACGTCAAGGAATAACTTATTTTTTTGGTAGCCTTTGTCTTGTACTGCGTCGAACGCTTCGTTTGTTTCGGTTTGACTGAGTGCAGTTCGAATTTTATTGCGAACGTCTTGTAACTGTTCAGTTGTAAACTTATCTACATCAATTTTTGCCCCAAACTTCTTTGCTAAACTTTCGTTTAACTTCTTGGAGTTTGCGGGTCTTGTAAATTCTCTAATGTTCATTTTAGTGTTCCTTGACTATCCGTTATATGTATATTTATCATTTAGGCGTATATATACTGATCTAATTTATCTCGTATACGCTGTGCTTCTACTAAAGATATTTCCAGTCTAGTTTCTCTAGACTGTTTCGCTTGCTCACATTTACTTTTTCTTATCATATTCTTGTAGAAGACTGCATCGTTATAGTGTTTGGCTAGATTACTTTCAATATCTAGTATTTTATCTAATCGATTCTTCTTCTCTGCAAGATTCTTAGCTATAGCAACTGCTACAGATTTAAACTGTGTTCTATGTATTTGCTTGTTTGTACTACTATCATACACTAAAAATCCTACCTTGCTTTCTCTAACTACGTATTGTTTAATTCTAATACTATTTCCTTTAGCATAAGGAATAGAACTATCTTTAAGTCCTTCATTTACAATGTCTTCGAGGTCAGTTAATAGATTGTTAGAAATCATTCTTTGCCACCATTACAGAACTATTGTTTGCTATACTCTTACTTATAACGCTCTTACGTATCAGGTTGTTAATAATGACTTGATCGTGTTCTGTGAATGATGATAGTGGTAGCGGCTCATTGCCTAATGTTTCCAATAGAGATTTTTCTTCGTTCGTAACAAAGATCTTAAGATTGGAGAACAGGTCGCTTACCTTCATATGTTTTTTACAGTTACATTGTCGCCTGGCTTGATGCCGCGATCAACTGTACCTTTTGTTTTTGTGTCTAGTGTTAAGTTGCCACGTTCGTCTTTTGCAATGGCACCTGGTTTACTAGGATCTTTTGGGACTACTGTCTGGATCTTTGTTTTAGGATCAACTAAGATAGTTTCATTGTCATCGTCTTTTTCAATTTGAAGTACAGTGTCCATTTCATTTATAATATCTGACATTTTCATTATCTTTTTCCTTTTGCTCCGCGTCTCTTCTTAGGTGTAAGTCTTCTTCTTGAACCAACATTTAATCTTGTTAGCTTTTGACTTGCTGGGCTAGTACGCTTAGTTCTGTTAGCTTTAATATTTACTGTGGCGCCTTTACTGCGCCTAGTCTTTTTCATTGTATTCGAGGCTTTCATGTTCTTAGCTGCTGAACATGTCGTTGGCTTTGCAACAATACGGCCTTTACGTGACCCGCTTGTACATCTGTATTTACGCACAACCTTGTTACCAGTCTTACCGAATATGGGTGTTGCGCCTTCGTCTACACTACATTGACAAGGCTCTGCATAGCAATTGCCACACACCCATTCATCTAAAGTTAATTCTCGTAATAACATATTAACCTCTACCTCTTACTGCTAGCTTTATTCAACCGCTGTACTCTAATTGAAGCTGGATTAATACGCTTAGTTCTCTTTGCTTTTCTAGTTATTCTAGCACCAAGTCTAGCTTTCATACGTTTCATTTGCATACGCTTTTTAACGTTAGGTGGAGCAAAGCATTGCTTTAGTTGAGATACAATTCTATTCTTACGTGGGCCACCTGAGCATCTGTACTTACGTACTACTTTCTTACCAGAACGTGCCCAAGTAGGACCTTCTTCTAAGTCTTCAACGGTATCTTTAGGTGATGTGAGTTCGCGTAATAACATATAGTTATTTAGCGTGTTTTACAAGTTCATTACTAGAACTATGATTGTGGATAATAAGCCAGCTACGATTGTGCCAGCAGCGCCAATGAGGACCTTAGTCATACTCTTTTGGCCTTCAACAACATCTTTATGAATGCTGTCTACTTTTGTTTCTATCTTTGTTAAACGATTTTCTAGATTCTCATAACGCTGTTGACATAAATCAACGTGTGCTTCTAGATTTTCTTTTTCTAATTCTGTGGCAGTAGCCATCTTTAAACTCCGTGTGTTTCTTACGCTCCGTAAGATAATTAAGTAAACTGTTGTGGTTAGCCTTAATAGTGTGTTTATAGATGCCTGGTAGGTTTTTAAGCCTACATATTATTTATCCAATAGTGTGAAATTAATATTAGATATCTTGCTATTCTGGGTAGAAAAAACATTGTTTTTAAATTTAGCTGTTTCTGCTAAATCTGTAATAATTGGTATTAAATTAAAATCACTGTTTAACATGTCTACTGTTAATGATCCTTCAGCTACAATATCAAAATCAAACTGCCAAATTGTTTGTTCGCCTGTATATGTATTGCCTAACTCTTTTTCTTTAGTTGTGCCAGTAACTATTTTTGGACTATTATGGTATTCTATATTTGTTCTTAACCCTATTGTCTGTAGTACAGTTAGGAAGTTTTGTTGTTGTCTGTATCCAAATGGATCGTCAGCTCTACGGGCACCTGTTTCGGTAATATCTATTAATGTTGTTATTCTAAACGTATCCATACTGTATTTACAGTCATAAAAAAAGAGCCACTTAAAAAGTGACTCTTTAGTGTGACGCCTTGCAACATCACGGTTCTAAGGTAGTTAGAATCTTTTAGTTATTAACCGTTAGCTGGATAGATACCTAAGTCTACAACTGTTGTTGCGTTCAAGTTTGATCCAGCTGCGTTAGCTGATTCGCCTGATACTGCAATGTCATCTGCTGTTCTAATACCGGAAGTTGTCTTTAAACGAATTTCGCTTTGTAGAAAAGCTGCTAATGTTTCAGCGTTTGTGCCGTCATATGTTGTAGTTGGAAAGTCACCTTCTACCCATATATCAACTAACTGACCAGCATTTGCGCCGTCTGTTCTTACTGCTGAGTAAGCAAGGACTGTTGCTGTGCGTGAAACAGTAGAAATGATATCTTGTACTACACCATTTGGTCCTAATTCGTTTACCATTGAAATTGCATGTAATGCAATGTCAACTGTTAAGCCGTGCATTGTTTTGCCGGCCATTGATCTACCTGTATTTGCTACGGTTGGATTTGCTTTTGATACTTGTGCCATTTTATAATCTCCTATATTCTAATAGCTAAAGAAGGCCTCTCCTTCTTTGTATACTTTTATTTATCAATTAATAAGAAAAATGTTAGAATGTTAGCTCTTTTTGGCTCGTTTATGCAATGCACGTAGATTATTTACATATGCAGGACCTGCTTGCACGATATCATCTATCATTTCAATAGCTGGCATGTATGCTTGTACCATTCCACTGCTAACTGCTTGTCCATCACTTGCCTGCTGTAAGAAGCGTTTTGTAAGTGCTAAATTTTTAGAACCAACTAGATACCTATACAATGCTAAGTTCTTTGACGAGCCTGCTAAGTCAGGCTTTGATGAAGTTGGTTCCGGATCAGTAACACTAGCAACTTCCATATTTTTTATAGAAGCCCACTGCTCGAAGTCACTAATAAGATCTGAACTTCGTAGTTTAGCTCTTGCCGCAAATATTAAACGGGTAGCTACTAGACGTTTCTCTGATCTAGTTTCTTTATCCCAATTCATTATACTTCTACGAACTGCTTTGTAATCGGAGTTAGTAATCTTTAAAGCACTTTCTAGTTTTAAGAATAATGAACTGGGATTGTATTGTTTAATAGTTGTTGAGCCTGATGCTAATGCACGTATGTACCTATTAAGATCGTTAACAGGTACTCTAGTAGTAGCTTTAAGTATTTTAGCTGCTTCAGGATCTTTTAACTTAGCTTGAGCTGAGTCGCCACCTACTATAAAATATATAAAGTTATATAAGTCTGAACCCATTATGCGATAAAACTTATAAGTTTCAAATCCTATAGTAGACTTTGCATACTTTTGCACACTTTTTTGGAAGTCTGGAAAGTGACGCATAGTTTCTAGTATTAACAACGTCAAGTACAACCGCTCACAACAATCAGAATAGGTAAGTTTCTTAGAATTACCATTATCCTTAGTCATGCGTGACTCATGTAAGTCTTTAATAAATGCAAACGCCTTTGGAGCCTGTGGCATAGTATCTAAACTGTGTCCACCTTCCATAGTCGCCCATTCACTTGCTGTGTACTTTTCAGTCATTAAATTTACTGGCCTCTTGCAAAGTCTTTTGCATCGCGATCAATTTCATCATCGCTTGGAGCTACATCATCTGGCTCATCTTCTGGCTCATCATTTTGTGGCTCAGGGTCTGGAACATTAGATTTCATATCACCTTTAGCTTCTGCTTGTTGAATCATTTTCATGATTTCAGCTTTGCTTGCTCCTGAAGCTTGTTCGATGTCAGCAAACATTTTAGCTAACTTCTCTTTTGGAGTGCCTGGTCCGGCTTCTGATGGATCTTTAATACCAAAGCTAGAGCCAATGGAAGTTAGTGCTGCACCAACAGATCCCATCTTATTCATATTGCTTAGTCTTGCATCATAGGCTTTATCATCTTCACCTTTTTGCTTTTTTAAACTGCCATGTTCGCCAGTTCCTTGGCCTATTTGCTGTAAGGTACGACCATACTTTGCCATCTTCTGGGCAAAAGGCGATGCATCGTAATACCCTTCTGTAATTTCATTAACTTTCATAATACTAACTCCTATTAGTTTGGTTGCCATCTCGTACGAGGTACAAGTTTGATTTTAGATTTCTGTGCGACATAACCTTCACCACCTTTTTCACCGCCAGTGGTTGCTTTAACATCAGCATCAGCTGAGTCTAGTTGGTCTATAATATTGTCCTTAACAATCATTATTGTTTTAATAAGTCCAAATATTGCCGGTAATGCTTTTGGGTTTGTTTCGTTTATTGAAGCAAGTGTTGCTTGCTGTCCTTTACTTATCTTTGACGTAGCTAGCCAATCAAAAAATCCATTCTCAATATTCTTTAACTGTTGTGTACGTGTCATATGATTAACATATGTATAAATGATGTTAGCCGGACTGCTTAATCCTTTAGCTCCAGCAAAGAATTGATCAATTACTTGTGCGTTAGCATTAGCTTTCTTTCGAATTGCATCTGTATCTTTCGTATCAACATTAGGTTGATGTGTTACATATGTTTGTCCTAACACTACAACGTCTTGGTTATTAAAAAGACTTACATCTTTAATAGGCGTACTTTCTTTACTCCCAAAGCTATCATATGTAGTATGTGCTACGACACCAACTTGTGAGGCCGCTATGCGTTGCCCAAGTTCGCTTTTCTTAGTCACTGTGTATTTGACTTTGTTAGGAGTAAATTCTACTGCGTTATCTTTGCTAGTGTAAGACTTGCGTGGAGTATAAAGTAAGTCACCATACGCATAACCTTTAAAGCTCGGAGGTGTAGCTGCTTTCATAAGTTCAAAAACGCTTGCCATATCTCCTGCAAAGTCCTTGCGCCAGTCTTCGCCTTTACCTGTTCCTAGGATAAACTTAGATAGGTCATCGGATGTTGTTGATTTTTGTCTTCCCCATCCGTTCTTTCCTACACACACAAATGTACCATCAGGTTCACGACCCCAATAAAATGTTGGATTGCCGTCCCACTTAATAGCAACATCGCCTGAGTCACTACCCATACCATCTAAGATATCTGCAGCTTCTAATGCTCCTTTGGAACCTTTAACAGTTACTAGGTCTTCTAGGTGATTGTACTCACGTCCCTTGAATGCTTCAGTTACTATGTTAAACTCTGTATATCTCATTGTGCAAGTAATTCTTTAATTCGTCTAAGTTGTTTATCTTCTAGTGTTTCAACTGGCGTTACTGGAATCTTCTTAGATACCCATGCATTGTTCTGTTCCATGTTTGCTAGGAACTCATTTCCTTTTGAACCCATTGCTTTAACAATACTTTCAACTGATCCTAAGTCTGCTGCTTTTGCATTAGGACCTATTAATATCTTAGCAACTTCATCTAAGTTACTAGATACTAGTTCGTTAGTTGTCCTATCTACTAGTCCTTTGTAAGGGCTCCACTTGAATCCATCTGTATGTTCAGGAGTAGTCGTTGACTTAGATAGTGCAGCTATCGCCATTTGCTTATGTACACCTTTGTAGGGCGAGTTCTTTGGAATATCATGTACATGAAACTTTTGTGCAGTTTCACCGTTGTCGACAACCATAATATCAACTTGCTGTCCAGTGCCACCTATGTTAGTTTTAACGTGTACAATCTGTCCTGACTTCTTTGTTTCAAAGCCTGCGGCTTGGAATATCTTTTCTAATTCAATTTTAGCAGTTTTGACATCAGGTGATTTGAAATGCTTTAGTACTATGCCAGCGTCAACAATCATATCTAAGTCACCGCTTAGTTTGCCCGCTGTCGGTGTTGCACCTGAGCCAATAGGCAAAGCCTTTGCTCCTGTTACTTTCATAACTTTATTAATTTGCTTCATCATGTCAGGAATAATTTTCTGATCGAACTCAGCTGTACCTTGGAAGATATTACCACCTTCGTTAAGTATTGTCATTCTGCTTTCCTTCACGGATTCGTTGTATGCTTCTTCGGAACTTACGAGGATCGCCTGATTTAATACTATTAATAAATCGGCGCTCTAACTCAGATGCAGTTTCTACATCATAATGGCTGTGAACTCGACTTAACAGATTAATAGCACTTTCAATAATGTTATTAGCTGTAGAATCGATAAACAAGTCGTTGTCACGGTTACCATGGACTTGGTTTAGTTCGTCTAAAATTGATCTGGTACGTTTTTTCATATTCTCTCTCGCACTTCCTTACGTGTATTTATAAGGTTTGGAGTATAAATATTACTGTAGCGAACACTTCGGTTTGTTACCATCGTCGTAAGGAGGAAAAATGACTGGTATTCTAGATTTGCCATTGAATGAACGTGCCCTTTTGTTTGCGAGACTCTCTAAGTATGCTTATTATAACACAAAGTCTGCTACAAGTCAAGCGAAAAAGTTGGGGTTTACCACAATTAAATTTTATGATAAGGAAGGCGCCCAAGCTTATCTTTTCAAAAACAAGATCGATCTTGTAATTGCATGTCGCGGCACACAGCCAACACAGTTTAGCGATATAGAAGCAGATCTAAAAGCATATCCAGTTGTTGCTGAGACAGTGTCTAGGGTACATAATGGATTTAAAACAGAAGTTGATGACCTTTGGCCTATGATTGCTAAAGACTTACAGTTAAAGGCAAACGCCAAGAAAGCTGTTTGGTTTTGCGGTCATTCACTAGGTGCAGCTATGGCAGTTATTATGTCATCAAGGTGTACTTTATTAGATACACTTCCTAGTCCAGTCGAACTGTATACATACGGCTGTCCAAGAGTTGGGTGGGCAGGTTATTGTAAGTCTTTAGGTGTCACGCATCACCGCTGGGTAAACAATAACGATGTTGTTACTAGGGTGCCGCTGACCGTTATGGGTTATAGACATCACGGAACTGAGCATTACTTAAACACCTGGGGTAACATACGAAACGTGCATGGATGGCAAAGAACTAAAGATCGATTCCGTGGCATGTGGAAAGGTATTAAACAAGGTAAACTTGACAACTTTTCAGATCACTCAATTGATCAGTATGAGATGCACCTTAAAAAAGCAGCCAAGGGTATGGAATCTCCACAAGTTTAATTAAAAAGTGAGCTAACGCTTTCTTCATTAGTTACTCTACGGATAGCTTCACCAAACAACGTGCCAACACTTACTTCACGGACTTTCTTTAATTTAGTAATGTCCCGAGTGTTGATGCTGTCTGTGACTACAAGTTCTTCAAGTACACTCTTCTCTATACGTTTAATTGCTTCGCCTGTAAGTACTCCGTGTGTAATATAAGCACGAACACTTAATGC
>Ga0308000_10000197_pt1 | contig 23902 bp, 11 predicted proteins | sample Neamet3_FD_203877 | JGI IMG/M metagenome (GOLD analysis project Ga0308000, IMG submission 203877) | Marine microbial communities from water near the shore, Antarctic Ocean - #3 | ecosystem: Environmental > Aquatic > Marine > Unclassified | place: Southern Ocean | collected 2014-06-04 | reverse complement strand
CACCGGTGTTCTGCTCGATGATGAGCGAGCAAGTTTCTTTGATCGAGACATCTCCTTTTCCGAAAGCTTGATTGGAGGAGGCAAAGACCAAGAAGGCTTGATTCTGGGTTGAGTGGGCTAGAAATCCTCCCGTGAAGGTATTTGCGGCTTCAATTCTAATCTGGTTCTGGCGGACCCCATTTAAGGTGAGCTTCCCGGCACCCTTAATTTCGCCCTTGAAATGACGGACTGCACCATGGCCGTCGGTCGATGCCCCTCCCCAGATTTGCGCGTCTTCTTTCAATTCGATCGGTCCCAAAGTGGCGGTCCCCGTCCGAAGAACGAGTCGTGAATCCTCGTGCATCACCAGGATGGAGGGAGCCTTGGGCAGGGCGGTGAGGGTCTCGTTTTCCCAGAGAATCAGAGAGGCATCCTTCTTTAAAACCAATGAACCGGTATAAGGATTGGGTGGTGAATTCTGCGCTTGGGCGGTCAGGCCTTCCTCAATGATGACGCTGTCATCTCCGCCGGGAATTTGTTTGCCTTCCCAGTTGTCGCGAGTTCCCCAGCTGTCCCGGCTTACCGGATCACTTTGCACCATCTTGATGCCAAGGATAGGGGGCTTGAGGAGAAACTCGCGAGGAGCAAGAGCGCGGCGGGTGAAGCGGAGTTCATCAAGGGCGAGTCGTTCAGGGTTACCCTTGGCCCCAATGCGAAACGGATTGAGCTGTTTTCCGACAATCTCTGTAAGCGGCAGTGACGCCACCGCCACCTCGGCACCGTCGAGATAGAGCTTCATTTCCCCACTTTCACGACTGGCATCATGATCCCAGATTACGGCGAAATGGTGGGGCTTAAGGTCCGCGATTGTTACGGCTTCTGCCAAGGCCTGGATCCGGTTGCTTCCCGAGTCATAGAAAAAACTCATCTGCCCCTCCCGTTGGCCACGGCTGGGTGGACGAAGGTCAAGATGCCAGCCTGTTTTGTCCTCGTCACCGGTCCTGGTTCCAAGAAGAAAAATCGGTCGCCGTAGCTTTTCGGTGAGGAACCAACCTTCGAAGGTAAATGATTGCGTTGAGGTCAGGCCGAACACCGATCCCGCCTTTTCCTCTTTCCAAATTCCCACCTGCAGGGCCGACTTGTTCTCTTTTTGGGTCAGAGGAACCGGGTCGGGTGCAACTGCCCGGATGGCCGTGCCATTTGCGACTGGAAGGAGTTCCACCTGCCCGAACTCGTCGACCAGAGGAGTCCCTTCGGCTCCCTGATCCATCCTCCATGAAGCGACCTTAAGGGGCTGCTTTTGGGTTTTCGGTTTAGGCTTTGGTTGGGGTTTGGCAGGGGGGCGCGGTTCGGGTTTTTTCGGTTCCGGCTCAGGTCCCGAAGTCTCCGGGGCTTTCACCTTCGCCATCCGGGGCTCTTCTGGAGCGGGAGGCATTTTCCCCGCCTCTGGTTTTTTGGGAGGGGATTTCATCTTTTCCGCGGTCGAAATCACCGCTCGATTTGATTGTTTCTCTGGCGAATCTTTCTCACTTCCGGATGCGAGGGCCCAAATCCCGAGCACCGCAAGGGTCAAAACAGCTGCCGCAGTGAGAATGATCGCAGGCCCGCGCGACTGCCGGGCACTCGCCAGTTGCATGTGCACGATGGGTGAAACATGGCCCAGGTCGACAAGGGCTGCCGAGTCGTGTGCCACTTGCATGTCGACCAAACTTCCGTCGGTTGAAACGATAACCTCCTGACCTTCAACGACGTGTTCAAAAACGCGTAGAAAGTAGGGCCTCAAGGCCAGGCTGGTTGCCTCCAGATCTGCCCGATAGGCCGCGATATCAAATTCCACGCGCCGGAAGTCCACTTCGCGGGTCTCTGAATTGTAGATGACGTAACGCGCCCGTAAATCATCGGAGTTTCGTGGCTCTCCAACCGAGCCCACATTGACGATGTAGCGTTTGTCAGGATCGAGTGAGCATGTCTTATCAACTAACTCCCTCACCGTTCCCTCTTCTCCACACTCAAAAATTTTGGGTTGATGGGTGTGGCCGACAAAGGTGACGAAGTGTTTGTTGGCCGCAAAGTTTTCCTGCGCCATGTCAGGACTATCGATGTAGCCAAAGCGTCCCGGCTCCGCGATTTCGGCATGCACGAAGAGAATCTCACCCGCCTCAATCGCCAGTGGTAGCGAGGCCAGGAAAGTGGTCGCCTCCGGAGTGAGCTCTGTCATGGTCCACTCGATGGCCTGTTGCGCGTGCTCATTGAAGATGGAGTAGTCCATCATTCCGGCGGCGGCGGCATCGTGATTCCCCAAAACGAAGTGGCTTGTTTCCGCCCTCACCGCTTCGAGAACTTCGGCAGGTTTCGGCCCGTAACCCACAACATCGCCGAGACAGATGATTACGTCCGCTCCTTGCGAACGAATGTCCGCAAGGACCGTATCCCATGCCCGGAGATTGGCGTGGATATCTGAGACGATCGCGTAACGCATGACGCTAGACTGTACCGAAAGTCGGCTTGGATGCTACCTCGAAAAGACCGTCACTTCGAAAGCGAAACTAATTTCTTCTTTTAAGAGGGGATGACTCTAATTTACGACAACTTTTGTTGGCTTGGCGCCTGCCCCTCCAAATATCAGCCGAGTCTTGGTTTTTTATCGTCATTGGAAAATACCAAGTTCTTTGGTTAGGTCTTTGAGGTTTTAACCACCTCACCCTTCTCACATGAAACCGCAATTACTCACCTGGATTGCTCCTGCCCTCGTCACAATCGCGATCTCCGCGGCCTTTGGCGAATCTCCGGTGAAAGCCGAGCAGGAGGCCTTGATTCCAAAACGCGAAACCGGCGTTCTTGAATTTCTTAAAAAGCACCCTGAATTCGATGGCAGGGGAACCATTATTGCGGTCTTCGACACCGGCGTCGATCCGGCTGCGGCCGGTTTACAAAAGACCTCGATTGGAGAGCGCAAGATTGTTGATGTCATCGATGCCACCGGCTCGGGCGATGTGGACACATCCCACACGGTCGAAGCTTCGAAAGAGGGAACCTTTGAAGGCCTCACCGGACGGACTCTCACTCTTCCCAAGAAGATCCATAATCCGGCCAAGAAATTCCACCTGGGGATCAAGCGAGCCAAAGATCTCTTTCATGGCGGAGTGAACAAGCGGATTTCCCGGCTCCGTTCCGAAGCCTGGCAACGCGAGTTAAACCTGATCAAGGACCGCCGCGCAGAGGACCGTCGGACTGCGGAAAAAAAGGGCGAACGCTCCGCGTTCAAGAAAACTTCCGCTGATCTTTCGCTCAAGGAGAAGGATGAGATTGCGCGCGAACAGCTCCTTGAATCACTCGAAAAAGATTTTACCAGCTCCGACCCGGGGCCGATTTACGATTGCGTCGTTTGGTCTGACGGCAAACAGTTCCATGTCATAGTCGATACCGATGAGGACGGTGATCTTGCCGATGAAAAAATTCTCCAGCCTTTTGGCGTTGCCGGTGACTATGGAACTCTCAGTGAAGAAGAGGCATCAACCTTTGCGGTGCAGGTTTACGAAAAAGGAAACCTTCTCTCCATTGTCACTGTGAGCGGCTCTCACGGAAGCCATGTCTCCTCCATCGCGGCGGCCCATTTCCCCGATGCACCCCATCGCGATGGGGTGGCCCCCGGAGCCAGAATCCTGTCGATCAAGATTGGCGATACCCGCATGGGTGGCAGCTCTTCGGGAGTCGGCGAAATGCGCGGCGTCGCAGCCTGTGCACAGTATGGAGCTGACATCATGAACGCCAGCTGGGGTGGCGCGAGCCAGTACCAAGACGGCCAGGATTCCAATGCCCGGCTCTATAATTTGCTCGTTGAAAAGTACGGTGTTACGGGCTTCGTCTCAGCTGGAAACAGTGGCCCGGCCCTCTCGACTCTCGGAAGCCCCGGCGGCGAAGCAACGTCCATCATTGGAGTGGGAGCCTATGTTTCCTCGGGGATGGCCCGCATTCTTTATAGCCAAACCAGCGAGGCCCCAAGCACCGCCTACAACTTCTCCGCACGTGGACCGTGTAAAAACGGAGATCTCGGCGTGGACATCATGGGGCCCGGTGGTGCCCATGCCTCCCTCGCGTATGATGAACTTCGTAATTCGCAACGCTACCACGGCACTTCGATGTCTGCTCCTTCCGTCGCCGGACTCGGAGCGCTCCTCGTCAGCGCTGCGAAACAGAGTGGGATTGAACATTCTCCCGCCCGAATTCGTGCCGCGCTCATGAACAGCGCCCACTTTGTCGAGAATGTTGAAGTGTTCGCCCAAGGAGCCGGACTCGTCCAAGCCCTGCCTGCCTGGGAGCACCTCAAGAAGTCTGCCAAGCAAAGCGAGTGGGATCACTTCTACACTGTCAACACCCGCAACAACACCTTCCGGTCCGGCCCCGGTCTCTACCTGCGTGGCGATATTCCCGTGGGTAAAAAAGAAATCCGCTTTGATATCTCACCTAAATTTTCCGCGCAGGTGAAGGCTCCCGAGAAGTTCAAGTTTGAGAATGACCTCGTCTTCTCCGCCACCCAGCGGTGGGTCAAGATCCCCGGATACGCACGTCTCGGAAATGGACAAATCACGATTAGGCCGGTTCTTGATATCCCTGAATCAAAACCGGGACAGCCGATATACGCCGAGATTCATGGGCATCTGGCCGACTCTCCCGGCTCAGGTCCGCTCGTTCGTATCCCGATCACCATTGTAAGGGGGGAGAAGACTGATCCTCATGCCCGGCATCGCGCGGATTTTTCACTCGAACTCAAGTCGGGCGCAACCAACCGTCGTTTCTATCAAGTCCCCGAAAATGCCAATTTTCTCAAGGTTCGTCTCCGCCGCGATCATGCCGATCCGCTGAGGCGAGCCGTCATTCTCCATGCGGTCACTCTCGTGGCTGATGGGAGCTACTATTCTTTCAACTCCCAGGAGTATCTCAGCCTTGATTCAGGCGGTGAGAAAGTGGTGATGATTCCGGTCGCGGGTGGAAAAACGACCGAGCTTGCTTTCCATCAGCCCTACTTTTCGGTGGGTAAGACGACGGTCGATGTCGACCTCCAGTTCATTGGCCTCACTTCGGATCAAGAGGTCCTTGTTTTGCATGAGAACAACCGGCACGTCCCGCTTCGGGTTGTGAGTGCGAGCGATGAGACCGTGCGTGGAGAAGGAAGCATTGAGGTTGCTCATTTCAGTAAACTTCCTGAAAAGACGGCGTTTCTCTCGCCTGACAAACGTGATGAATTCCCGCCGGGACCACATCAGGAGGGGGTGGTAAGTCCTCCCTATCTCCAACAGATCTTTACGGTCGCGGTCGAAAAACCCACGAAAATTAAGCTCGAACCGGCTCGCCGATTTAATGCTAGTTCGGAGATTGAAGGTGGACTTGTGACTGCCATTCATGAATCGGGAAAGACCCTCTACCAGGGAACCACCTCTCGAAATTCAAGCGTCTCGCTTCCCAAGGGTAAGACCACCTTCCATCGCATTCTACGAAGCCTTGATCGAGGTGTTCTTGAGCTCGAAAAAGACCGTCCCCTTGCTTGGTCGATGAAGCTGGAGAAGCCTAAAAAGCTGGAGCTTTTCGAATCGATGCGTGATGTCATGAAAGGCCGAAGCGCCGGGACGTTAACGCTTCAAAAAGGCCGTCATCACAGCCTCATGGTCGGAGCTTCCGGGCTCGCTTCGCTCTCCTCCCATAAGCCGGCTCCCAGTTACTTTAGCGGCAGTTTTAAGCTGAAGCAAGATGGTGACGGTGGTCGCGAGTTACTGGAAGTCCGCGTCGAATGTCGACCAGGGGAGGACTTTAAATCAGTTACCAATCAAAAGAAGAAACCAGAGTCACTTGAGGCAAAGAAATCAGTTCTTAAGACGTTGGACGATGAACTCTTCCAACGGCGCCTTGATTTTGTGAAGGCCAACAAGTTCAACGGTGACAAAGAGATCGTGGCAACGCGTGATGGAATTCTCGCCCAACTTCTCAACGACCGCCCTTGGGACGCTGCCGTTCACATCGTTCATGCCCAAGTTCACGCCGGTAAGGCCAAGCTCCTCGGCGAGATGCCAAAGCTTCAAAAACGCGCGGGAAAGAAAGTCGCCGCAAAAGATATGAGCCACGTTCAAACCATCCTTAGAAAAGCACGGAGGCTCAGTAAACCCAAAGCGGTCGCGATCTTCTTCGGAGCGCAGACCGACGACGAGGAAGCATCGCTCGATCAACGGAAAGAAGCCTCTGCAAAGCAGAAGAAAATGGAGAGTCGCCGCAAAAATCTAGCGACAATCGCTCTACACGAAGCCGAAATTCTCCTTCGTGCCGGGAAACCAAAACCGGCCCGCCGAGCTCTCCGTGAACTTCGTCGTTGGCAGGACCAACCTTCAAAGGAGCACAAGAAAATCGAGTATGAGCTCCTTGAAAAGGAGAACCTCCACGGCCTCGCCTTGCAGAAGCTTAATGAACTTTTGAAGGAATCCCCCTTTGACAAAAAGCTCCTCGAGGACAAGGCCGCGCTTTTCGGGAAACTCGGCTTCGACAAGCGCTTCATCCAGCGCCTCCGTTTGGCGCGGAAAGTGCGCGAGCAGGGTGCCCGGAATTAAGAGTTAGTCCGATTCTCGGACCAAAAATGGAGCGCCGATTGACGACGCTCCATGCAAAAAATCCGGTTCTTAAACTTGTTTTACAGGGACCTACTTCGCAAGAAGCTTGGCCATGGCCCGGCCGAGGGCTTCGCCGATGTTTTGGTAGGTTTCGGCGTTGCCGCTGTAGTGACCGTTGGATGATCCTCCCTTGGAGAGAGGGTGGGAGTAAACGGTGGCGACGTTCCCCTCGAAGTCATCATATTTTCCCGATTCACCATCGACAGCCATCTGCGCCTTGAGAATTGCGCCTTCGTTTCCACCGGCTCCTTTCTTGGTTTGTCCGAGTGAGGCACAGACGAACTTTGCGTTTGGAGCCTCGAAGTCTTGGCGGAGAGCTTTGATGAACTGCACGAGGTTTACTTCGTAGCGTTCGGCGTTATTGGCGTCGTAGCGGTCCTTGTCACCCTGCCAGAAAATGAAGCCTGCAATTTCGTATTCTTTGGCCCCGGGGTAGTACTTGCTGAGGTTTTCGAGCACTTTTTTGGCGCTGTCGGTGTCGTCATCGTACTGCTTGCCAGCATACCATTCACCTTCCACCTTCTCGCCATTGCCTTTTGGATTCTTTGGAGTTCCGCGGTAGCCGGGGACTGTTTTCCCCCCGGCTTCGTAGGGCTCGGAGCCTGGAGGGAGTAGGTCCCAGCCGAGGCTGCGGTTGCCGATGCAGGACTTTAGAATCAGGACGGGGGCATCGATGACTTCGCCCAAAGCGTAACCGATCCCCATCTCGGGTCCGATGTTCTTGGAATTTGAGGGCGACATCCAATCGTTGGTGTAGTCCTTGAAATTCATCACGCGCACGTTGCGAACATCTTTCCGTGCGGTCCAAGCTCCGGCCTCATCGACGAGGTAGGGATAAAGACTGTTCTTCGTGGCATTCTGAAGGGTGCCATTCTTGTCGCCGGCCACATGGCCAAATCCGAGCATGTTGGACTGGCCCATGAGGATGAAAACCTGAGCCGGCTTGCTCATATCGGCTTCCTTCCCGTCAGGGTCGGGGATTTCGGCGGGAAGTGCCTTGGCGATGCCACCGGACGTCCTATTGCCGTTTTTCTTGAGAAAGGCGATGTCATCTTCCGAGAGGAATGATTTATTGAATTTCTTGGTCCGTCCGTTGGACAAGATGACAACGACCTGGCCTCTTTTGGCATCGTAGGATTTGAATTCGGCCTCAAAGGTCTTCGTGCCATCGGCATTGGTCCAGGTTCGTGCCTGAACTCCGTTCATCAGGGCGGAGCACAGCAAAAAGAAGCGGAACAGGGTGAAAGGTTTCTTTTTCATAGTCTAGGTAAAGTAGGAATTCGGATCGTCCTCTTACATTACCTCATTCTCACTTTCTTTTTTCGGGAATCAATCATGGTTGATGGCTTATTTGCGAATATCGTTCTCTTTTTTGCGACATCTCGGATTGTATCTTTTGTTGAATGAGACAGCTTCTGAGTCCATGAGTGTTATCGAAGGCGATCAACCCCGTCGTGTCGCCATCTCTCTGGAGATTGATTGGGGATTCAAACATCATCTCGACGTCTATGCCGGCTGCCAGCGCTTTGGCGACGAGGTGGGCTGGGATTGTCGTATTCATCCGGCAGTCGACAAGGTGCTTGGCAGGACCGGGGATGGGGAACGCTTCGATGGGGTGATTGCGCGGACGACAGTTCCGTTGGCCGACATGGCGAAACGAACCAGCACCCCTCTGGTGAACGTCTGGCTAAATACTCCCGCCCAAGATTTGCACAGTGTCTTTCCCGACGTCGCGGAAAATGGCAAAATCGGTGCCGAGCACCTTCTGGGACGAGGATTGAGGAATTTTGGGTATCTGGGATTCAGTCGGGATATAAGTGCCGGGGGGAAACTGACAGGATTCAGCGCCCGGATAGAGGAAGCAGGATTTTTCTGTAGTTCTCACAAATTCTCCCGAACCAGCGTGGAGCGCAATGCCTCCGGCTGGGAGGAGTTTGTGGACGGGGTGAAATCGTGGATTGCGACCTGGGAACTTCCGATGGGGATTTTTGTTTGCTGCGATCTATCCGCTCGGTATCTCGTCGATATTTGCCAATCATACGGCCTTCACGTTTCTCAGGACGTCTCAATCGTCAGCACGGGAAATGAACCGCTGATTTGCGAATCACCGGCGCCGACCTTGACAAGCATCGATATGGGTTTCAACCAGATTGGATACCAGGCTGCCGCGATGCTTGAGCGGCTCATGAGTGGCGAGGCCGTCGACCCCAAGGTTGAATTGGTCCAGCCGTTGGCCTTGGTGCCTCGTGATTCCACCGATCTTTATGCTGCGAACGATCCTCTGGTTTCGCGGGCCCTGCGATTTATCGCTGAGAACAGCCACCACCGCATCGAAGTCAAAGACGTCGTGACTGCGGCGGCCACAAATCGCAGAGGTCTCGAGCGCAAGTTTCGGGATTCCTTTGGTCGCACCATTGCCAGTGAAATCACCAGATTGAGGCTCGAAAGGGCCAAACGGCGGATGGCTGAGACCGATGTTCCCATGAAAGAGATCGCGCTCGACGCCGGCTTCCGAAACGCCGATCACTTCTACAAGGTTTTCATGAGAGTCGAAGGAGTTCCGCCGAGTGTTTACCGCATCAAGGACCGATGAGAAATTTCTCCGGAAAGGTCGATCAACCTACCCCATTGATGGCCCCAACCCTAGTCACCAGTAACCCGAAAATTGGTGGGTCAGTTTGGACCTCGGCGGTTCTCCGGGGTTGAGCGATACCATTCCCTTCAACGGAGTCAGCGAAGACGACCAATATGCTCTTGGACCCGCCGAAGCCTTCGCGGTCAAAATTATCGATGAAATTCCTTACCTTGAATTTTCTCGCATCGTTGGAACAGACGATGTGACTATAATAGTTGAGGTTTCCGAAGATTTAAAAACCTAGAGTGCCAGCGAGGCTGTTTTGTCGAGCAGTTGCCACGAAGTGTGAATAAAAAACACCCGCCGTAGAGCCCTGCAACCGGAAGGTGACGGGAGTCGGTATGCGCGATTAGCCGTTTCCCGGCGGGAATAAACGATGCCGTTCAGGACGATACTGCAAATGCTTCCATTTTTGAATCTCTCATGCCGCGTTTCCATCCTTGAAAGATTATCCTGATGAGGTGAGTTTAATCGTCTACAGACCTTTTCGTGAAGCCTTTCATTCCAGTAATTACCGCAATCGCACTCACCTCCGGACTTGCTTCGGTTAAAAAAAGTGACGCCTCATATTGGGCTTACCAGCCCGTGCAAAAAGTTTCCGTTCCTGACTTCAAAGATGAATTTGTCAGCAACCCCATTGACGCCTTCATTTTGGCCGGACTCCGGGAGAAGGGCCTCGAGCCCAACACGCGTGCGACCGCTATCCAGCTGCAACGTCGCCTCGCCTACGACCTGACAGGCCTGCCGCCAAAATCAAAATCAATGGAGTGGTCGGAGCTGGTGGATCACTATCTCGCCTCTCCTCATTTCGGCGAAAAGTTTGCCACCCACTGGCTCGATCTCGTGCGTTACTCCGAGACAAACGGTTTCGAGCGCGACAGCCAGAAGCCCGAGATTTGGCGCTACCGCGATTACGTCATCAAGTCCTTCAACGAGGGCAAACCCTACGACCGCTTCATTCTCGAACAACTGGCCGGTGACCAACTCCCAGACAAAACCCTCGATACCTGCCTCGCGACCGGATTCATGACCCTCATGCAGCGGGACGATGAACCCGCCGATCGTCCCCAAGCCCATGCCGATGTCATCGGTGACATTGTCGACATCACTGCCGAGGCCTTCATGGGCACCACGATAGGGTGTGCCAAGTGCCACGACCACAAGGCTGATCCCGTGACTCAAGCCGATTACTTTTCCATGATGGCCTTCTTCGATGGCATCAAACAGGATCTTTTTAAAGGCCCCAACCAAACCTGGCTCGATCCTACCGTTACTCAAAAAAGAGAAGAAGGCCTCCGGTCCAACCGGGAGCAAGTTGAAACACTCTGGAAGACGATCGATCGCAAGGCCCTAGACCCCTACCTCAAGCGATCCAAAACACCTCGCGACATCGAGACCGACTGGAAGAGCATCTTGCGCATTCCCGCCAAACCCGGCTGGTCGCTTCCTTCCTTCGATGCCGACGCGGTTGGCTTCAAAGCTTCCGACAAGTGGCCTCGTAACAAGCCGGTGACTCTTCGTTCCGAGTTCGGACTCCAAGAAATCCCCAAACACTTCCTCGTCTATCTCAAGGGAGAACTACAACATCTCGAAATCTTTCTCAATGGAGCCCCGGTTCACGATGGCGTGACGGAAAAAGTCCACAACGAATACTTTATCCCGCTTCCCGTTTCCGAACTCACCACGGGAAAAAACGTCATCGGCATCATTGCCAAATCCAACCGCGGCAAGATCGAGGTTCGCGTGACCCGCGAGCCCGTTCACGACCTCAGTGCCGATCAGCTCGCGACCATCCACCCAAGCGTCATTTCCAGAGCCTTCGGTGATGAGTTCGGAGCAAAAATGAAGCCCCTCCAAATGGCTCGCCGGGATCTCGAACGCCCTCTTGATGGCATCCGGTATCATGGCGTTCACGAAAACGCTCAGATCGAGCCCCCACGTATTCACAAACGTGGCAGTGTTCATGCCCAGGGTGATGAGGTTTCTATTGCTTTTCCCGTTGTTCTCGATCACTCAAAAGCGAAGCCTGAAAGATCCCGCCTCGAGCTGGCCAAGTGGATTACCTCTCCCGATCACCCCACCACGGCCCGCGTCTGGGTCAACCGGCTCTGGCAGTATTGCTTCGGCCACGGACTCGTCGAAACCGCCAACGACTTCGGGGCCCTCGGCACGGGAGTGACCAATCAAGCTCTCCTGGACTGGTTGGCGGTTGAGTTGGTGAAATCAGGATGGGACACGAAGCACATGCTTCGCCTCATTCTCAACAGTTCGACCTACCAGCTCTCCTCCGAGGGTATGAACGACAAGGATCCCACCAACCGGCTTCACTGGAAATACAGTTCCCGCCGTCTCACCGCCGAGGAAATTTGGGACACCTACCTCGTTCTCACTCAGCAAATGAAATTCGACTTCGGCGGCCCTCCCGTGCGACCAAAGATGCCCGATGAAGTTCTCGCGACCTCCTCGCAACCTAGGAATGTCTGGCGTCCCTCACCCGGAGATTCCGCCGATCGTCGTGCCGTTTACATCCATGCCAAGCGGTCCATCAAACTGCCGCTCCTCGCCAATTTTGACTCACCCGAGCGCGATTTCTCCTGCCCCACCCGCTTCGCCACCACTGTCCCAACGCAATCGCTGACGATGCTCAACAGCGAGCGCATGAATGAATTCTCCGACCGCTTCGCCGCTCGGCTCTCGGGCAGCCTTGACGAAAAAATCAAAGAGGCCTTCCGCCTCGCCACCAGCCGCGAAATCACCGACGGTGAAATTCACGAACTCCAACTTCTTGCCAAGGACCTGGGCGAAAAATACCAGGTCACCGAAGAACAGCTCATGCCCCGGCTTTGCCTTCTGATCCTGAACCTCAACGAAACCATCTACCTCGACTAGTCATGAGAGACTTCTGCGGACAAACTAACCGACGTGAATTTATTTCCACCGTAGGCGGAGGCTTCACCTCGCTCGCCCTTACTGGTATGATGGCTCAGGCGGAGAAGAAGCAGGTCAACTTTGCCCCCAAGGCAAAAAGTGTCATCTTCCTCTTCATGTATGGTGGTCCGTCACACATCGACACCTTCGACTACAAACCCGGGATGAAAGGCATGGACGGCAAGACAGTCGCCGTAAAAACCTTCGGTCGCGGCGGGAAGAAAAACGAAGGCCGCATCGTCGAGCCCAAGTGGGACTTCAAACAATACGGTCAGTGCGGGAAGTGGGTCTCCGATCTCTTCCCTAATCTCGGCGAGTGTGTCGATGACATCGCCTTTATCCACTCCCTCACCGCCGAGTCGCCCATTCATGGCTCGGCCATGCTGAAGATGAACTCCGGCTCACTCGTCAGCGGAAAGCCATCGCTCGGAAGCTGGGTCAACTACGGCCTCGGAAACGTCAACGAGAATCTCCCCGGCTACGTCGTGATGCTCGACAAAACCGGTGGGCCGATTTCCGGAGCCAAGAATTGGTCCTCCGGTTTCATGCCTGCCAATTATCAGGGCACCGTCTTGCGCTCCAAAGGCGACCCCATCCTCGATCTCAAGCATTCCCGCGGAATGGGTCAGGAGGAACAATACCGCATCATCCAATCACTGAATCAGCTGAACGGCGGCCACCTTTCCCAGCGCCACGGAAATTCAGACCTGCAGGCGCGCATCGACAGCTATGAACTCGCTTTTAAAATGCAGTCCACCGCGCCCGAGGCCATCAACCTTGACGAGGAAAGCGAAGCTACCAAAAAGCTCTACGGCCTCGACCAGGATCGCACCGCTGACTTTGGTAAAAAATGCCTCCTTGCCCGTCGCCTCGTCGAACGCGGAGTCCCCTTCATCCAGCTCTATTCCGGTGGCGCCCACAACGACGACAACTGGGATGCCCACGGCGACCTCGAAAATAATCACAACAAGCACGCCGGAAATACCGACAAGCCGATCGCTGGTCTCCTCAAAGATCTCAAACAACGCGGCCTCCTCGAAGACACCCTCGTCGTTTGGGGTGGTGAATTCGGACGTCAACCCACTGCCGAATACGCCAAAGGCACTGGCCGGGACCACAACTCCGCTGGCTTCACGATGTGGATGGCCGGAGGCGGAATTAAAGGTGGCATCAGTGTCGGACAGACCGATGAACTCGGTTCAGCAGCCGTGGAAAAACCTCTTGAGGTCAAACATCTCCACGCCACGATTCTCCACCAACTTGGCTTTGATCCCAACGAACTCTTCTACAACCACGCCGGCCTTAACGAAAAGCTCGTCGGCGTTGAAGGTGCTGCTCCCATCAGTGAAATCATTGCATAGGTTGTGGCTCGAAGGGCCTCAGAATTGGCCTAATTGCGTCGGCGATGCTGATGGTTGTTTGAAGAAACAACTTTTTATTTCCCCTATGTTTCAGAGGTTCCGTTTTCTGGGGCCACTTTAAATTGGAGGTGTTGCCGTGGTTGGATCCGGAAAAAATTGTGATTTGATTGAGGTGCATAGACTCCGCCCGGCCCCTTTTCCCGGATGCCCCATGTGTGAAAGAGAATTGAAGGTCCCGCTCCCCGCGATTGCTCAGCTCAGAATTCCCCGCACGACCTCGCCGTGGATGTCGGTGAGACGGAAATCGCGGCCGGAGTATCGGCTGGGGGTTGGATTCACCCGCAACTTTGGCCCCCCCGGGGAGATCCGCGAAGTCCATGTCCTGCGTGGAAAGACATTTACCCAGGTGAATGACGGGGTTTCAGGCTATTTATCCCACAGTTTGATCCCCCTGTACTTCGGGCTGGGAGAAGTCGGAGGAGTTGAGAAAGTCGAGGTGACTTGGCCGAGTGGAGGACAACAGGTGGTGGAGGGGCTAGAATTGGGTAAGAGGCATACGATCCAAGAGCTGTGAAAAGCTACTCGCCCAGCTCGAAGATGGAGTTGTGGATGAGGCGGGTGAAGGGGGTGCCGTCCTTACCTTTGAGTTTCATCTCGATGGACATGCCCCAGGTCGGTTCCAGGTCGGGAACGGTGAGGGTGATTTTATTCCCATTGAGTTTCGCCTCCGAGACCTTCCACTCGCGTTCGTTGTAGTGCTTGGAGCCATAGTTTCTGGTTCGTTTAAGATCCCAAGCCTTGATGTGGAAGCTGCCGGGTTTGATGGATGCGGGATCAATCTCGTCGGAAAGGGTGAGGGTGACGCCGGATTTTGTGGCGTTGATTTTTGTGGGCAGGTTTGCGGGTTGTACGGTCTTCCGGATGCGGTAGAAGTCACCGGCTTTACGCTGGGTGCCGGCCCAGGCGAACATGCCGCAGCCGTAGAGTTGGCCGTCTCCGGGGTGGAAGCGACCGCGCATGATCCCGGTGGGGAATTGTTTGAGGGGGAGTTCGCAAAGTCCTCCTTGCCGTTGTTCGCCGATCGTTTCGTGCGGGACGACGTAGATTTTCCCGTAGCCGTAACTGAGGTTAAGGAGTTGTCCGTTGAGGGCTCCCCACTTGGCCTCCTTGGGAACCCAGAGGAGTTCGGAGGGAGAGCGGTCGAAGGCGTTGGTGATCCAGCAGAGGGGGTTTTTCATCGCGGTATCGGCGGTGTCGGTGACGGGTGAATAGCCGTAGATGTTGCCGAAGAATTCGGTGGGGCCGTCGCCGTCAACCCAGTTAATGCGGTTCTTGGGGTTCCAGTGGCCTTCCTGGTCGGTCACGATGAAGGTGCCATCTGGGTTGAGGCAGACGCCGTTGGCGGCGCGGAAGCCGGTGGCGAGGATGTCCGTTTTGTAACCATCGGGCGAGATGCGGAGAAGAGTACCGTGATGGGGGACGAGCGAGTCCTTGGCGTGGCGGGCGGACTTGGCGTAGTAGAAGTTGCCCTTGTCGTCGGTTTGCAAGCCCATTGCGAATTCGTGGAAGTGCTCGGTGACCTGGTGGTCGTTGTTGAAGCATTCGATGTAGTCGATCGTTTCGTCGCCGTTGGTGTCGTGGAGCTTGGCGAGTTGGTCGCGGCAGGTGACGAAGATTTTGTCATTCACGATCTTGAGTCCAAGCGGCTGGAAGAGACCGGAGCAGATGCGTTTCCAGGTGAGGGTGCCTTCGAGTTGATCGATGCCTTCGACGATCCAGACGTCGCCCATCCAAGTGCAAACGGCGGCGCGTTTGCCATCGGGATAGAAGTCAAATCCGCTGGTGCGCATCCAAGATTGGTGCGGGTTGAGGTTGGAGACGGGGACGGTGAGAGTGTCGACTGCGAAGGGGCCGGACTCATCGCCGCGTTGAATTTTCGTGGTGACGATGGTCGGGGAAGATTTTGGAGAGGGTTCCGGAATGATGGGATCGAAGGGGGCGGGTTCCAGGAAGATGCTCCCGTTCGAGTTCATCACCACTGAGACGATTTGAGGGTCTTTCGAAGGCTCGATTTTGAGGCAAAGGGCCCCATCTGCGACTATGAAATCTTGGCTGGGAGACGGACCATCATGAGATCCGAGTCTGATGGTGAGTTCCTCTTGGCTGGGAGCGATCCAGAGTGTTCTTCGAAATCCGCCTTCGGATCTCACCGTCATGTGTTCCTTAATCTGGGTATCTCCGACCTTGTAGGCTAGAAGAGGTCCTTCGGCGGTCATTTGTAGTCCGCTGAATTTCACCCAATCCTTTGGAAGCGGTCCAAACTTGCGCCCGTCTTTTCCGGTGACGCGGATGGGGTCCCAGGAGCCGGTTTCGGGGTGGGCCCAGCCGGGTTTGTCAGGGTTGGTGAGGATACGCTCGCCAACGATGGAGGTGTGGGTGCCATGGGAACCATCGAAGGCGATGCCTTTCCAGTCAACGAATTGGTCGCCGGTGTAGATGGCGGCGAGGCGCATGGTGTCGTGATCGTAAACGGCCCAAGCCTTGCCTTTTGAGATGCCGCCTGGGCCTTTGTCGAGGCGGATGGCGAGGCCTTTCTGGGCGATGTTGACGTTCAGATCGAGAGGGCCGGGTTCAATTTGGTAGGTCCAGAAGAGGTAATTTCCGAAGTTCATTTGCTTGTAGATCGGCGGGGTCTTCTTTGATTCCTTTTCCTCAATTTGGGACATGCCGAGCGGGAGTGAGGCGAGGTAGGTGTCGTCGATCTTGCTGAGCTGGGAAGGGTTGCTCTTTTTGAGATATTCTTCGCGGATGTAGTGGATGACGTCGTATTTCTGCCGGGTGGAGAATTGCGGCATGGGCATCATCATGCCATAACCCTTGGTGAGGGTTTGATACATGCGGAAGGGATCGTGCCCGTTCTTAAATTTCCCTTTGTGGAATTTGAGAGCGATGGGAATGGAGCCTTCCTGCTTTTCGGTGCCGTGACAGGTGATGCAGAGTTGGTTGTAGATCTCGCGCCCACGTTTGAGGGAATCGGCGTTCCAGTTGTCGACGAGGTCGTTGTGGTCGGAGATTTCGAGGGGCTGGAGCCAAGCTGTGTGGAGGGTGAGGCCTTCGGTTTTTTCGAGTGAGATGGTGGTTGAGAAGGGGTGGTCCGCAGATTTCGCCGATGGCCGGAGATTTTTTTTGGAGTTTTGGTCGGGGTTTTTCCAGTGGAAGTCCGGCGTGTTGAGTTCCTTGATCTTCTTGTCGGCAGCAGTGCGGATCTCGCGGTAGGTGAGACTGCGTTTCCAGAAGAGGACTTGCGCGATGGAGCCATCCTTGAAGTCGCCGCCGAAGTCGGAAGCGGTGGAACCGATTTTGAAGACGTGATTTTTGTCGTCCACGGACGAGAGAGACTTGCGCGATTGGAGTTCTTTGCCATCGAGGTAGAGGCTGACTCCTCCTTTTTCATTTCCAACGATGACGGCGAGATGCTCTTTGCCGTCGTTGATTTTTGGACCGTCACGCATGGCGCCGACCCAACCGACGTCGTAGTGGAGTTGCCCGTTTTTGAGATAGAGGGTTTTACCGCCTTCAGCCCATTTGCCCTTGGCGGGGGCGATGGCGGCGAGAGTGCCGTTTTTTGCGGTGGTTTTGAAACGGGCCATCAGGGTGAAAGCCTTGTCCATGGGGAAGTCTTTTCCGGGGAGAGGCTTGAAGGCGAGGTTGCCATCGGTGACAAGGGACTTGGGGATTTCGATCCGTTTGGTAGTGGGGTCGCCGGAGGTGGTGAGGTGAATGAGGGCGGGTGAATTTGGAAGGTGCTCGAAGGTGAGGTCGGCGGTGGCTTTTTCGCCTGCGGGGAGTTCGACGGGATGGTCTCCGAATTTCAGAGTGACGTTTTTGTCCGACGAGTAGCTGAGGAAGAGGCGGAAGTTGGTCTGGGGATCGTGTGCGATCAGAGAATTGGGAACGCGGGAGAGGAGGGAGATTTTGGTTTTCGCGATCGGGATCGAGGTCGGCGGGGCATCCTGGGCAGGAAGGGAAAGAGGGGTAAGAAGGGTGAAGGCCGCGAGAAGACTCTTTTTCATTTGTTGTTAAGCTTGCAGACGAAAAGTTGATGTCAAAGAAGAAGGACGATTTTGCGGAACCAAATTAGGGTAAGTTTGGGTTGGAATGGATTTGACCAAGGGGGGTGTTAGCTGGTTTCATAGCCCATGAATTTTTGTTTTGTAGGGCGTGGGGTTTTTATGGGCGTGTTTGGGGTGGCAACAAGCTGGGCTCAGGTGAGTGATCATTTTAATGATGGGAATGATGACGGGTGGGCGCGATTGGATCCGTTGTTAGCGGTTGGTGGGACGGCGGCCTTTTCTTTTCCCGATGGAAATAGCTACCGGGTTCAGGCCGGGGTTTCGCCGGATGCGGGGAGCTTTGGGCAGGCGCGCGTGGGGTCGTTGCTGGAGGAGATCAACCACACGGCATTTCGGGTGGTGGTGGATGTCGTCGCGACAGATGCCGGTTTGGAGCAGGATGTTGGGATCTTGACCCGGGTGAGCACACCGGGGTTGGGGACTTTGAACGGATACTCGGCGTCTTTCGATACTGATGAAAGGCAGGTGTATTTGTCGCGAGTGGATGGGGAGCAGCCCACGGCTCTTGAGAGCGTCGAGGTGCCTCTAGATCCGGCAAAAAGCTACCGCATTATTTTCCACGGGTTTGAGGATCAGTTTCTCATCGAGGTTTTCGATGTCGCAGATCTGACGACGACGATTGGAACGGTGGTGGCATTTGATGATGTTTACACCGATGGAATGGTGGGGATTTTTGGGAGTGCGGGCCAGGCGAATGGAGCGGTGGATGTGACCTTTGATAATTTTGAAACGGGGGGAAACCCCGATACCGATCAGGATGGAATGTCGGACCCAGCAGAGGCGGCGGTGTTTGGAAATCTGGATCAGACGGGAGAGGCTGATTTTGATGGAGACGGCAGGAGCAATGCCGAGGAACTGGAATTGGGATCAAACCCAACCGTGCCTGACGCGGTGATTGAGGTGAGTGGGTTGTCCCTCGAGGAGGATGTGCTGCGGCTCAGCTTCCTGCTTTTGGAGGGGAAGAGTTTCCAGTTTGAGAAGAGTGTTGATCTAAAGACCTGGGAGGTGGACGACGAGGCCGTTTTTACCGACCTCGGAGATGGGAAGGGAGAGTTTGAGGCGGCGAGGAGCGGGGGTAGGCAATTTGTGAGAGTAAAGATGATTGACTAGGCGAGGATGGGCTTGATGACTTTTCCTCCGACGTCGGTAAGACGGAAGCGTCGGCCGTTGTAGGTATGGGTGAGTTTTTCGTGATCGAAGCCGAGTTGGTGGAGGATGGTGGCGTGGATGTCGTTGACGTGGGCTTTATCGACGGCGGCGTGATGGCCGATTTCGTCGGATTCGCCGTAGCTGACACCGCCCTTGATTCCGCCGCCGGCCATCCAGGTGGTGAAGCAATGCGGGTTATGGTCACGGCCGGGCTTTGCTGATTTTTGGGCGAGGGGAAGGCGGCCGAACTCACCGCCCCAGATGACGAGGGTGTCTTTGAGGAGGCCGCGTTGTTCGAGATCGCTGAGGAGGCCGGCAATGGGGGTGTCGGTTTCGCCAGCGAACTGGCTGTGGTTGCCTTTGATGTCGTTGTGGCCGTCCCAGCTTCGTTGATTTTCCATTCCGCCGGAGTAGATTTGCACAAAGCGAACGCCGCGTTCGACCATGCGGCGGGCGGTGAGGCATTGGCGGGCGAAGTGTCCGCAGTGTTTTTCGTCGATGCCGTAGAGTTTCTTGATGTGTTCGGGTTCGGTATCGATATCAAACGCTTGGGGCGCCGCTGTTTGCATACGGTAGGCGAGTTCGAAGCTTTTGATGCGGGCCTCGAGCTCGGCATCGCCGGGGCGTGACTGGAGGTGGTCGCCGTTGAGTTTTTTGAGCAGAGCAAGCTGACGAAGTTGCTGGCCATCGTTCATGTGGGCAGGGCGCTTGAGATTGTCGATGGCATCTCCCTTGGGTTTGAGCCAAGTCCCTTGATAGACGCTGGGAAGGAAGCCCGCGCCCCAGTTGGTGGCTGCTCCTTTGGGAAGTCCCCGGTTGAGCGGATCCGACATCACGACGAAGGCGGGAAGGTCGCGGCTTTCGCTGCCCAGTCCGTAGGTGACCCAGGATCCGACGCACGGGAGTCCCATGCGGGGTTGGCCCGAGTTCATCATGAAGAGGGCCGGGCTGTGGTTGTTCGATTCGGTGTGGCCGGAGTGGATGAAGGCCATCTTGTCGACATGCTCACCGAGTTTGGGAAAGATTGAGGAGACCATCTTTCCGCATTGCCCGCGCGGGGTGAACTCGAAGGGTGACTTCATGAGCGGGCCGACGGCGTTGGCGAAGAATCCCGTCTTTTTGTCAAAGCCCGCGAGTTCCTTGCCATCCATTTTTTCAAGTTCCGGTTTGTAGTCCCAGGTATCGACCTGGCTGGGCCCGCCATTGATGAAGAGCCAGATGACGGACTTTGCCTTGCCATCGAAGTGAGCGATTTTTGGAGCAAGGGGATCGTCGGATCTAAGGAGTCCCTCCTGTGCGAGCAGAGTGGTCAATCCAAGGCTTCCAAAGCCGGCTCCGGCGGTTTGGAGCCAGTGACGTCGGGTATAGTGATCGGAGTGATTCATGGGAGGTAGACGAATTCGTTGAGGCTGAACATGATCTGGCAAAGGTCGGCGAGGGCTAGTTGGCCTGCATCTTTGTTCCCAGAGTAGGAAGCGGACTGGGCGTCAAAGAAGGCCCGGTTGTCGGTAAGTTCGGAAGGGGAAGGGTCGCGTCCGAGAGTGCGGAGATAGAGTTGCCGGATGGCGGTGTCCGGGTCGGTGGGATCGAGTTTGCTCGCGAGCGCTCGGGCCCACTTGACGACCTGGAGATTGTTCATGAAGAGAAGGGCTTGCGGAGCAATGGTGGTACTAGGCCGGCTGCCTTGACTGGCGAGAGGTTCGGGTTGGTCGAAAACCTGCATCATGGGGACGAGGCGGCTGCGCTTGATCATAAAGTAGATACTGCGGCGGCGATGGCCTTCGTCGAGGGTGCCGGGGCCAAACATCTGGGGGTCCAGTTGTCCGGCGGCAGCGAGGATGGAATCGCGAACAACCTCGGCTTCCAATCGACGCGGAGTGAAGCGCCAGAGAAGTTTGTTGTCGGGGTCGATGGCCGCTTTCTCAGCCGAGGGGTCGCTGCTTTGAAGCCAGGTCGAGCTGAGGAGGATGTCGCGGTGGAGTGATTTGAGGTTCCAGCCATTGGCGATGAGTTTTTGGGCAAGGTGATCGAGAAGTTCGGGATGAGACGGGAGGACGCCTTGCAAGCCGAAGTCGTTGGGAGTGGCCACGATGCCGCGCCCGAAGTGATGGTGCCAGACGCGGTTCACGACAACGCGGGCGAGGAGATGTCCGGCGCCGTTTTCGATATCGGTGATCCAATTGGCGAGACTACGACGTCGGTAGCTGGTGCGGGTCCAGTCGGCGGGCGGAGTTTGTTGCCAGTCGGCAGTGGTCTTGTCATTGCGCATGAGGACCTGAAGATAGCCGGGTTGCGCGACGCCTTTTTTTTGGTTGGGGTCTCCGCGGCTCAAGAAGTGGGTTTCAGGATAGAAGTGGGGGAAGCCCCGTCCGTCGGCGGCGTGTTTGGTGGGCGGGAAGCCTTCGCTGGTGACCTGGACTTTGGCGACGGTGGATTGTGGTTTGGCGGCGAGAGATTTTCGAGTGCGATCGTTGAGGGTTTTCCATTTTGGGTCGCTGTTGACGAAATGGAGGAAAAGGGGTTTACGATGGTGGTCGAGGAGATGCCCGGTGAGGAGGGCTTTGAGTGCCTGATCGAGTTGAAGATTTCTGCCGCCTCCGACTATGACCGGAGGTGAGGATTTGTCGCTGACCGAGACCCGGAATCGTCCCAAGCTGTGCTGTCCGTTTGTGGAAAATTTCAGGCGGATCTCGAGGACTTCGTTAATCTTGAGTTGGAGTGGTTCGGCGAGTTGAAAAACGGCTGCCTGATCCTTGCCGATGCCTCCTGCGTCGACGGCCCAGCCGCTGCTGGTGAGATCGCCATCGATGGAGGAAGCAACTGAGAGGTTTGTGGTGTTTTGTTGATGGGTGGCCTTGGCGGAGGTGAGTTTGACCGGATTTGTTTTTTGCTTCGGACGGGAGACAAAGAGCTGGAGATCGGTGAGGGCAAAGTTGCCATTGCTGGCGCGACCGGGTCCGGTGTGCTTCATCGAGGAATGTGTCAGGGCCTCGATTCGCAAGTGACGAATTTCCTGGGGCCCGGGATTCGCTTTGAGAAGGTAAGTTTCGCTGGAAGGAGTCATTCCTGAGGCAAGAAGGGAGCCATCTGGCTGAGCCGTTAACTTGGTGGTGGCTTGATCGGAGCGGGCTTCCGCAAAGTCGAGGGTGCTCCACTCATCCGGAGTGACGGATGAGGGAGCTTTGGTCTTGAGCCATTGGTGAAAAGCCGTCCGGGTGTCTGGATGAGCCTCGTAGGTTGAGAGTGCGGCGGTGGCTGCTTGATAGCCGGCCTGCCACTTCTGCATCGTTTCGGCGTGCGAATTCGAGTCAATGGGGATGTCGACTTCGCTGCGGATGGTAGAGGTGAAAATGGAGACGAATTGGTAGTAGTCTTTGACGGGAATGGGATCGAATTTGTGATCGTGACACCGGGCGCAGCCGATGGTGAGGCCGAGCATGGCGGTTCCGGTAGTGGCGACCATGTCATCGAGTTCATCGTAGCGAGCGCTTTCGAATTCCTTCTCGGTGAGCTGGGTGGGGAAGACGCCGGCGCCGAGGAATCCGGTGGCCATCATGGCAAGTGGGTTGTCGGGTGCGATCTCATCGCCTGCGAGTTGCCAGCGGACGAATTGGTCCCATGGCATATCGGAATTGAGAGCCTTGATGACGAAATCGCGGTAGTGGAAGGCATACTTGCGATCGTAGTCCTGCTCGAAGCCGTGGCTCTCGCCGAAGCGCGCGGCATCGAGCCAGTGGCGGGCCCAGCGCTCGCCGTAGTGGGGGCTCGTAAGGAGCTCGTCGATGAGTTGGGCGTGAGTTTGGGAGAGGGCGGTCTTGAGTTGCTCGGGCGTCGGGGGAAGTCCGATAATAGACAAGTAGGCGCGGCGGATACGGGCGTGATCAACGGCGGGGGGATTTGGGGTGAGTTTATTTTCGGAAAACTTTGCGAAGACGAAGTGGTCGATCTTGGTTTGAGGCCAGGAATCATTGGTTGCAGGTGGAGCGGAATTCGAGAGCGGTTTAAAAGACCAGAACTCGCGGTCACTTTCGGTGACCCTCATCTCGGCGGGTTTGCTCCCGTCCTTTACTAGCAGTGGTTTGTCGTAGGGGGCACCGAGGGCGATCCATTTTTGAAAGTCGGCGATGAGGGCATCGGGGAGTTTGGCCTTTTTTGGGGGCATCTCCGGTTCTTCTTCGTGGCGGATGAGCTTAAGGAGGTAGCTTTTGGCCGGATCTTCGAGGTTGATGGCGTCGTCGGTCTCCCCCCCTTCGAGGAGGAGTTCGCGGGAGGAAAGATCGAGGCCGGAGCGAACTTTTTCGTCGCCGTGGCATTTGAGGCAGTTCTCGATAAGGGCGGGGCGGATGGTCTTTTGGAAAAGAGCCGTGCCAACCTTCATGCGTCCCGTGTGATTGGAGGGGAGATCTTCGGCAGCTGCAGGGAGTGTGAGAAGGAGAGTAGCGAGAAGGGGAACCAGCTTTGCCATATCCCAGCCACTCTCTCACAAACCGAGGGGGATTGGACAGGACGAAGTCCGCAGATTGCTGTTACTGGAGGCTCCGATTCACGGAGCATCATTTTCCCGCAGGTCGGCGAATAATCTCCGCTTTCGCCAACTTTAACCAAAATGTTGGGAATGGTGCGTCTTCCCGATGGCAGATCGCGACCAGGCCGGTCGCACGGTCAAAGTTCTGATGAAACTTTGGGAAACCAACAGATTGTTGGTTCTATCCCAAGCGACGGATCCAATGAAAAACCTGATCCATAACGGATTATGGATTTCTCCTTTTTCGGAGGAAGTCAGACTGAGCACTGAAACTGAACACTTTTGAGTGTTCCCCGAATCCTTTACGCCTGATTCCTGAAGCTTGAGAAAGTGGGACTTTTCGTGGTTCAAGAAGTAGGAAACGGGGATCAGGGTGCAGGTTACAGGGGACACGCCACCGGTGGGGTGCGGTTTTTTGGGTGGGTTGGTCTGTATATAATAGGGTGCTGAGAAAAAAATTGAACGGCCCATCTGCGGGGACTGCGGGGGCTGTTTTCTTAGTTCTTTTAGAGTTTATTTAGACATACCACTCAGAGGGA
>Ga0308000_10000186_pt1 | contig 24233 bp, 18 predicted proteins | sample Neamet3_FD_203877 | JGI IMG/M metagenome (GOLD analysis project Ga0308000, IMG submission 203877) | Marine microbial communities from water near the shore, Antarctic Ocean - #3 | ecosystem: Environmental > Aquatic > Marine > Unclassified | place: Southern Ocean | collected 2014-06-04 | reverse complement strand
CAGCCGGCGCAGAAATAGCAGCGGCAACAGAGTCACATATTGTGTCACAGCGTTCAACTAACAAGTTTAACGTTACTGACGGAACCAAGACTGAAGTTTGTACACTAGTTAACAAAACACCTGGAGCATTAGCTGCAAGTGAATTTTGTATTAATATTGCAGACAGTGTAGGTAATACTAAGCAGATTACTAAACTTCGCAATAGAACTATGCAAGTTGAAGCTGGCACATCATACGTAGCAAACGCTAAATGGGCCAGAACAGCTACAGGCAAAAGTGCAGTACAAGAAAGACCAATCACAGGTGCAACAGCAGCTAATCCAGTTGTTATTACATCTAACGGTCACTCTCTTGCAAACGGAACTAAAGTTTCGATTCGCGGAGTAGTTGGCATGGTAGAGCTTAACACTGATGTCGCATACACAGTAGCAGGTACTGCAACAAATACTTTCCAATTAGCAGGTATAGACGGCGGCGCATTTACTGGATATACATCAGGTGGTGTAGCAACAGTAGCAGCAGTTGAAACTGGTGGTATTGTAGTTGACGCACAGATTGAGTAACAGGATATATTAAATGTCTAAGTTTGTAAATGTACCACAAGGAAATTATAGTCTTGCCGTTCAAAGCGGTGGGACTATAACTCTTAGTACTGGGTTTCAACAAGGAACTACAACTATTACCGGTAATTTAGTTGTACAAGGTGATACCACCACAGTAACTTCTCAGAATTTAGATATTAAAGATAATATTCTAACACTAAATTCAGGAGAAACTGGCGCAGGTATTACACTTACTGATTCTGGTTTAGAAATGGATCGTGGTACATATGTTAATGCGTTATTTACATTTAATGAAGATATAACATGGTCAGATCCTGTTACAGATACAACAAAAACAGGCGGCTTTGTTTTCAAAGATGCAAACAATGCTCTTATAGGCATAAGGACAAATAATATTAATACCGGTGGCGGAGATTTATATTTAATAAACTCCGGCACAGGTACTGTTAGTGTTACTGGTACAACAAACTACGAAGCACAAGTTACAGACGATGATGATTTAACAAATAAAAAATATGTTGATGATTCAATTACAACTGCATTTAGTACAGTTAATATTTCTACAATTGGTGCTGGTAATGTAGGTACACAAACAGCTATAGCAATATCTGATGTTGATATTACTGGAAGTCCTAGTTATATTAATTTTAATATTGACGGTAATGTTAATGCAAAATTGTTTGAAGATAAATTTGAATTCCAAGAAGTAAGAATAGTTGGATCAATTATCGAAACAACAGTTAGTAACCAAGACTTGGTTATAAGTTCCCCAGGCACAGGAGTTGTGCAAGTTGATGATACACTACATGTAAGACAAGCTGTTTCAGTTCCAACACAACCAGCAGATGGTAATAAACTTTATATGACAACTGAGTCATATGGTCAAACTGGTATTTTCTTCGTAAACGCACAAGGAACTAGAGACGAACTGATAAGTAAAAATAGAAGCATACTTTATAGTATGCTATTTTAGGAAATAACATGGCAATTATATCAGCACAAATTAAAACAACAAATACTGACATACTAGATCCAGCAGGAGCAGGCAGTCCAGCAGGAGCAGTACCAACAGGAAAAACTTATGCAATTACAAATATTTTAGTTTGTAATAATAGCACAAGTGCAGCTGCTACTTTTGATATGCATTTAGTTAAATCAGGAACAGCGTTATCTAATGCTGTAACAAGAGTAGTACATGACTTATCTTTACCTGCCAAAGAAACCTTTACATTCGATAGCGAAAAAATTATCTTAGAACAAGGTGATAAAATTGTATTAATTGGCTCTCCTGATATAGGTGCAGCATTAACCAATTTATCTGCTACAGTAAGTTATTTGGAAGTATAATCATGAGATTCATTAAACAACAAAGCACTAATACACGAGGTGCTCCGGGCACTGGTATTAGATACGATGTAAATAATCAAGCAGTTGTTGACGGAACACAAGCAATTGTTGTACCAATTGGTACAACAGCACAACGACCATCATCTGCAATAAACGGTCAATTAAGATATAACTCAACTGAAGGCGAGTTTGAAGTATACGAAAGTAATTCTTGGAAAAACTTAAGATATGCTGAACCTAATCCAATTGGAATAACACAACAAAACTTAGGTGCTGGCGATGGCACTGAAACTACTTTTGGAGTTCTAAACTCCGGAGACGCAGACTTTCCAGCACCTGCAACAGCAGCAAGCGTAATAGTACTTGTTGAAAATGTATTTCAAATTGGTACAACTAACTATACCCTTGTACAAAACCCAAGTTCAGGTCCAAATACTCCATATGCTTCAGGCTGGTATATTGTGTTCAGTGCAGCAGTTCCTACAGGCAAACCAGTAACAGTACTACACAACTTCGACAAGTAATTCCTATAAATATAGTATAGGAGTTAATAATGGCGTTAGGTAGAATTGGTGGCGGAGTTCTAAAAGATAATTTAGAACGTAACGGATCAAATTTAAATTTTAAAAATACAAGCGGTGCAACTGCACTACTTCATCTTGATGTTACTAATAAGAAAATAGGTATTAATACCGAGTCTCCTGCTACAGGATATTCTTTAGATATTCCAACAGCGTTAGTTAGTACAAATCTAGTTTCGAATAATGCTAACATACAAAATTGGACTCTTGACACTAATAGAATATATCAAAACAGTGGAGATATAAATCTCAGCGGTGCAAACGGTGTTTTTCTTTCAGGATTAGTAACAGACAATCTAACAGTTAACTTTAATACATTTAGATCTAATCAATCTAACGAAACTATAAGTCTAGAGCCTAGTGGATCTGGAACAGTTGAAATGTATGCTGACTGGAATTCAACAGGAAATATACATGCTACTGGAAATATTACATTTAGTGGTGATTTAGTTTTAGGTGATGATGACACTGACTCTGTTATTTTTCAAAGTGATGTAAACAGCCATATACTTCCTGATGTTAATGATGTATCAGAATTAGGATCTTCTAGTAAGTATTGGAATAATCTACATGCAGCTACATTAAACTCTGGGTCTATTGCAACTCCAGAACTTTCTGTTAACACAAATGTACTAATAGCAACTCAACTTAATAGTAATTTAAACATATCACATACAGTCAATGGTAGAGCTGTTGATATCAATTTAGTAATGATCGAAGATGGAACTATATCTACGTTAGGCGGACCAATAGGGTTTAATGTAACTAATGAATTAAATATTTCATCAACAACAGCATTAACATTGCCAGTAGGTGATACTATAGCTCGTCCTTCAACAGAAGGCGGACTTAGATTTAATAATGCTGCATCCTTATTTGAAGGGCGGGCAGATACAGGATATATGCCATTAGGCGGCGTATATTCAGATGATATCCAAACTAGCTTAACTGCACATCCTACTAATGATACTTTAAATTTTGTTGCTAATAATACTAGTTCAGGATCAATTGACTCATCAGGAATAAATTTAAGAGCGTTACAAGTTGATGATATAAATTTAAACGCAAGTACAGTAACTACTTCAACTGCTAATACTAATTTAAATATTACACCTAATGGTACAGGAAGTGTTGTAATAGGTACTACAAAATTTAAGCAACAAACAATAACTAATAATTCAAATGGTGCTTTAGAATTTCTTCCAACTGGCAAAGGTTACTTTAAAGCAGGGGTAACAGGAGCAATGGTTATTCCGTTTGGAACTGACGGGAATCGTTGGTCCAGTCCAGCTATAGGTGATACCAGATGGAACACTGATCAAAGTGTGTTAGAAACATGGAATGGATCTACGTACATTTTATCAGCAGGTTCAGGAGGCACTGTTTCAGAAGAATATATGAATGAACTTGCTCTCCAATATACAATTATACTGGGTTAATTAATCTAACATTTCGATAAATACTATTGCTGCAACGTATGACCAAATACATGCAGTGACACACTGTGGTTAACCAGCAAAGAGTCGAAAGACTGTGAATTTGGCTAGAGGGACAGGATCCCCGTATTGAGGAGAGAAGATGGCTATTGGTCGCATTAGTGGTCCGCTCTTAAAAGCAAATTTGCTCCGTGAGGGCGTAGATCTAGCTTTTGAGACGAATTTACTATATCTAGATGTTAATAACAGCCGCGTTGGTATCAACAACGCAAGTCCCCAATACGATTTAGACGTTACTGGCACAACAAGAACCCCTGGATTACAAGTAAGCGGATCAAGTACTTTTGGTGCTGTGCAATTTAGTGGAAACACTATCAGCACAACTGCACCTACATTAATTTTAGGAACAGCAGATAATGTTGTTTATAATAAAAGACTAACAATTGATTCAATCGATATTACTAATAACGTTATTTCAACAAACGCATCTAATGCTAATATAGAATTTGTTCCTAATGGTACAGGAACTGTGGAAATAATTGGTAATACAAATGTACACGGAAATATTACAGCTACAGGAAACATTACTGCAAACGGAAATATTACCATTGGCGATGCAGACACAGACAATGTAACATTTAATGCTGACATTGCAAGTAATATTATTCCAGATGCTAATAATACATATAACTTAGGTGCAGCTTCAAAGAAATGGAATAATGCTTATATTAATGACGCTATAGTTACACAGGGTAATATTGGCGACATAAACATTGCTACTAATATTATACAAACTAGTGTTTCAAATGCTAACTTAGAACTTAGAGCAAACGGCACAGGAAGTGTTGTAGTTGATAATTTAAGCTTTAAAAACAGAACAATTACGAGTACAAGTGATCTTATACTTGCTCCTAATAGTGGTAATGTAAATATAACAGGTACAGGATCTTTAAAACTTCCAGTTGGAACAACAGCACAACGTCCAACTGCTGCACCTGGTAAAGTTAGATATAATAGTGACACAAATAATTTTGAAGGCTATAACGGATCAAATTGGATCGTTCTTAACGGTGTGCAAGACTTAGATGGAAATACTAAAGTTACAGCAGAAGCAACGCCTGGAGCAAACGACGACACAATTAGATTTAATATTGCTGGAAGTACTGTAGTAGATATTACAAGCACTAGATTAAATGCTCCTAGAATAACAGTTGACGATTTAATACTTGACGCAAATACTATTAGTACTGGTACAGCTAATACAGATTTAAATTTAGATGCAAACGGTACAGGAAGTGTTGTATTTGATGGGTCGCTTGCAATAAAAAATAATACTATAACAAACTTAACTAATAATGGAATAACTCAGTTTAATCAAACTGGAACTGGATATGTTAAATTTGGTGGTACAGGAGGATTTGTTTTACCTGTAGGAACCTCAGAACAAAGACCAGGAACAGTAGAAACAGGAATGGTAAGATATAATACAGTAGAATCAAGAGTTGAAGTTTACGATGGTAGCTGGGGATCAGTTGCAGGAGCAGGCGCTGGTATATCTCAAGGTGATGCTGAAAATATTGCGTTAGAATTAGTGATTAGTTTAGGATAATAACATGGCAACAACGTTTAGAAACAAAGTAGTAAAAGATATTGGAACGCAAAAAATAATTGCAATAACAACTAACGCTAGTACACGTTCGACTATCATTGGTATTAGTTTAGTGAATACAACTAAAGGTGCAGTAAGTATTAGCTTACTAATAGGCGACGATGCTAGTAGTGAAGGTTACTATTTAAAAGATGTACTTCTTCCACCTAAAGGATCATTAAAACCATTGGGTCCAGCAGAAAAATTAATTTTAGCACCAAACAACACATTATTACTACAGTCAAATAAAGCTGATTCAGTTGACGCTGTATTAAGTTATGTAGATATTGTATAAGGAAAAGTAAATGGCATATGTAGGAGCATCACAAGAACAATACTTTATGCAAAACGGCCAAAGGTTCTTTTACGGATTGCGTAGAACCGATAACGGTGAATTGTTTATGGGCAAAGTAGATCAATTATCTCAAGATGATGTAGTTCAAATTAATAAAATTGGTGACCCTGTTGACAATTATCCTAACTTTGAACAAGGGCAAGAGTTTTATGAAGGTAGAGATTACTTACATAATTTAGTATACGAAAATTTAAATTATGAACAGTTTAAACACGATGACAGAGATATTTTTTACTATGTAAATGATGAAGGTGAATTGTGTGTTAGAGTTAACGAAAACCACGATTATGATGATGGCTCATCATCGAGTGGACTATAAATATAATAGGTAGGAATAAGTAATGGCAGATTTTAACTTAGATAGAATTAGATTTAGATGGAAAAACATCTGGGCTAACACCACTGTATATCGAAAAGATGATATTGTACACTATCAAGGTAAAGCATTTGTTTGTATAATAGGGCATACATCTGATACGCTTTCTACAGGATTCTACACAGATTTAAATCATGCTAGTCCTAAATGGGAACTACAATTAGATGGATTTGTATGGAGAGGAAACTGGGTAAATTCAACTTTTTATAGTGTAGGTGAAATAGTTAAATGGGAAGGATATGTTTACAGATGTATTACTTCTCATACTTCAAATGTTGTTACATCACAAGGCGTACATACAGATTATTCTAAATGGGAAGTACTTGCTAAAACTTATAACTGGCTTAATACATGGGCACCATCTTCATACTATGACCTAGGTGATGTAGTAACTTATGGCGGTATTACATATCGTGCTATAGCAAAACATACCGCTTCTGGTTCTTTTGCTTTAGGTTTAGAAGACGACCAAGCAAGTTGGGAAATTGAAACAAGATCCGACAATTGGAGATATGATTGGACTGTTAGTACTCGTTATCTTGTTGACGATGTTGCAAGGTATAATGGTATTGTATATCGTTGTTTACAAGGACACACGTCATCAGCAACAGACGCCCTTGGGTTAGAAACAGACCAAGCTAAGTGGGAAATTGTATATGACAATTTTGAATATAAGACCGCTTGGGCAACTGCAACAAGATATAGAAAAAATGATTTAGTAAAATATGGCGAAACATTATTTAAATGTTCAGTGGGACATACATCAGCGGACTTATTTAGAACTGACGAAGCAAGTAGTTACTGGACAGTATGGTTACCAGGATTCGGATACGAGCTACTATGGACATCTGGAACAGAATATCAAATAGGTGATATTGTACTGTACGGTGGATACGTATACACATGTTTACAAAACAACTTAAACAGCCAACCTAGCTTAAATGGTAAAATTCAAAATACTGGTAACTGGGAATTATTAAAAGAAGGGTATAAGCACCAAGGGTTATATAATCATGCAACACCATACTACACTGGTGATCTTGTAAGATTTGGTGGCTACTTACAGATTTGTATATCAAACTCTACAGGTGAATATCCTGATACTTCAAATAAATGGCAAATACTTGTTCCTGGACATAGATGGAGAAGTGATTGGATAGATGCCTTACAATACGAAATTGGCGATATTGTTACATATGATGCTACTGCTTACTATTGTATACTAAGACACACTGGTGCAGAATCTGATAATAGACCAGATTTAGATGTCTATGAAAATGCAAACGAAAATTATTGGCAAATAATGTTACAGGGTATTACCGGTAACGTATTAACTACAGATGGCGATATTAGAGTTAGAGATTCTAGTCAGACTGAAAGACTAGCAATTGGTAATGCAGGCGCCACATTAAAAGTAATTGGTGGTGATACTATATGGCAAGACTTTGGGCCAATATCAAACGTTTACTATGTTGCGCCTAGTGGGTTAGATTCACAAACAAACGGAAGAACATCTAACGGTCCGTTCAAGACAATAAAATATGCATGCGATTATATTAATCAAGATTGGGCTGCTAGAGCTCCTGCAACTATATATGTTACAGCAGGATATTATAATGAACAGATACCAATCCAAGTACCTAGACAAACAACACTAGTAGGTGACGAATTAAGAAGTGTAACAGTACAACCAGTTACCGGACTTGAAGCAAATAATATGTTTTATGTTAGTAACGGCTCTGGCATACGTAATATGACGTTACAAGGTATTACAGGAACATTAGGAACTGTTAATGCATATGGAACTAAGCGTCCAAGTGCAGGTGCGTTTGTAAGTTTAGATCCAGGAGCAGGGATAGCTGATACTACTGTACATATTACATCTAAATCACCATATATACAAAATGTAACAACGTTTGGTACAGGATGTATTGGATTAAAAGTTGACGGTAATTTACATAATGCAGGCAATAAATCAATTGTTGCTAACGACTTTACGCAAATTATAAGTGACGGCATTGGTTATTGGGCATCTAATAATGGTAGATCAGAACTTGTTAGTGTGTTTACGTACTACTGCCATATTGGTTACTTGGCAGACGAAGGTGGCAAACTACGTGCAACTAATGGTAATAACTCCTACGGAACATATGGTTCTGTAGCTGAAGGATTTGATCCAAACGAAACAGCTATTACAGGACTAGTAAATAACCGATCTGCTGAAGCAAATGGTAATGTACTTACTGATAACGTAAACATGTTATTAGGAATAGAATATAAAAATGCTGGTACTAACTACACTGCCGCAGGAACTTCGGTAACATTTGCAGGTCAAGGCGTCAACGCAGCTGCAAGTTTCCAAGAAACTAGAGACGATGGAGTCTATGAAGTTATACTAACTGACCCGGGTGATTCTAGTAAGCCCGGCGGCAATAACTATCAATTTAAATTAAACTCTGCACAAGACGGAAACTTAACTAGTATTACTCTAGCGGCTTCTGACACTGACGGAACTAATGCAAAGTATCAAGGGTTAAGAGTATTCATAAAAGAAGGCACTGGCGTAGGCCAATATGGTTATATTGCTAGTTATAATTCAGCATCTAAAGTAGCACAAGTTAGTAGAGAATCAGATGATTCACCAGGTTGGGATCATATAAATCCAGGATGGCCAATTGAAGTAGACCTAACTACATCAACTAGATATAGTTTAGAGCCTAGAGTAACATTTAGTGATCATACTTTAGTAGCTACATCAGCTACTGCTCCTAGTAGTACTAACTGGACAGAGGTAATTTGGTTTCCTGCAGGTAATAGCTATGTCGCATTTACTCAAGGATCTACAGTATATTCATCTCACTCAACAGACGGGTTATCTTGGAGTACACCAGTAATTAGAATAGCTAGCCGCAATGTTACAAAAGTAATATCAGACACTAACGGAAGTAGAATACTTATTTGTACAACTTTGGGTGTGTATAGCTTCAATACAGCAAATTTATCTAATACTAACGTATGTCCAACAATGAGTGCAGCGTTTAGTTCTGCTAACATTCGCGGCGCAGCAATTAAAGAAGGTTCTACAATTTTAGTAACTGGAATAAATTCACATTCACTTTACACAACCACTGACTTAAACGCAGGAACATTTAGAACTGTAACAGGAGCAGCGGCAGGCGGCACACATAACTATAAAAGAGTTGCATTTGGACCAGGAGTTGGGTCTACTACTGGCGGAACCTTTGTTGCTATTAATGAAGGAACGTCAGGTGGTGTTGCTATGAGCTCAGATCTCGGAGCAACATTTTACCAGTTTAATGCCGGAGCAACAGGAAGACTACCAACAGGTTATACTGACATAGCATTTGGTAATGGTAGATTTGTTGCTATTGATCCAGGCGATGCTAGTAGTTTAACAAAAACAGCAATTAGTTTTGATAGCCTAACTTGGTACGAGCATACTATACCTGGTGCAACTGATTATTTAAAAATAGAATACGGTGGCGGAACATTTATGGCCACTGGAACTGGAACACAAATTGCAAAGTCACAAGATGGAGTTGTGTGGAGAATCACTAGTGACGACAGCACTGACTTTGTTACTACAGAAAGTGCTAGCTGGTCCGCACAAGCATACAGTCCTACACTACAAAAATGGAGTTTAGTTGCAAGTAATAATGCTAACTGGAATACAGTATCTGGATGGGGAGCAAAACCATTTGCAAGGGCAGTAGTTGCTTCAGATAAAATTAACGAATTCCTTATGTACGAACCTGGCAGTCAGTACACAACAGCACCAACAGTCACAGTTTATGACTCCCAAGCAACGATTTATTCGACTCAAATATCAAGAATTGGCGATGGTGTATTATCACAGCCGGTGTTTTCTAATAGAGGAACAAGTTACATCACAGCTACAGCAGTAATTACAGGTGATGGATATGCAGACAGTTTCCAAATTGGAAAAACATTAAATTTATCAAACGTTAGCTTAGTTCCAGGACCTGGAGACAACTTGGTTATTAATGAAATTAATGATGTTAACTATAAAGTTTCAGAGGTTATTTCACAGACAGGAAGTGCTCCAAACTTTACAGTTAAAATAACAATTAGTCCTACATTGGGTAGAGCAGAATCTCCAATACACGGAGAATCAATTACTATTAGACAGCAATATAGCCAAGTAAGATTAACTGGGCACGACTTCTTAGATGTAGGAGCTGGTAATCTTACAGACACTGATTATCCGGGAAGGTATGTTGAAGGATATTCCGCTGCCAACGATCCTAAACAACAAAATGAAGTTTTAGAAGCAAACGCAGGTAGAGTATTTTATACTTCAACTGATCAAAATGGTAACTTTAGAGTTGGTGAACAATTTAAAGTAGAACAAGATACAGGCATTATTACTATTGCTGCTTCGCAGTTCAACTTAACAGGACTATCACAGTTAACACTAGGTGGTATTGTTGTTGGAGGAACTCAAGTTGTTATTAATGAATTCTCAAAAGAATCAACGTTTATTGCTAATGCTAATAATATTGTTCCAACACAACGAGCTATAGGTAGATATCTTGAATCAAGAGTATCCGGTGGAACCAGCAATGCTAACGCTACAGTATTAGTAGCTGGTACAGTTCACATATTCGGAAATACGATTACAACAACGTCTGGGTTGCCAATAACAGTAACATCTAGACAACACTTTACAAAACCTACTAAAGGTAATATGGCTGCATTGCAGTTCTTTGGTCATGGAATGGATAGTGCAAACGCAAGGACAAACATATAATGATAAATATATATAAGGTTTATGGAGTGCTAAATGGCTGAATTTAAGTTAGGTAGAATTAGGTTTATATGGAAGGGAACATGGACAACTTCCACCACCTATTACAAAGATGATATTGTTAGAAACGGCGGAAATACATATATTTGTATTAAAGGTCATGCGGCCCCGGCATTGTTTTCAACTAGTCAATCAACATATTGGAATAAAAGTTCCGATGGTCAAGAATGGAAAAGTGATTGGACTATAAACACTCTTTATAAAATTAATGACATTGCTAAGTATGGCGGATACTTATATATTGCAACTGCTGAACATACATCAGCAGCAAATATAACTTTAGGTTTAGAAGCAGATTCCGGAAGTTGGGATTTATTTGCAGAAGGTTTTGATTACAAAGTAAACTGGATTATTAATACTCGTTATAAAGTTAATGATATTGCAAAGTACAACGGTACTGTTTATATTTGTATTACAGCACACACGTCATCGGCAACAAATGCCCTTGGATTAGAAGCAGATCAATCTAAATGGAATATTTTCTCCGAAGGTCTTTTTTGGAGACAGGATTGGGTTGCTAGTACAAGATATAGAAAAAATGATCTTGTACGTTATGGTGGACAAGTTTATGTTTGTAATCTTGGACACACATCTGCCGCTACTGAAGCACTTGGTTTAGAAAATGATCAATCAAAGTGGGATTACTTAAACAAAGGCCTAGAGTACAAAGTAGAATGGTCAGATAGTGTTCGATATAAAATTAATGACATTGTTAAGTATGGCGGAGGTACATGGATTTGTACAACTTATCATACTAGTCAAGCAACGTTCGCAGCAGACGAAAGTAAATGGGCACAGTTTGTTGAAGGGTTAGAATTTGAGGATACATGGAGCGGTACTACAACATATCAACCAGGTGACTTTGTTACTTATGGTGGGTACTCTTATGTTGCTAAAACAAATAATATAGGAAACGGACAGCCGTCAACTAATACTACAGACTGGGACTTATTTACAACAGGATTTAAACATGCACAAGATTGGGGCGATGATAGTGCTGCAGAAGAGTATGCTGTTGGTGATGTAGTAAGACTTGGCGGATTTACATATCTATGTATTTTAGATCATACAGGACAGCGACCACCAAGTGCAACACATTGGGAACTACTTAACGAAGGTTTCAAATGGAAAAACACTTGGACAGACGCAACACTTTATGACAAAGGCGACTCAATCAAATATGGCGTAAACAGCTATGTTTGTATACTTGCACACACATCAGCTACGGCATCTAATAGACCAGACGTAGATAGTGGTACATATTGGAATGTATTAATTGCTGGTGCAGAATCAGGAAACTTAACAACACAAGGCGACATAGTTTACTACAGTGGCTCAGGTCCAACGCGACTTCCAGTTGGAACTACAGGTCAAGTACTTAAAGTTAATACCGCAGGTACTGCACCAGAATGGGGATATTTTGGTAGACTTAATAATATTTATTATGTGCATCCAGGCTCAGGCGTAGATGCACCTGCAAGTGATTACGGACTTACATTAGACCGTCCTTGGAAAACAATCCAATTTGCTACACAACAAATTTGGGATGGTGCTGAACGTCCAGCAGCTAAACGATTACTACATATTAATAGAAGTTTTATTGCACAAGATGCTGTAGAATTTGTAGACCATGGTATTGCAAACGTAACAAGTCCTTACTCAGGATCATTTACATATACAAAAGCAACTTGGTTAGTATTAGTTGGAAGATTAGTTGACGCATTAGTTTATGATTTAGGGCATAGTGGCAATGTACGCACACGAGCATTAACAACAGCTATACATAACGATTCTACCATTACAGGTAAGAAAGTAGAATTTAATGCAATGATTGCTAGAGCATTGGTTGTTATAGATGCTGTATTAACTAATGTAGCACCTACAGCTAATTATCAAACGCTAAACAGTAATATTATAGCTACGCAACAAACAGAAGCAGCACAAGCAGAACTAGCAGACGATTTGTCAACAGCTACAACACTTTCAGGCATTCTTACAGCGGCAGTTACAGCAGGCAATGTTAGTAGCATGGCATCAGCTGTTGTACCAAATAACTCGCTATATATTAAAAGCGGAACGTTTACAGAAACACTTCCAATAATTGTTCCAGCAAATACTGCACTTATTGGAGACGAGTTACGGTCAACTAAAATTACGCCAGCAGGTATACAGACAGGAGCAGCTGATGTTCCAAAGAGCATAGCAGCTATTGCAAGATTACAAGCAATTATGCCCTCCGTTGTTACTAACGCTAGTATTACTAGATCATCAGGCAATGCTGTAACTCAAGTAACAACAAGACCGGCAGGATCATCAGCAGCAGGCACAGCAGCAGCAAACTTACTTCAAGAATTGCAAGATTATATTGACTATCGTGTTAACGGTGTTTCAGGTGACTCTACAGTTCCTACTACAAGAGGTACTAACACTGCTGAAACATCAACAGCATATACTTTTGCTGCAGAATGTATTGAAGCAAACAGAGCATTCTTAGTAGCAGAAGTACACGCATATATTGCAGTAAACTATCCAAGTTATTCGTATACTATTGCAGCTTGTACAAGAGATGTTAACAGATACTTAGATGCAGTAAAATATGATATAATTTATACAGGTAACTGGAGAACATTAACAGGTGCAGAACTTTATGGTAATTCAGTAAGTGGTAGTGCAGCTGAAAATATGTTCTATATGCGTAATGGCACTGGACTTAGAAACTGTACAGTAAGTGGATTAATAGGAACTTTAGGTAGTGCAAACGCATACGGAACTAAACGTCCGAGTGCAGGAGCATTTATAAGTTTAGATCCGGGATACGGTCCAGCTGATACAGAAGCATGGATTGCTACTAGATCACCATATATACAAAATGTAACAACATTTGGTACTAAATGTATTGGTCTAAAGATAGACGGAGATTTACACGATGGCGGCAACGATTCAATTGTTGCCAACGACTTTACACAAATAATTGACCAAGGTATCGGTGCTTGGGTAACTAACTTAGGAAGAGCAGAACTTGTTAGTGTGTTCTCCTACTATGCACACATTGGTTACTTGGCAGAAAACGGCGGAAAGATTCGAGCAACAAACGGTAACTCATCATATGGTGACTACGGTACTGTTGCTGAAGGAGTTGATGCAACAGAAGTAGCAGTTACTGGTACAGTTACTAATAGATCAACAGAAGCTAATGTAAAGAAAGTATTAACAGATAAAAATAAAATACTACAATTTGAATATACAAATGCTGGTGTTGGATACGCAAACGCTGACACAACCTCTACTATTACAGGTGGCAACAATGATGCTACTATTAGTGCAGAAAATGTGTATGACGGTGGCGTATATGAAGTAAGACTACTAGATCCAGCAAGTAATTTAGGTGGAGCAGGATACGTTACAGCAACTAACACTGCACAAATAGGTAACACAACACAAATTACAATTAGTAATACTGATGCAAGTTTAAGTGCAGTGTATGCAGGCATGGCTATCTGGATTGTTAGCGGCACTGGTGCAGGACAATATGCTTATATTAATGCTTATAATGCAGGAACTAAAATAGCTACTGTTCTTAAAAACAGTGACGGTAGTGCAGGTTGGGACTCATGTTACGGTGCAGCTATTGTTGCGGCACTTGATGCAACAACAGAATATGTTATTGAACCAAGAGTAGTGTTTAGTGGCGGCGGCGTAAGTGCATATGCAGATATTGCTAAATCTAGAGTAAAAGTTGAAGACGGAAAGGTCGTTGAAGTTAGACTATGGCATCCTGGTGTAGGATACAGTTCAGCACCAACATTCACACTAACAGATCCAAATAATACTGTTGATGTTCCGCATATTGTTAGATACGGAAACGGTGTACTTGGACAACCAACGTTTAGTGCAAGAGGCACAGGATATACAACAGCAACAGCTACAATAGTATCAGCAGCTGGTTATGCTGACTTTTATCAGCCAGGACAGTTTATTAAGGTCGACGGGCTAACTGCAATTCCAAAAGCAGGAGCAAACGTAGAAGTAGCTGGTATTGCAAGCAAATGGTATAAATTAGTTGGAGTAACAGCAGTAACTGGTAGCGGCAGTAATTACTCTGCACTAATACAAGTTAGTCCAGTTATTACTACTACAGAAGCACCAGAACACGATGAAGCTATAACTATACGTAGTAGATACAGTCAAGTACGTTTAACAGGACACGATTTCCTAGATGTAGGTACTGGTGGATTTACTACTACTAACTATCCAGGAACACCTAGTATAGTACCTGACCAAACAGATGAATCTAAAGACTTTGGCGGAGGAAGAGTATTTTATACTTCAACTGACCAAGATGGTAACTTTAGAGTAGGTGAGTTGTTTAGTGTAGAACAGGCAACTGGTAGAGCAACATTAAATGCAGATGCATTTAACGTAAGTGGTTTGCAAGAACTACAACTCGGTGAAATATCATTAGGTGGTACTAGTGCAAATATTACTGAGTTTTCAACTGATGGCACGTTTACAGCCAACAGCGACAGTATTATTCCAACACAGCGAGCTATTAAAACTTATATAGCAAGTCAAATTGGTGGTGGTGCTGGTGAACTAAATGTAAACTCAATAACAGCAGGATCAGTTAATATTATTGGTTCAACTATATCTCATACTACCAATCAAGAGATAAATATAACAACACAAGTAAACTATACAGGCGGCATAAGTGGTTCACCAGTCGCACTAAATATGTTTATACAAGGTTAATGGAGAAATAACAAATGGCCACAGGAAGAATAGGAACAGCGGATATTGTTGCTGCAACGAATACAACTATTTACACGTGCCCCGCATCTACATATACTGTAGCTAGTGTCAACTTTGTCAATAGAGGCAACGCAGTAGTTTTGCTACGTTTGGCAATTTGTGATACCAGTACACCGGGTAACGATGAATATATTGAATACGATGTCGAGCTTAATCCGAAGAATGTTTTAGAGCGTACCGGCATCGTAATTGACGCAGGCAAATTAATCGTTGCATACTCAAGCTCAGCTAATGTTAGTGCAGTAGCGTTTGGTATTGAGACAGCGGCATAAATATATAAAAGGACACTACAATGGGAAGATATTTAACAAGCACACTTAACTACGCAACAAATAATGTTGTTACTGGGACTAGTGTAACGGCAACAGTAAATCAGCGTATACTATGCACAGCGGGGAGTATTACAATTACTCTTCCTGCAACAGCAACTGAGAATGATACTATTCAAGTAGTTGATATTTCAGGTACAGCAGGTTCGGCTAATATTACAGTAGCTAGAAACGGGCATGAGATTCAAAACTCTGCAACTGATCTAACTATTGATATTAACAATGCATCGCCGGTACTAGTTTACTCAGGAGCAACTTACGGTTGGGTTCTGTGTGGATCATAATTCAGAAGGATAGGGGTATAGTCAGATGACAACACTAACAGCACTTTTAAGTGATATAGGACCGCAGTTCACTGGTAATGTACCACAGCGTTTGAAAGTCTATCATACTTCAGTAAATGATCCTGCAAACGGCGGATGCTGTTGTTTGTGGACAGTTCCAGCAGGAATGACATCAATTACTTTTGAACTATGGGGCGGCGGCGCATCAGGCAACGATGGTTGTTGTTGTGTGTACGAAGCATATCAAGGTACAGCAGGCTCTTATGTGCAACACAGAGTTGATACAGTAGCAGGCTGTCAATATAGAATTTGTGCAGGAAGTTCAACTTCATGTGCATACGAAATTAGTAATAACGGGTGTATAGGTTGTTCAAGTTATGTTTATGACGTGACAGCTGCAACAGTAATTGCTTGTGCATGTGGCGGCCAAGATGGAAACTCACAGGCAGGACACAGTAGTCCTTATGGAGCATATACTTGTTGCCATGGAAGAATTAACAAAGGTTCATCAGGTACATCCCAAGGCATCGGCGATGTAAAGATTGCAGGTATGGGCGGCACAGGAATGAGAAATCAATATTGTCACTCACAATTCTTTATGTGGGATTCCGGTGGATTCAAACAATTAGGCCGCAGAAACGAAGATTTATGTTCATGTTGGCATCAAGAAGGCAGACATGTCATGTGCACCAGTGGCGACCCATTTACTGGACAAAGTTTTCCAGGAGGACCTGGAATTTCAGCTATAGCTTGCGGCGGCGTTCATTATAATGGACAACCAGGCTCGGGCGGACAAGTCGTTGTTATATATAATTAATTTAAGCGAGGAAAGATAATGCCAACAAATACAATAACTAGTAGGACGTTTACTTACAAAGTACCAAACGAGCGTTATACGCAAAGTGATAGCGACAATGATACAGTTTCGCTGACGTACAATGGCCCGGATAAGGTTTTTTTGTTTGTTGACGCAGACGGAGAGAACAAAGGAAAACGAAGCCTAGCACTGCAAGAATTGCTGGAAGCAGATGATGGAGCAACAGTTCCATTACCACTAGGAACTGTTAGAGTAGAAGTTACTCTTGCAGATGATCCTTTGATAATGGCAATTGTTAGGCCTGGTGGCTCAACAAATACTGTAAACAATGATAGCGAAGTAACTGAAACAGTAGGTGCTTATACAGTTAAATATCAACTCAAACCAGACGTAGGTATAACATATGTACATGAAGATAAAATAGTTTATGACATAGATAATGAAACATGGGCTGTCCCAGCATATAGAGGTCCAGATGTAACTTGGACTGATGTTATTGAAAATAGAGATGCAATGTTAGAAGGATCTGATGGAAAGATTAGTCCGGATATGCCAAGTGCATTAAAAACTCCTTGGGTTAACTATAGAGCAGCACTTAGAGCATTACCAACTGTATTCAAACATGGTGAATCGGATGAGATTGAAGCTTGGAAAGTACAGTATCCATTAGCACCAGACACAAAGGCGGGTTAAACAATGTCAGCACTTAAAACAATGTTACAATATGGCGGCAGCAGCGGCACCGTTAATGTCGATACAATGGCAGTATATGCTACAAACGTCGACGATCAAAACAACTCTGGATGCTGTTGCTTATGGACTGTTCCAGCCGGAGTAACATGGTTTTCAGTAGAGATGTGGGGCGGCGGTGGCGGCGGTGCAGGCTCTTGTTGTTGCCAGTTTGGTACGCCCGGCGGAGCAGGTAGTTATTCAAGAAAAATTATTAACACTACAGCACCAGGCCAAACATATAGATTTTGTGCAGCTGGTTCAACATATTGTTCACAGGATTGCGGCAATGGCTGCGATGCTTATCCAACTTACGTATATGGCACAACAGAAGCTGTAAACATAGCATGTGCTTCCGGTGGCCATAGAGGCTGTAATTTTTGTTGGGGAGCAATTGGAACAACTTACATGGGATGTTCATCACATTTATGTGGATCTTGGTGCGGAGGCTTTGGATTCTGTGGCGCAATGGGTGCTCAGAAAGGCACAGCATTTTGTTCAGGAACAGCATATTCATGGGCCCCTACTGCGCCATTTGTAGGCAACTTCTTCCGTCCATCCAGAGATGCATGTGCGGGTTATTGTTGCGGATGTGGACAGCTAGGCTACTCACACTTTCCAGGAGGTGGCGGCGGTACTCCATCAAGTCATAATACATATAAAGGTTGTGGTGCTGCCGGAGCAGGCGGATTAATTTTAGTCGAATGGCATGCGGCAACTTAAAAGGATTAAGAAATGAGTAATTTAACAGATCTAATATACGGGTATGAAGCTGGAGGGGTAATAAAACCCGCAGAATTTTATATCGAAAACGACCAAAAATGGATCAAAGAAAATGGCGGCTGTGCATATGTTTGGACAGTACCCACTGGCAAGACAAAAGCAATTTTTGAAGTATGGAGCGGTGGCGCTGGTGGCGGATTTGCATGTTGCTGTACACAAGGTGGCGGCGGTGGCGGCGGTGGCTATGCAATGTATGAAGTAACTGTTAGTGGTGGTGACACGGTTTGTTTGTGTTCAGCAGGAACATCCGGTACAGATATGAGTTGTTGCCAAGGTTGGTGTGGATGTGCATCTACGATATGCAAAGAAGGTACTTGGTGTGGATGTGTAACGGGCGGTTTATATACTGCTAGATATCCAAGATGTAACTTGTCAATTAGTTGTTATTCATGTTGTTCTATGTGTGGATGTTGTGGCGGATGCGCCTACAATACCGGAGCAGCAATTACCACACTAGAACATACTCCAGGTAATTCTGGAATGTATCACAGTTCACAATTTTGTGTAGAAGCTGGATGGCAAGCAGCAGGAAATGCGTACGGACATCCAGGACCAAGACCACAAGGATCAAGTACTTGTTGTAACAGCTGCTATGGCGGAATTTGCGGAAACTATACAAGTTGTTGCGGACAAGCATGTATGATGGCAGGCTTCCATCCAGGAGGCGGCGGATTTGCAGCGTGGACTAATGACGGCACATGTAGATGCGGCGGGCCAGGTGGTGGCGGCATGATTTATGTAGTTTACTGGTAAGGAATAATTATGGCTATTAGAGAAATAATAAAAGATATAGACTACGATCTACCTGATGATATCTATCATCAAACAAATGTACTTTCAAAAAAGGCTTATGTAAAATACAAAGGCCCTAACAAAATATATGTTTGGATTAGTAGTATTACAAATAAAATTATGAGAGTTCAGAAGGCGCCAGAAGGCGAGCTGATGTTTAATAATGATATGCCAATGCCACAGGGTGATCATTATTTGGTAGAAGTAGATGCTGAAAGAGATATGGATTCAGCAGTTATTTGTGCAATGTTTGACGGTGTTGATCCATATTCAATTCCAGACATAGAAGAAACAGTGCCAGGTCAAACAAGCACGTATGTAAGAGACAAATATCCTATCCCAAATCACACATATGAGCTTACTGAAATTGAATTTTCACTAGCAAGTCACAGGTTTGTTACACCGTTTCCTTGGAAACAACCAATAGCAACTTGGGCAGAAAGACTTGTTTTCCGTGATAATACTTTACAAAATAGTGATAGATTGTACAGCGAAGATTTAGGTTCATCTTTAACAACAGCAGTACAAGAATATAGAACATATTTAAGGACAATTACAGAAGTAGTAGGTGTTGCATGGACTGCAACAGTTCCAACAGGTGGGGCAGGGTATGCACAAGGTGATATACTATTAGTTCAAGACCCTAAGTATAAAAATACTTCAGTAGTTGATGAAGTTAAGATAACTGTTGCAACTGTTAGTGGTAGTGGCGCTATTACAGGAATTAGTATTGAAAATAAGCGAGCATTATACCATCCTGAAGCAGCAATATATACTGAATGTTTCTTTGTAACTAACGGTGCAGGCACTGGAGCAAAAGTTACACTAACTAAAGTTAAACAAGTTGACCCGTGGAAAGTAGAATGGCAAGACCAACCATTACTAACTATTCATGGCGAAACTGCTTTAGCTTCAAAAGCTGATGCTGTTGTAACAAACACTGAAGATGCTAAAACACGGCATCAGGCAGAAGCAACATTTAACCCAGCTCATCCCCAAGCAGTAGAGTAGTATAAACTACATTATAAAGTAAAGGCGCTTAGGCGCCTTTCACTTTGACCATCTCTAGTACAAAACCTATATAAATATTCATATAGAAGCAATTAACTGCTTAGTTTATTAACGATAGGAATTAAGAAAATATGTCAAAGAGAAATACAGCAATTTTTATAAACGGCGGCGCTGGTCGAGTAGTATGTTCAATACCTGCACTAGAAAAATTTCACGAAGAAAATCCAAATGATGATTTTCTAGTAATATGTGAAGGTGGCACAGATTTTTTCAAAGGACATCCAGTATTACATGCTAAAGCATATGATCATTGGCATAAAAATTTATTTGAAGATAAATTAAAAACTATGAATATAGTAAGTCCTGAACCTTATAGAATTTGGGAATACTACAATCAAAAATGTAATTTGTCGCAAGCATATGACATTGCTATTAATAATAAAGGTATTAGAGATCTACCAAAACCTAATATTAGGTTAAGTAAACAAGAACTAATGCGTGGCGCACAAGTAGTTAAAGAAGTTAGAGCAAAAACAGAAAAAGAAAAAGTAATAGTAGTACAACCGTTTGGTAGAGGGATTGTAGAACAAGACGGTATGCTAACTGACCTTAGTGGAAGAAGTATTGAGCCAACAAACTTAGTTAACATTTTAAAAGAGCTTAGTAAAGAGTTTTCTATTATCTTTATGGGAGAAATGGCCATTGACTTTAAAGAACACGGACTTGATCGCCCTATTGCAGTACCAAAAGGAATAGAGTTACGGGACTGGTGTTCTATTATTGCTGAATCTCATCATTTTGTAGGCTGCGATAGTGTAGGCCAGCATATGGCATATGCATTTGGTATACCAAGCACTGTTATGATTGGAAGTACCTTTCCAGTAAATACATCTTATCCTAATTGTGAGACTGTTAATATTTTAGATATGGGAGAAGTATCTAGAGTGTACAGTCCTATTAGAATTACCCAGGATGAATATTCCGACAGAGTCAATGAAGGTATTATGCAAATGGACGATAAAATTGAAAAGCATATGATAGAAGAAATTACAAAGAACGTAAGTTAACTATGAAAAGATTATTTACATTTGGATGTAGCTTTACTTGGTTTGATTGGCCTACGTGGGCCGACCTACTTTCATTAGATAGTGAATATGAATTAGTAGAGAATTGGGGATTCGCTGGATTAGGTAATGTAGCAATAGCCCAGCGTATTTCTGAATGCCATTCAAAACATAACTTTACTAAAGATGATACTATAGTTGTTCAGTGGACTTCTCATTTAAGAAATGATTATCATAAAAGAGAAGGATGGGCAACTAAAGGTTCTGTTTTTAATATGCATAATATAGAATTTTATACTAGAAAATGGTATGATCAGTTCTTTAACGAACGTTCATACGTAATGCATTCACTAAATTCGATGACACTAGCACAAGGATTATTAAAATCTACAGGATGTAAATGGGCTATGACTACTATAGGTGATTTTAACAAGCTAGGAAATGACTTCTTAAAATTTGATGGTGACGGCGAAAACAGTACTGTTAGTAAAACATTGTTAGAAGAATATCCTGAATTTAATCATTATATAAAATCAATATGGGACGACAATAGTCAACATTGGACAACTCCTATAGGAAGTTTTTCATGGCAAGGTCAGCAATTAGGAGAAAATCAACATATTACTGATAGTCCTAATATTTACAAATTTGTTAACACAAACGAACGTACAAGTAAAGAAGAGCCGTATTGGTGGGATCCCCATCCGTCAACACACGCCCATGCTACGTGGTTACAAGAATGTCTATTACCGACCCTAGATAAAGAAATAACGCTTAACGATAAACAAAGTAGTATAATTAATTACGTAGATACTACATATAATGAAACCGAAATTGACCTATTCCAATTTAGAGAAAAGATAGATCATTACGTTACAGATAACAATTTTAACACATACAGAGGATATTAAATGTCAAGACCAATTTGGATTGCAGGAGTAGCTAGAGGACACAACTCAGGAGTGTGTTTGCTTAAAGACGGCGAGATTGTTTTCAGTATTGAAGAAGAACGGCTAACACGTTTAAAGTATGACGGCGGCCCTCTAGCTAGTATGTTAAAAATATTAGAGTACACAGATAAACTAGATCACTTAGTTATCTGCCATACAACCTCTTTAGAAGAGACAGCTGGAAAACTAGATTACTCTGGTGAAGATGTTTATACTGGACTAGCAAGAAAAATAGGATTGCTAGATGCAAAACAACCTGGAAATCAAGATAAAGTAATTGACGTGGCTATGTATCATCATAAGATGCATGCAGCAATGTCATTTTATAGATCAGGATTCGATCAAGCTGTAGCAGTAATTGTTGATGGAGCAGGCACATTTTTTCCGCTGAACAGCAGTGGTACTGATATGACTGTATGGGAAACTGAAAGCATTTACAAGTGTAGCTACCCTGCAAACTTTAAAACTTTGCATAAGAGTCTAGGTGCCCGCGAAGCTATTCCAGGAGGGCTAGCTGATAAGTGGGACGCCTCCAATTGGGGAGAACCAGGTGCAGAATATTCAGCATTTATTCATGATAGAGCTGGTATTGTAAAAGCATACGAAGCTGTAACAGAATATTGTGGGTTTACTTCTATTGAAGCTGGCAAGACTATGGGATTATCCCCTTATGGTAAAGCAAATAAAGAAATCCCCTCACTCATGGACAATGAATCAGCTTTGCCTGTGCCTTCAACAAATAGAAGTTTAATAGTTCCTAGATATCCAAACGGTGCAGTTATTAATAAAAACTTATATGCGTCATTATCTAATGACGATCTTGCATATGATCAAGAAGATGTTACATATCTTGAAAATAGAAGAGATTTAGCATATGCAGTACAGCAAGAAACACAAGAAGCTGTTGTACAATTAATTAGACATGCTGTTAAAATATCAAAATGTAAAAAAGTTGTTATTAGTGGCGGCTATGGACTTAACTGTGTTGCCAATTATCACTATCTAGATGCTCTTAAAGATGAAGGCATTGAAATTTATGTAGAACCTATTTCAAATGATGCAGGAACAGCAATGGGTGCAGCATTGTGGCAGCATTATAAGACTACAAAAGATAACACAGTTAATGAACGTGCTAATGATGTATTTTTAGGCCCTAAGTATGATTATTCAGAACAAGATATTTATAGTACAGTAGAAAAATATGATGCTGAAATTAAAAATGCAACTCACGAAGATATTGTTGAATTAATGAAATCAAAAAACATTGTTGCTAATTTCCAAGGACGTTCGGAAAACGGTCCACGTGCATTAGGTAATAGAAGTTTAATGTTTGATCCTACATTCAAAGATGGTAAAGATTTTGTAAATGAAATTAAGCACCGTGAATACTTCCGTCCATTTGCAGGTAGTATACTAGAAGAAGATGTACACGAATGGTTCGACCTACGTGGTATGGAAAGTTCTCCTACAATGATGTATGCTGTCAACTGCCAGCCAGGCATTGAAGAAA
>Ga0308000_10000185_pt1 | contig 24248 bp, 61 predicted proteins | sample Neamet3_FD_203877 | JGI IMG/M metagenome (GOLD analysis project Ga0308000, IMG submission 203877) | Marine microbial communities from water near the shore, Antarctic Ocean - #3 | ecosystem: Environmental > Aquatic > Marine > Unclassified | place: Southern Ocean | collected 2014-06-04 | reverse complement strand
AACGATTAGTTAGAAACTCTAGACCGTCCTGTACAGCTTCCTCAATGGATTCTCTGTAATTATAACGCATGAAAGTATCTATATCTTCTGGTACTGGAATATCCTGCCCTTCAGCATTAACCTCCATTCCCTGCTCTTTCATTTGAGCACGAACCTCTTCCATTAACTTATTCATAACCATAGTAACTTTATGGTCTTCCTTTCTGTTAATAGCTTCCTGATTAATCGTAACTACCTTAGTATCAAGAGGTCTGTGAAGATCCTCACCTAATAGTAAATCTATCTTAGGCTGAACGATAGGATAATTAACTAACCTAGCTGGGTAACTTGCACCATATTGCTCTGTTAGATATTTATAATCTTCTCGGTTAAACTGCCCATTATAGATTTCGTAATTCCTTACGTCTTTAGTAATCGTGTCACCTGACTGTTCAGAATTATAAATCATAGCGTCAAGCATCTGCTCGCACCACTTCTCGTCCTTCTTGGAATCAGCTATTAATTGACTAGGGAAATTCTTCATTATCTATTATGTTTTACTGGCGTACCATTACTATCGTTTTTGTAATAAGAGAATCCACTTTCTTTGATGGACTCAGTTTCTCTATTCTTCACTTCAATCGCAAAGTTATCATTTTCATGTATAAGACACAAACCGAATGCAATCGCCCTATCCGTATTCCTTGAACCCCAGTCACATAACTCGTCTAGCAGGTCTATAAACCATATATCGTCTGCCTTTTCCTTTATGTAATCGTACATCAATGACTCCATATATGACTTAATTTGCTTATTCATGTGAACACCGTAGTTGTTTCTCGTCTTAGTTCCAGGCGAGTGTGCACTACGAGGTTTGGTCTTCAAGTACCTCTGAGCCTTATTTCTAAGGAAGTAATCTAGTATACCAATCTTAGTATACTCCACCAGCATTTGTGCGTTGTAATATACAGCTAATTTCAGACATCCTTCGAAAAACATGTCAGCAGTTTCAGGTCTATCTGTATATTCTGCAACAGGAAGCCTATATGGTACGTTTGTATTCTCTATTCTACGGAATATCATAGCACAACCCAAAGATGGTGCCGCACCAGCCTGATCCTGATCATAACTATCAATACCACCTATGTCTAATCCAGTTAAATGAGGTTTAGGGTGGTGTAGTATTTTATATGGCCCGTGAGGATGAGGAGTGAACTTAACTTCTTGAGTTAATCCTTTATCTCCTATTACCCAATCAAGATGACCAGTCGTTAAGTGCTGCTCAGGATCCTTCAGGTCTTGCACACGGCCTCTTTGTTGATTAAGCAACGCAATGTCAAACCTCGATCCTTTAGTCTTTAAGAACGCCTCCTGTATGGTTAGTGGGTAATTTTGTATATGTAAATTATACGCCTTACTATCACCACCACCATTTAGTATATCTTCTCTAGCGTCTTCAATGAATTTACGAGCCGCTGGTTCGTCGTCTACTCCAGTAACAGGACTAAAGAATCCGTGTAATGCAACAGACGCAGGAATAAACATAGGAATAAGATTAAACGCATCAGCATTATAATACATATCCATAAAATCGGCAGAGGCAGAATCTATATCCCCACCTGTTCCACCGACCACAGGAACTCCATACTGCTTAGATCCATCCATGAAGCAAGCCTTGGAAGACATGTAGGCGTTCTTCAATCTCTTGAATTCACCAGCCTCCTCAAAAATCATTATAGATAAACGCTCTCCTTTATAAACTTCTGGATCATCCATGGTTCTACAGTGTATCACAGATTGATAACCACTTATATCCCACCGACCTTCAGAGTTCTTCTCCTTATAACCTGCCCTTAATGTATCCTTAGTATCCTTTAACCAACCATGCCTGAAATTAGGATGTTGGTTCATCAGCCCCTTCTTAACCTTATCAAAAAATGAATTCGCAGTAACCCCTAGTCCAGCCGCAATTCCGACCTCGGAATGCGGAAAGAATGTGAATTCATGAGCAACTAATCCAGAGTTCATATAACTAAAACCTTTATCACGGGCTTTAATTACGATCATTCCTTTACCTTCTCTACGGCAGGTGTCGAATAGCATAAAGTATTCAAGATCCATATCTCTATACCACGGATAGATAAGAGTCTTTCGATTCCCGTCTGTACCGTCGTTACCTAATATCATATAGTAGTTAAGATACCAGTAGTAGTTCCCAGGTATCCACGCACCGCCAATAGGTTTATAGCCATTAATGCAGCGGTTCATCTCCTCCTCCCAATAGTCTTGATAGATTAAACTATCGGTGTCGAGTTTGGGGTGTCCGTGATTAGGTATAGGTCTGTATTGTTGTACGTCGAATCTACCAGCCATTATGAATCTTTTAGTCTAGCAGCTCTATTCTCAAGGAAGCTTAGTTTCTGTTCACCACTAATTACCTTCCGTTCACCACGACGCTCAATAGCCTCCAGCAAAACAGTACGAGTACCTAATAGTTTTTCAATACCGATCATTACCTTCTGTAAGTCTTCAGCAGTTTCCTGATCCAAAAACCAGTTATCTATAAGTGTAGTGTATTGATCGATCTTCCTGTTGAACGCTCCGAGCTGGTCATCTAAAGGATCCCTTTGTAGTTCTCCATACTTCTTAATTGCCGCCACCATTAAAGGATGTTTAGTGTCAGCCCATTCAGGCTTCCCTGTTAAGTCCGTGCAGATTTGCCTATTCCGATCTCGCTCATTCAAGTACCTATATGGAGAATCGTAGTCCTGACTCAATGCTACATAACGCATAGCCTTCTCGCCCAACTTCTTTTCCTTTAATAACTTATGGAATTCTGGTACAGCCAATAGACCATTGTCTTCAGCTATCACACTATCCCCTTTTTTCTTTAGTTTGAGTAGATACATTAGGCTCTTTCTAATTTATACTTAAGCATAAAGTTACCAACATCCATGTCGTCAGAGTAACTAACTGGAACATCAATCTCTTCGTAGTCCTGAGTCTCCTGATCAAAGTATATGTAATTCAAAGATTCAACAACGGGATCGTTAAAGTATATATCCCTATCCAGTATTATGTAATCATTATCTATCAACCACAGGTCTATCTCTCCGTCTATAGGATCCATAGGTGAGAACTCGGAAAAGTCCGCTGTCTCATACTCTAAAGTTAAGTTACCCATCTCGTCACGGAATATCTCCCCGTATGGAGTCTCAATATATCTCTTCATCCCTTTGTATTTATTAACCTCTCGATCTAGTTCTTTCCCTTAAAGTCTTGCCCTTTCCTTTAGGCTTAAACTTGAATTTAGTCTTCACTGTTTCTTTACCGTTCTTAGTCTTAGACTTTGTTTTATATGTAGTAGTTCCAGTAGAGTCCGTCGTAGTAGTAATGTTCTTGTACTTGTTCTTTACCTTCTCTTTACCGTTTTTTGTCTTAGACTTAGTCTTACTCGTCGTCTTGGAGTATACACTTACACTTCCTTTTCCTCCGTACTTATTATTAGGCATATCTTTATTTTTGAATTGTTCCTAGGCAAATATAAACTTTTTTTTTAAATGTGAATGTGTGATGCCCTCTCCTGTACACCCCGTGTGCAACCCAATCTTTTAGGCTACGCCACCTGTTCTATCAAAAGCAAGTTGATTTCAACGTGCATAACTAATACGGAGATTCCCACTACCAAAGTGTGGGAGCATTATGAATACATTCTTCTCAACATTACTTACCGCAACCAAAGACGTACCAACAACAGCATCAGGGATCTGTATCTCTATGCAACTAAACTCTATCGCCAAGAAGGTAGCCGAGGGTACCAAGCTAACGGAGAAAAATAACAAGACTATCAAGCGTGCACAAGAGCACGAAACTAAATGCGAAGAAAGAGGTATGACGCAAGTCCGTACCGATAACGCTATAAAAGTAATCAAAGGAGGATCATTAATGGTCTCTCTTGGTGTAATAGCTACCATAGTAGTAGCAATAGCTAAAGATTAATACCCAAGTGCAAGGGAGCGATGCACTCTAATCTGTCTCTCATTCATTCAAAAGTGGCTACTAACGTCACATAACCTATACTATAGTACTGTTAAGAAAACGGTGCGGTTGAGAACAACGTTCGAATCTACCCGTCAAAGCAGTACAATCATTTAGTATAACAACACATCATTCATTATGGCACAGCCAAACCAAGTATTTCAAGGACAATCAGTAGAGACATTAGAGGACGCTCTACAAACGTGGAAAATGATCCAAGTCTCAACGGATAACGATTCGTTCAATCAAGAAGAAGCCAACGATATGGTTAAGTTCTTAACTAACGAGTTAGCGATTATGGAATCGCAAGAAGAAATGGAATTAGCAATAACTAACGAAACAAAAAACGTTATGAACAACTCATCAATAGTATTAGTGTTAGCATCAATCGAGTGTCAACTGTCTGACTGGTCTGTGACCACTACGGAAGACGGATACTCTCAGGAGTACATTAACGGAAGAGTAGATGGCTTAGCCTCTGCGATCAATACGTTAAAAGCGTTAATAGAAAAAGAATAACAACACACCTCTTGAAGACGTAGGTCTTACCGTGTTCACTACACTAAAGAGGAACTAACTAAATGGAGCTTGAACTACCTCAGTGTTCTAACTATTATGGTAAATCCTACCGAAGAACAAATGAAAAGAATGGCAGAAAAAGCGTTAAACAAAGGAGTTGTAGCTACCGATCCAGAAATGGAATTCGGATACTCTATGTCCGAGGCTTGGCGAGACGCTCGTAAAGCAGCAGTCTACACAAGTAGTGTGATGACTATCCTTATACTGTGTCTTGTAGAGACAGAAGCGTAATCAATTATGCTGGCAGACAAGTAGGGCTGCCATCAACAACTTTAAATTCTGAGTGCTCACTGTGTACTAGTCACTACGATTAGTATGCAGTTGGGCAGCCAGAAAGTTGTAAAGTGCAACGGCGCTATGTCGTATGGAGCAGAGTATCTGATCCAAGCACATTCCTATGCAAGTCGTCTACAAATCGTAGGATGACAAATATAGTAAAAGTATCGCAAAGAATTTGCGGCTCGTCAAAACGTTACAAACAATTAAAGTAAATCATTATGTTAATAGAAATCATCGGATTCTTTATAATAGCTCTAGTATCAGTACTATTCTTAGTAGTGGTAATTACAATCAGTGATTACAGACGACATAAGAGGCTTAACGAGGAGATTATTAAGACACCTCTTAACTCAACCATCGAAGAGGTTGTAAAACAAAACAAAAGAAACAAAAAACAAAACAATTAAAACAACCATTATGAACAAACTATCTATCACCTATTCAGGACAATCAATCAATTTAGATGTAACGGCTAAGACGTTAACACCTAGAATTCAATCTGGCTGCGATATTTTATTCGGAGACAATGATATATCCACAGCAGAGGTAAAGCTCAACGGAATGACAATAAGCGACGGACTCGTCGACGTTTGCTACACCGTAGAGTTCACCAACGCAAAAGGGCTTACCAACATAAACACGATGAGTATTCGCTACGAGGGAGACCTCAGCGCTCATCAGTTATCCGTGATATTCATGGAGAACGCTATGATTCAACAATAATAACAACCAAAAGTCTTACAGGTTTTACTAAAAGACGTTAAACTTACCTGCATTCGTTATGATTACATATAGAATCAACACATTACTTAACGGAGACTTCACTGGATACTCTGTGTATAATACTCAAAGAGGATTTATCTCAGGGATGGCTCATGTATTACTTCAAACTGACTACTACGTAGTAAAAGTCGTGATTGGAGGAGTAAGAATTAGTGCATTCTCTGAATACGGAGAAATGGACGACACATCTATAGAGAGAACTTACACTCATACAGATATGGAAACAGTTAACTTAATAGAAAAAGAAATGGAGTACATATTAAAAAGTAGCAACTAACACCACCTCCTAAAGACGTAGGTCTTATCGTAAGCGATATACGTAGGAGGAACTAACTAAACAACAACCAACAATGGCACTAACAAGCGAATTACTAGAAGGTCAATCAGTAGAAACAATTAAAGGAGCATTAAACGTATGGAAGATGATTCAGTCATCTCCAGGTGACGACTTCACTAAAGACGAAGCAGACACAATGGTTAAGTTTCTGTCTAACGAATTAAAAATAAAAGAATGCCTATGAGACGAATAATAAACAATGTAATCGTAAGCGGTTACAAGGTTGTCAAGTATGCTGTAAAGCATCAATTCGCAACAACCAAAATGGAAGAGATTAAGTACGAGGTACTTATAGCATTCCACTATAAGAAAGTAGAGTACTTTCTAAACAAACTAACAAAATAACAATACCTCTGGAGCATGTGCTCGTAACATTCATCGCTGAATGCAGAGGAACTAACAGTCTTACAGGTTACACAAAAGACAATAAACTTCCCTGAGAATGCCTATGACAAAAACACCAGAACGATTCAGCGATGCAGAAGGAAAGCTTAACGCTTTCACTATGCTAATTCAAGTATTAAAAGACGACAAGTCAGATATTGAAAATGAATGTGCTCTTGCCGTTAACGAACAGCAATTAAGTGATCTCATTGAAGATATACACAAAATCGACGATGACATACAAGGACTTACAAACACTATAGAAGAGTTACAGTCCTTCTTAGCTGTAGGGTATCCGTTATGCCTAAGTACTAACGCCTCAATGGTAGTAAACTAGATATGGAAAAAAGAAAAAGAATTAAGATGTTACCGATTAGATCGAGTAACCCTTACAAGAAGACGTTCATTAAAACCTTTACTCAACTAAAGGTAGAACGCATGAAAAAAGAATTAAAAACACATCAAAGAAATATGTCTGTCTGGGATAAGATCCTAGCAGACGTTGCAAAGCTGTAGAACTTGAGTTCGTTAGGCTATTCACTATAGCCTACGGCAACTAATCTATTAAAAGAAACTATTATGAAACCAAAATATACACACGACTGCGATAAATGTACGTTTATAGGTACATATAAAGAGCAAAGTGAGAACGGTGATAAACAAACAAAAAAGGGTATAAAATACTCTGATGTTGATGTTTATATCTGTCAACACGAGAAAAACCTCGAAAGATCTCCTGTTATAATCAGGTACTCTGACGAGCCTAGCGACAACACATCTAGCCCTTTGTATCACTGGATGCAAAGTGTTCTTTCAGGAGAAATATACTATTAACAATAAACTGTCTTACTGGTTAAAAGACGTTAAACTTCCCAGAACTAGCTTATGGCAAAAATCAAAGTAATGCAATGGAACAAGAGGAACGTATTAAATACAACCTCAAAGACAGGTAAGAACGTGATAATCTTCACGAACAAGTACGCTGTCGTACCTCAAAACATAATCAACTTAGGAACGGATGCGTTCAAAGGTTGGTTAAAGAAACAAGTAGGAATACAATTAGTAAAGGTTCGAGAGAATCCGCTAATCATAAACTACTCGTTAGTATCAAAGGAATATGTTAATAACTATAATAAACTATAAGCTATGGAAAATAAATTCAAACCTACAGTATCAGTATGGATTCCATTTGGATACATGAGAGACTTAATGGATTACGGACAAGAAACTTTCACAGAAAGATGTAATATAGACTATAGATTCATTTTCTTAGAGCCGCCTAGTCAAGAACTAAGAGATTGGGTTAGGAAAAAATATGTCCGACCTTGGACTGAATCATCAAAGGATAGCGTAAGGTTTCATGTATCAACTGTTGTTGAAATACAAATGCCTTGGGAAAACTTTGAGCAATTAAGAAACAACTGCTTTAGCGCGATAATAGAAGACGAAGATAACTAACTAAACTAAAAACTATGGCAAACCTACAAGCAAGAACAATGTTCATCGATTGGTATTTTAATATCCACGATGCAAACCAAAACACTATTGACTTAATGAAAGAAGAGTTAATAGAAAGCGGAACAAGCGTCTGGAAGATTGAAGATCTGATAGATGTCTGTGGAGATATTCCTGAAGATATAGCGCAAGCGTTAAAGTACTCAGACTATTTAGATGACGAAATGCTAAGTCATCAAGCTGATATGGAAGCACAAAGCGAAGAATTATTTAAAAACAAAAAGATATAAACTATGTCACACGAAGAAGAACAAAAAGAATACCTAACGGTAGCAAACGAAGCATTAATGGCAAAGGTTGCACAGCAAGATATAATAATCAATGCTTTCTTTGGAAATAACAAAATTCTAGTTGAAGCTATAAAACAAACATCCGATAGATTAAAAGATATGATCAACTGGTCAGATCGAATCGGAAGCGACGAGCAAAACGAACTTGAAAACATTATACATTCATTAAATTCAAAACTATGAATCCAGAAGAAATAAAAGACGTTAACTGCACAAGGTGCGGAAGAATGGTACCCGAAGATGAGCTGCACGAAGCAGATCACGACTGGGGTATCTGCGAAACTTGCGCAGAGTCAAGACTAAAAAAAGAAGACAAATCATGATAAACACACACGAAATATTACCTTCAGGTGAATATGATTCAGTAGCCGTAGGCATGTGCAAAGGAACGAACGAGGAGTATACAACCTCTTCGTTTAATTCAGCAGGATACTATAAATGGAGATCAAGATCTGCCACCATACAAGAGTGTCTGCCAAATTTAAACAACGAAGATAGAGAATTTCTCATCTCAGGAATATCTCCTGAAGGATGGAAAGAGCTATTCGGATAAACTAAAACAATGGAAACAATCCTTTCAAAGAAAGACAGGAAAGATCTTATGCAGCGTGTTGTAGTAATACAACGCCTTGCTAGGGATCTAACTGCAACCTACATCGACCTATCAGGTGAGAATGTAGAGATCGAAGACAACGATTTGTTGGTAACTATTAAACTCTTAAAAGATAGAATCAATGAGCTATAAAGAAACATTAAACCTACAACCATTACCAGAAGAAGTTTACGACAAGATATGGCAAGACGTATGGAATAGCGCAAGCAATGACGATACAGACGAAGACTTATGTCAAGAACACACTCGGTTATGTGTAGAATATACAAACAACTTAAATAAATAAATCATGAAAGGATTTAAAGTAGCCCAAGAAAACGAAGCAATGAGAGACTTAACAAGTCACGGATTATTCTACTGTATAACTTGCTGGGATGGAGAAATAAGACTTCAAGGTCATATAAACGATAAGACTTTAAGTATTGTAGATAAATACCTAAAAAGCAAAGGAGAAAAAGTAACCTACGACAACGAATCCAAGTGGATGAGTGCATCAACTGTAGAAGACGGAGTTCATGTAGAAATAACACTAACCCTAGAAGCATAAAAGAAAACAACATGAAAAAATCAATCAAAAACCTAGTCAACCATAACACGGGAGACCTAAAAAACTTGCGCAACTTTATGTTCGCAAAAGACTACTGGAAAGCAGTAGATAAAAATAGTCACTCCGTAGAGAGTGCTATAAACAACGCACTAGACATAGGCAGAAAGTCTGTCAAGACTACGGCTGTCATAGTCGGAACTTTAGGTACTATTATAGGCGCAGCTATAGGTACAATCTTCGAGTAGTAACCACTAAAACCCATCAAAAATGACAGTAACCATTTGGATTAAGAACAGATATGTCGTAGATTGGCACTATTATAAGAGCCATTTAGACGAAATGTTTAACGTTTGCACAAGAGAGCCAGGAAGTATGGATTACGTTCAAGTAAACATAACACCTGATCAGTACAAACAAATTCTAACGCATGAAGAAGAATCAACAGGTTAAAGAGAAAAACAAAACACTAAAAGTGTTAACAGAAATACCCAATAAACCTATCGGTTATCTCGTCAACAGAAACTCTGGAGAGATAATTCAAACAACTGATAATCAGGGTAATATAAATGTTAATAACTTTATTCTAGTGTATGGTAAGCTCGCTCCGAAATTCGGAGTAAGCGGTGAGACCTCAGAAATCAAAACCCACGCTATTCCTAAAAGGTTTTAACCTTGGAGAAGAAGAAGATCTGGCTATGTAGATACAAAGTCAGAGTGTGGAAAGAGGTTTACCACAATAAATCAAAAGGAACTAAGCTATCACATTTACACACGGACTATGCCGTTCAAGGATTACTTAAAGGTAATTGCCTTAACGACTTAAAGGATCGTGAGATAAATAAGTATGCTTATGACAACCTTATAACAGAATTCTCTGGTAAGTATTCAGCTAAGCTGGAGCTTGTCGGAGATATAGAACGGCTTTCGTCTCATGGCCGTACAAATTATGAGATATAACCAACCAAACCAACTATTATGGGATTAGACATGTATTTAAGTAAAAGAACTTATGTTCAGAACTGGAGTCACCACGAACCTAGTCAAAGACATTTAGTTGTTGTAACTAAAAACAACGAACCACAACCTCACATCAAATCCGAAAGGATAACGCATGTAGTAGAGCAGATTATGTATTGGCGTAAGTCAAACGCAATCCACCAATGGTTTGTGAATAAATGTCAAGACGGAGTAGATGCGTGTCAAGAATCTGACGTAAGCTTAGACGACCTAGAAGACCTTGCAAGTTTATGCGAGAAAGTTGTCAAAGAAAAGAATCCTGACTTGCTACCTGCATCGTCTGGCTTTTTCTTTGGATCAACGGCTCATGACGAGTATTACTACGGAGACATAGAAGAAACTGCGAGAGTAATAAGAGAAGAACTTAAGGATAATAAAGATGAATATCCTAGCTATATGTACCAGGCTTCCTGGTAGTATTAACAATCATCCAAAACAAGTAACCAAATCAACTAAATAAACAACACGATTATGAAAAACCAAGATTTAATTGCAATCGGATTAGACTTCACCGTATCAAAAAGAGAGTTATACAGAGCTGACGAAAGAGTTAGTGTAAACGAAGAAGGGCAAATAGCAACACACTCAGAGTTTGTTGAAACACCCTGGTTCGCAACGGTAAACGACTCAACAGAAGAGTCGCTCGGAGTGGTAGGTTCATCGTACCACGTAACTCAAAACGAGTCTATCATCAAAACGATAGAGGAAGTTGCGACAGAAAACAACTATACAGTCAGTCATTCAGGACCTATCAACGGAGGTAAGCAATGCTTCATCCAGCTTAGGTTAAACGACGAGGTTAAAATTGCAGACGACACCTTAGTGAAGTTTGTAATAGCAACCTGGGGGCATGACGGAAAGCATGGTGTAAGAATAGGCTTTGGCAACAAAGTGGTAAGCTGTGCTAATCAGTTCTACCAATTCCACAACCAAGCTCAATTTAAAATGCGTCACAACAGTACCATCGAAGAGCAGTTACGCAACATACCTCAAAGTATTGCAGCCAATCAGGCAGCAGAAGAGGAGATGTATACGAAATTCGAAGAATGGAGTAACATCGAGATATTCACTGACAGAAAACTAATGGACTTTAAGGATAATATGTGGAAAGACCTTTCAGGTATTGACAGAGCTATGAGTCATAGTGAGTATGCAGAACACTACTCTTCTAGAAAAATCAACGCAGCAATGGATCTTCAGTCATCTATTGTAACGGAGATGGGAGTTCACGGACAGACCATGTGGGGATTATTCAACGGAGTAACACACTTCGTAAACCACAAGAAATCAGTACCTAACCGAGCGTTCGGTAGAGACGAATCACTTATGATAGGTGGTGGCGCAAAGATGTCTAACAAAGCATTCGCTAAGATAGACGCATTTGTAGCAACACTATAATACTAACAGGGAGGACTTCGGTTCTCCCTATAACAACCAATATATGTACAAGATAGTAGCAAGTTACGAGAGCGGAGACTTCAACGAAATAGACTCTGCCGAAACACTATCTCACGCTAGAACCTTACTAGCTGAGTACCGAATGGCCTACGGCACAGGTTGGATAGTAATATTCTATAACACCTTACAAGACTAATTATGAAGAGACCATCGGACGATATACCGTACAATGATATGCGTAAGAAAATTAAGGCTAAGAAAAAGTTAGCACTTAAAGAATCTGGATACGTATACAGGAGTGCATTCGAAATGATAATGGGTTATGTACCCACTAGAATTAGAAACTAAGAGAGCAAGCTACTTGAACGCTGCAAAACAAAGCCCTATACCCTAAACTTGCTTGAGTGATTGGGTGTAGGCAAATTTAAATCATAGGGATTTAAAAGTCAGCGAAGGGTGGTACGGGATTACCACTCTTCCATGGACTAGGTATCACTAAGATAGAGATAAATTCTTGTCTCAAATATAGGAGATAATAGAGACAATATCGCATATCGGAATACGGAATATAAACTAAAACAAGACTAAGATGGAACAACCAAAAAAAGAAGGAAGCTATGTGTGTAGAATGGATAATGGTTATATAAAGATGTGCTACTACACAGGCACAGAATGGTTAGATATGTGGGAAACTACATTGAAAGGTGAAGTAATTAGATGGATGGAAATCCCTAACGAACTAAAACAATACTAAGATGAATGAATCACAAACGATAACTTTAGACATTTCAGATAGCGACCTTAAATCACAAGTTGAGAGGTATGCTAAACAAAGAGGTGTAGAGGAGCTAGAAAATGTCATAGATATGATTGACAGTATGTATGATGGTTTTATTGTGGAGGAAATTGCAAAAGCATTGAATCAAAGAATCAAAGAACTAAAACAAGACTAAGATGAAGAAGAAAAATAACTTGTTTGAATGGTGCGTAGCTTCAATATTGGCAGCTGGGGTGTTTTATTTGGCGATACTATTTTTAAACAACTAAAACAAGACTAAGATGAACAAAATGAATTACGCTCCTAGCGAGTACAAACATGTTGCTAGTATTAAAACAAGTAGCGCTCAGCGCTGGTACGTAAACATGAAAGGTGTAGGCAGGAATAAGTTTGATACAGAGCGAGAGGCGGCTATCGCAGTAGACAAGCTGTTAATAGGACGAGGTAAAGAACCCGTCAATGTATTAACTAGAGCTAAACAAATCTAAACAATAAGATGAAAAAAATAGAGCTATTAGTAACTCAGAAACATGAAAAAGGAGACATACTAAAAGGTAGTATATACATCTTTCAGGAAGAATCAAAAATGTACACACACACGAATAATGAAGGTGTTGTGGTTTCAATGATCAATGATGCCGCAATAGAAGCAATGCCTGGATTATTCAAAAAACTATAACCAAAACAACCAAATCATGAAAAAAATTGCAGAGTACAACATTAATCAGTACATCGACTATGAGGTAGATGTTTATATGGATGAGAAGCACGAATTCATAGAAAGATATGAACACTATAAGTCAGATAACCACGACAAGAGGGTTGGGGAATTCAATATAGCAGATATTGATAAAGACCTGATAGAAGAGATTGTATGGCAGGATGAAAATCTACCTGGAGATGCTTACGAGCATTTCGAGGAAGACATGAACGACTACTTCGGAGAGTATCAAGGAAGAGTTGCCGAGATAGAAGGCAAGAACATGGGCTGGAGAAATAGATCTGGAGAGAAAGAGATAGAAATCGAAGAGGGTGTAGACATCTTCAAGGCTATCGCAATCGAATCAGACCTAACATTCAAGATCTGGAGCGAAGACGAAGAAGGCGTGTATTACGCAACAATGAGTCATCACGATTCACCTATGGGAGAGTCATATACAATAACCATTAAATAACCGATATGAAAACTTACGCAGTAACATTCATTCCAACTAGATATTCAAACGAAGACGATCCATGCGACTACAAAGAGTGGAAGCCCGTAGAGGCTAACTCTGAGAAAGAGGCAGCGGAGATCGGAAGAGAAACCCTAGGAGACGTAGTACGAGTATCAGAATTAAATAACTATTAACAACCAATTAAAACAAAACAATTATGGGAGCATGTGATTTTTCAGCACTAGAAGTAGGACGTTTCAAAAGTCCAGGAGAAGCATTTCATTCAGCAGTAGAAGAAGCTGAGTACGAAGATGGGCACGATGGATACAACGGTACAATAAGTACTTGCCATGGATTTTCTATAGCAAACGGAAACCCAAGATATGGAACGGCAGCGTTCGATAAGTGGGAAGACAAAATACTATCAAGCTTAGATAAGCGTGATTGTGTATGCGTAGAAATAACAGGAGCCGTACTCAAGCGAATGAAAGAACGCAGAGGGTATAAAGGAAAGAAAGGCATTAAAGCTTTCTACTTCTTCGGAATGGCAGCCTGCTAAATACTTACACCAATAGCATAGACTACTATCATTATAAGTGCGTAAACTAGTTTAGTGAATTTATTCATACCGCCAATATAATGTATAGTAGTCTTCTCTATGTTAACTTAACATTAAATATCATGACCAAGAAAGAATTACTAGAAAAACAAAACCTAATCTATACAATCGCCATAGACAGGGTATGGGATCACATTGATCAATCCACAAGGAAAGACCTTGAATGGATATGGGATAGTATTGATGAGGAATTAATACAACTACAAAAAGATAACTAGATGGGAGAAATTATCCTAACACCCTTTGATATAATATTCAAAGCAATACGCCTTGAACTAAAGATAAGCAAAGAGGAATTAAAAGGTAGAAGTAGGCGTAGAGATATAAGCGAGGCAAGACAAATGTTCTGTCTGCTATCTAGAGAGTACACTAAAGAAACCTTAAAGACTATAGGTCTTGAGATAAATAAGGATCATTCATCCGTGCTGTACTCAGTAAGAGCAATGGAAGACTTATGTAATCACGTCAAGAGGCTTAGCATCTCTAAGGGTACTATAGAAAAGAATCTAAGGCTAAACCTTAAGAAGGTGATAGTCGTACCTATATGTGAACATTGTAACCAACCAATCTGTAACTAATGAGAGATACAAGTATAATAGCGTACAAGGAATTAAAGGAAAGCGGAGAGATAAATCGAATGGAGGGCGTAGTCCTTCTGGCTTTAGCAGACCTAAACGGAGCGGCAACCAACGCTCAATTATCAGTTCATCTAGATATTCCAATCAACCAGGTAACTGGTAGAACCAACAGCCTGGAAAAGAAGAGCATCATTGAAGCTCACAGGCAAGTTAGAAACCCTGTTACTAAAAAACTTAACTGGGAATGGAAAATCAAAGTAAACCTTCAATTATCAATCGACTAAATAACCAAATTATGATACAGCAATTTATGGGTAAGGAATTCGATGAATGGTACTCATTATGGGTACTAGAAGAATGTGATAGTCCAAGAGATGAGATAGAGTATCTATACAGCCTCTTAACTAAAGAACAAAAGAAAGAAATCAGAGACAGTATCCCTTCATGGGCTAACCAACCAACTAAACAATAGAAATTATGCCAAACTGGTGCTACAATACCCTGAACATTTCAGGAACAAAAGAAGATATGACAAAGTTTTATAACGCACTGTCTATCAAATTAGAATCAAATATGGACGGAGACACCGTTGAGAAAGAAGGGGTTAGACTCTTCGACTTCAACGACTTCGTAGAGATGCCTGAAGAATTAGGTATAACATCTGGATCCAAAACAAACGAAGCTGTAGCTTGTATAAAAGCAGAAAGCTTTGACGATTGGACTGAGATAGATAGATACTTAGGTTGGGATGCCTGGACGGAGAAGGCAAACGTAAACCCCGAAGACGAACTAAGCGTTCGTAGACAAACAATGCTAGATCATTGTCTTGGCGAACTTAGTAAAGTAGACTTCGAGAATGGACTGCAATTCCTTGAGAACGTAAAGGCTTACGGAGCTGGAACATGGTACGACTGGTGTTGTAACAACTGGGGCACTAAATGGAACGCCTGTTCTGTGTATGTACATCACGCAGTCGAAGATGAGGTGTGCCTAACATTCGAGACAGCATGGAGCCCTCCAATACCTGTAATCGAAGCCCTTATAGAGCAAAACCCAGATCTATGTGTAGAAATGGAGTATAGCGAAGAAGGTATGGGATTCGCAGGGAGAATACGCTCCTCTAACGGATTAGTAACCGACGAGAACGCAGAGATCAGATACTCAAGCGATTGCTGTAATGCAGACATGCAAGCAGAAGGCTGGACTGAGAAAGCTGAGGAACTCAAGCTAGAAGAGTACGAGAACTGCCCTAAGTGTCACGAAGAGTGCGAGCAGGAAACTGAGTTTATTTACTAACAACCAAACCAAATGAAAAATAATAAAGAGAAAATCAAAGAACTAGTTAGTGATATGCTTATTGAATCTCATCAAAAAGCAATGCAAAACATTAATAGAGTTTTGGACTCAGGCTGTGTTGATGTAGATGGATGGGATGATAAAAACATGCCAATGATTTTACCTAAAACAATATTAACTGCAATACTTGAAAACGAAGCAAGACAATATACTGCAAGAGGAACTTCTTATGAAAAACAAATAAAGAAAGAAGTTAGAAATATAACATACTTTTTGTAATGCTTAAATAACAACTAACTAAAACCAAACCAATGAATAACTTAAAGTTTATTAAAGGAAACGTTACGACGGTAGACACAACAGGGATTGACTTATTGTTAACCCCAGAAGATGTCAAAAATCTAAGCACTAAGAATGGCTTTCTTGCTGTATCCGTAAGGATCGGTAAAGATGGCAAGCCTTACGCTTATAAAGCAACGAAGAGGTTAGCCCCACTGAAGGTGGATATAGTAGATGAAATCTACGACCTGGCTAGAATCTCCGTAGAGGAGATGCCTCATAATCAGTTAGATGCAGTATCCGAATCGTTACATCAACAGGAATACAAAGAGGTGAATGACCACCTTAACGTAGAGACTGTAAACATTATGGATATAATCGCAGAAGTAAATCGTAAATACAACGAACAATGATATACATCACAAACGGAGTGCTGTGCTTAGCGTTACTATTCGCTATCTATCAGACAATGATATTCGTAGTAGATCTCGGCAACGCTATGATCGAAGGAATATTAGATAAAGACGAAACACCAACCTTAGACAATAGGCATCTTTTGCTTAGCTGGCTACTGGTCGTTGTGAGTCTATTTGTTAACCAAGTAATACTTTAATTATGAAGATAGGTGTAAAATTAGTAAGCGTCAGAAAAATGATGCCAAGTGAGATTGAAGCTGAAGGCTGGGAAGGTAATCACCACTCAGAAAGTGCTACCGCTCTAATATTTGATGACGGAACAGTACTGTACGCATCGCAAGATGACGAAGGTAATGGACCTGGACGTATGTTCGGGTACAACTACAGGGAAGGTGCCGATAAATCATCATTCGCAATATGATTACAGAAGCTATTGCTCTAACCTACGCAGCTGCGTTACGCCAAGCAGAAATAGAAGGAACCGTGATATTCGATTCCAAGATCCCTGAAAGAGCCAACGCAGTTGTATGGTACGAGCGTCTACAACGCATGAACCAAAACACTGGAATGACACCAAGACTACGTGGCTTACACGGAGAAGTTAAAAACCGTTATGGTAAACTTCTAATAGATGACTATGTCAACGCAAGTAGAGGTCATATCGTTATAGAATTAAGTGGTGCCGAGCTGAAGCGACACAAAGAATCGCAAGGAATGAAATATTCTCGATCAAAAGTCTTCAGATTTATAACCTTTAAACAATAAATTATGTTCAAGGAAATCATGTCAAACTCTCTGTCTAAGCTACTATTCCAAGTAGGTATAGCATACGCAGGGGTAGCCCTTATTAGTCAACTGATAATGGTAATTACAGCACTGTACGCACCTTACGTAATAGGAGCATTGCTAATAATAATAGCAGTACTCAACGTAAAAGTACAAGGCTTGTCTAAGTAATCTTAAATTCGTATCTTCACGTGCCTATGAAAAAATCAAAGATCGACCAAATCTGCGAAGAAGTTGCTTACGACTTAGAGCTTGACAGCAAGCTAGTTAAGCAAGTAATGGCTGAATTATTTGTAGAAATATCATCGACAATTATCTTCAGGAAGCAACATATATTGCTCAGAGGTTTTGCGAAGATAGTCATGCAAGGAATAGCCAAGGCTAAGTATAAACCATTCGATCCTATGCAGTACGAAACCCGTGCTGAAGAAGATTGGATAAAAACAAAAGAAGATGATAAAGAATGACGATTCAGTTAAGACTGAAGAAAACAAAGCGGATACCCTAGACTCCTGGATTACAGACCTTGAAACCAAGGATCAACCAGAGGCTTGTAGTATCGACAACGAAGATTGCGAAGCATGTGGATCATAAGCTACGCTATCTAATTATTTAAACTAACCATTAAAACCAACATCATGCCAAAAACAAAAGGTGAATTACTCAACGACTTATTCAAGAAGTGCAACCTCACAGGAGAAGATGTACACAAGCATAAGTTTTATACCATCATAACGAGATCGGGTATAGAAAAGGTGCAAGCCGCCTACAAGATCGACATCAATTATGATATTGTAAAGCTATCCGACGACCATAAGTACTGCCTTATCAAGGCAATAGGAACTATGGGTGAATCTCGTACAGAGACTTACGGAGAATGCTCGCCTGGTAACAACTCAAATGCTTACCCTGTCGCTATGGCAGAAAAGCGTGCGTTATCCCGTATAGTGTTAAAGCTTGCAGGTCTATACTCGCAGGGCGTATTCGGAGAAGATGAGGCATCAGACTTTGCTGCATCAAGTAACCCGAAGATTAAGCTCGACAAGAAGACTTTCGACGCTATGATTACTGCTGCATCAACTCATCCAGAAAGAGTGTCTGAGGCTATGGCCAAGTACTCAATGACGGAGAGTCAAGAAGCGGAACTACTCAAAGAAGTTCAAGAGAATATATAAACATTACCATGGAGGGGAGATAATATCCCTTCCTATTTTTTAAACGGAGTCTAAAATAAATGACTCACAAAACCATTAATTATGAGCAACTTACAAATTACAGGAACAATCAAGACAATCGGTGAATTACAATCTGGTATATCTAAATCTACAGGCAAAGAGTGGAAAAAACTACACTTCGTTGTTGAGACCGACGGTGAATACGCTAAGACCGTAGCGTTCAACCTCTTTGGAGGAGAAAAAGTAGACAACTTTGTTAAGTACAACAAGGTAGATCAGAAAGTAGACGTTAGCTTTGACGTAGAATCAAGAGAGTATAAAGGTAAGTACTATACAGACCTTAATGCTTGGAAGGTATTCACCAATAAAGGTGAGGCTAAAGCAGATTCAGCAGAGGCAACAGCACCTGTTGATCATGGATCAATGCCTTTCTAGATAAATATGCTCCCGAACGGTTCGCCTAGTAGGGAGTAATTTATTTTACTATCTTTGTTTTATGGAAGAGAGAACATACTTTATCCCACTAAGCACACCTTCATCTAAGAATGGTAAGCGCTGGACTGGGAAACACATGATCCATTCAAAGACAGTAATGAACTACATCAAAAATACTAAACCCTATTGGGAGCAGTATGCTGAAGAGTTTAGGTCTGTCATCGACGGATTACAAAAACCTGTACATATATCGTTCAAGTTTATACGAGGAACACGACACAAGTTCGATTACGTTAATCCACTACAAACCGTACAAGATCAGATGACCATATACGGATGGATACACGACGACAACTGCGACGAAATAATGCCCTCATTTGAGACTTACTTATACGATAAGGAAAAGGCAGGGTGTCATATAACCATATTAGAAACCAACAAACCAATTGAAGATGAACCGAGAACTGATACTGAAAACTCTGGGTAAGATAATTAAGGATGCTGAATTCTTAATGAACGTAATTACATCGAAAGATGGATACGAACCTAAAGAGAAGGTAATGTCAAGTTACACGCAGGATTTCCTGGACTTCTATAAAGCCTACGGGGTAAGCAAGACTAAGAGTCAATCGTTTATCAAGTGGAAACAGCTAAACAACCAACAGAAAGCTACTATAATGGAGTTAATACCATTGTATCATAACGCTTTTGAGGAGAAGTTCAGAAAATATCCTAACAATTTTCTCGCTAATGGTAGCTGGGAAGATTATCTATATCTATTAGAAACTAATAAGGAGTCTAATGATCGAGCACGTAAAGTCGCAGACGCTCAGAAGACACGCTTAGATTCATACAACTTCTAATGGAGCATAAGATAAACTCTAAGGAAGAGGTTTCCGAGTATCTAAATCATGTCTACAACAATGGATATAACAAAGGCTTGTCTACTGGGATTCCCTGGTTAGACAAACACTACACCTTCAGAAAGGGTGAGCTTGATGTTATAACAGGGTTTGCCAACATAGGGAAGACTACAGCTATTTTCTACTTAATGATGTTAGCATCAGTAAAGTACAAATGGAAATGGTTATGCTACTGCCCTGAGAATGAACCTGTTGGTGAAATGGTTATAGATCTAGCAGAGATGTTTATAGGAATGACTGCCGACAAAACCAAATCCGAAAGGATGGATAGGTCAGTATTTGATGCTGCCTGCGCTTGGGTAATGGAACACTTCAAAGTGGTATCGTTTCCTAACACACCAACAATCTATGATGTTATGGAAGTATTCCAGACGGAACTAGACAATGGTGATTTTGACGGATGTTATGTAGATCCAATGAATGATCTAGCTATTAACAGGTCTATGAGTAAGTACGACTACTACTATCAAGTACTGTCGGACATACGTAGATTTAAACAGAAGAACTTTGTAAAGTTTATATTAGTAACACATGCTGTAACTAAAGCTGCTAGAGAAAAGAATCAAGACGGAACAACACCTGCTCCATCACACTACGACGTGGAAATGGGAGGTATGTTTGCGAATAGAACGGACAACTTTATAGTTGTACACAGGAATCCAAACTCAGATGATTGGAGCGACACACAACTTCACGTAAGGAAGATTAAGTTCCAGAAGCTTGTAGGTATTCCAACTCAGGAAGATGAGCCTGTGATACTCAGATTCGAGCCTAAGATATGTAGGTTTAAATCTTTAAACAAAGAAAAAATGGTATGGGAAGATGTTCTACAAAAGAATACCATGGACTTCATTGACTCTAAAAGGAATCAGGTCGTGCCAGAAATCTTCGATATTGATAATTTACCATTCTAAACAATTACGCTATGGGAAAGATTAAAGAAATTGCTGCCGTTACTGAGCAAGAACAAGAATTCAGAAACTCTCCGTTAGGGAAAGCTATCACTGAACTAGAAACTCACGTTGAAGGACATTTAACAGAAATGTTTGAGGCTGCTGGGGTGAAGATCACTCCAACTATGAAGGAAGACATGATGGTTAACTTCATTGGAGCAAGTCATGCTGCTGGTACTATCCAGCGTCTTGTATGGGAGCAAATGGACTTCCAAGCAAAGCAAACCGCTGAGGTAGCCACAGCTAAACCAGAGAAGGCAGTAAAGAAAGCCGCTAAGAAAGAGGCAGTTAAGGCCAATAGACCTAGAGGAAAGATGACTGTTAAAAAGTAATCCTAGCAATAGCTTGACAATCTGATTATATAACCTATATTTGGTGTATGATTTGGTTGTCATAATTGTTGGTTATTCAATTGGTTAATAGAAAGAGGGCTTCGGCCTTCTTTTTTATGCCTTAAACATTTTAAAACAAACACTATGAAAACAACCAAAAAGTTTACAGAAAGCCTTGCTGACGATAAAGTATATTTCGCAGACAAGACACACGTTAGTTGCTCAATGCTAAAGAACTTACTTAAGTCTCCAGCAGATTTCAGAGCATACTTAGATTCTCCACCCGAAGCAACCCCTGCTATGACATTCGGTAGTGCATTCCACTGCATGGCATTAGAACCCCACAAGTTCAATGACCAATTCTACATATTAGATACAGAGCTTAGGCCTGAAAAGGAAAAAGGAATGACATCTACTATAAACAAAAAGTGGAAGATGGTTGAGTTATCTCACGCTCAGTCAGTTGGTAAGAGTATAATATCAGTGAAAGATCTGGACAAGATCGATGCTATGTGTATGTCTCTATTCCACCACCCGAAGGTAATGGAGTTAATCTCTCAAGCAGAAAAGGAACAGGCAGTTACCTGGACTACCGATAAAGGAATCAAGTGTAAAGGTAAATTAGACCTTAAATCGTTTGACTTTATCGCAGACATTAAGACTACCGCAGAGTTCGGAGGCATAGATAAGTTCAAATATGACTGTAAGAAATATCACTACGATATGCAAGCAGCATTCTATGCAGATGCAGTTGGATTGGATCAGTTCAAGTTCATTGTAATAGGCAAGAACTTCCCGTACAACGTAGGTATATTTGATGTATCTCCTGAGTTCCTTGAGAGTGGGAGGCAGAAGTACAAATACACGCTAGAAATGTATGATAAATATTTTGTATCTTGCACTGAGGAAATAGATAGTTACATCGAAGAGGGAACATTGTGAGAAACGAATATATAGATTGGCTTAAAGGCAAGAATCAAGACACGAGCTATAAGACTTGTGAAGAATCTAGAGTTAAGATAGACGAATTGTTACGTCTAAACGCCTCATTACAAGCCAATCTAGGCTCAGAGTCCACCCCTGAAGAACACCTGTCCGTGGAAAACAAGACCGAGGAGTTAATGCTTAAGATTAAGCAGATAGATCCAGACTTCCATGATATTGTTAACATAAAGTAAACACATGTCGAATCACCGAATGCGCCTCAAGCAAGAGGAAATTGACGTTATCAAGGAAATGAGAGCAATAGATGTCTCTAATATCAATGACAACGATCAAATCTCATCTGTATATTTAGATTACTTAAAAGAGAGAGGCGTAGATCCAGAGGAAGTCGTCTCGTGTAAACACTGGCAGTCCGCTAGTGGTGAACCAAGATTCTCGATTGTAACAAAGAATGATGGCAACATGAGTGAACGCTCATCAGCCAAGTTACTTATTGACCTGGAGAACACAATATCCCGTCATAAGATAACATACCCAAAACCCCTAACCAAGATCCAAGGAAATCACCTGCTAGTTATAAACCCTGCTGACATTCACGTGGGTAAATTAGCTATCGCTGAGGAGACTGGAGAAGGAGAAGAGTATAACAGACAGATAGCAAAAGAAAGAGTCTTAGAAGGCGTACAAGGCCTTATGAATCAAGCTCAAGGTTTTGATGTCAGTCGAGTATTACTCTGTATTGGTAATGACGTACTACACGTCGACAATACATTAAACACAACAACGAACGGAACCCCCCAGAATCAAGACGGTATGTGGTGGCAGTCATTCGAGTTAGCCCTAGAAATATACGTAGCTGCGGTAGAGATGTTATCAACGATAGCCCCTGTAGATTGCGTTCACTCAATGTCTAACCACGACTACCAGTCTGGATTCCATTTAGCTCACTGCTTAAAATCATGGTTCAGAGAATCAGAAGATGTTACTGTTGATGCAGGACCTGCTCATCGTAAGTACTACAGATTCTTTAACAACCTTATTGGATTAGAGCATGGCGATGGAGCAAAACAAGCTGACTTACCATTGTTAATGGCACAGGAGGCTCCTGTATTGTGGGGAGAGTGTAGACACAGAACAATGTTTTTACATCATGTTCACCATAAAATAAAACTTAAATTCCAATCAGCTAAAGATTATATCGGTGTAACCGTGGAATACATGAGAAGTCCTTCAGGCGCTGATTCCTGGCATTCAAAAAAAGGATATAAAGGATCCCCCAAGGCGGTTGAAGGATTTTTATTCCACAAGGAGAACGGTAGAGTTGCAAGCTTAGTTTACAATTTCTAATATGAGCAGTATAGAAGATGATGTCTGTATAAGTATACAAGACAGAGCAGAGTTAGGTAAGAGTAAGTACGGAGTAACAATGGATCGTACAGACCTAACAGAATTACAGTGGTTAGTTCATGCCCAAGAAGAAGCAATGGACTTAGCTATTTATTTACAAAAACTAATTAAAACCAAAACCAATGAAAGGACTGATAACCAGAGTGCTGAAGTCGGCACTGAAAAGAAAGAAGGATTTACGTGTTGTAAAAAGATTCCTAAAAATCAAACACAATGTAAGTGTAACTCTAAGCGTTTTAAAAAATAGAGTGAAATGGATGTAGCCAAGGCGAGTCTAAGGTTACTTAAGGAAATCCAGACAACATCTGAAGAATCTGAATGTATGAAAGATTACTGCCAGGTTATAATTGAACTAGAAACCATGAAGCGTGAGTTAGAAACTATAGAGGATAAATTCTCTAAGCTTTATA
>Ga0308000_10000175_pt1 | contig 25178 bp, 35 predicted proteins | sample Neamet3_FD_203877 | JGI IMG/M metagenome (GOLD analysis project Ga0308000, IMG submission 203877) | Marine microbial communities from water near the shore, Antarctic Ocean - #3 | ecosystem: Environmental > Aquatic > Marine > Unclassified | place: Southern Ocean | collected 2014-06-04 | reverse complement strand
ACGAATATAGTAAGTGACAGCGTTAGTACAAATGAAATCAGATTTTCCATTTTCGTCAAACTCCACCCAAATTGAAGGCCGATTGTAGATCATAGAAGCACGTCTACCATCAGGATTTTTATCTAGTTCAGCTAATACATTTTGATACTGATCGTGATATTTATTAGCATAGATCAAATGACCATAATTAGAATTAATTTCACCATGAGTATTAGCAGCATATTTCCAAGCTGCAGGAGCATCATCACCAGACCCTTTATTAATATCAAAGATATTAGTCGATTGGCTTTCATACCAATCCAATTCTTTAGCAATGTAAATTTCTGATGGCGTACCAAAAATTGACGGGGCATCAGCTTTAAATGAAGCACCAATTAATTCAATAGTTCGTGCTCCGGTCTTATCAATAGTATATGACTCACTATTTAGTTCATCAACAAAGTATTGACGAATATCTAATATCGAATTCATTTTCATTGTTCGCATACTCTCTTTCTTAGATCGCTAGTTGAAAAGCGATGATCACGTTTGTTAAAATACAAATCAATTCCACGGTTACGGCATTCATCTTTACCGGTAAAATCCTTGCTTCTGTACTCTTCACCAAGTATCCTAACATTAATTGGATACATGTTTATTATATCAAGTAAATCGGCCTCTGTACAATAAATAATGACCTCATCAACATATTTTATTGCGGAAAGCTGTACTTGCCTTTCCACAATATTTTGTATTGGAGAGTTCTTTTCTTTACGATCAACATTAGGATTTACTTGCAGACCACAAATCAAATAGTCGCATTGCGATTTTGCTTCTCTTAGCATAGAAACATGTCCAGCATGAAGCAAATCAAATGTACTACAAGTAAATCCTATTTTCATTAATCAATATTCCACTGCAAAACTAAAGTTTATTTTTCGTTTTCTCATTTGATCTGATCCTCCTAGACCTGGCAAATTAATTAAGCAAAGCGTTTTTACCACATTTCCACCCATATTTTCTACTAAGTCTATTGTTGCGTTCATAGTTCCGCCGGTAGCCATAAGATCATCGATAATAATTACATTATCGTCCTTATTTATTGACTGCGATTGTATCTCTATCACAGCTGATCCATACTCAAGATCATAAGAAATTGATGAGCAAAGACCGGGCAGTTTGCCAGCTTTCCTTGCAAGTATAAGAGGTGCCTCAAGTCTATCGGCCAATACAGCCGCGAATGGAAAACCTCTGGCATCAATTCCTACTAGTTTCGGTTTAAGGTATGATAATGACTTCTCATAAAAAAAGTCATTAGCCAACTGAAAACCTTTTGGCTCTGCACATAGACCAGCCATGTCTTTAAAGTTAATACCATCAACAGGGAAATCCTTAAAGCTTTTGATATAATCTTTAATGCCCATCATGCGTGACCTACTGTTTCTCTTACAATATCATTATGGTTAAATTCTGCCCAATACAATTCAAAGGCAACTCCAGGCTCAATACATTCGAATTGATGGTACACGCCTGGCTTTACTTTAGTATATTCACCAGCGTTTAAAATAGTTTCATCTATCAAATCATAATCATTCTGCCAGACGCGAACAAGCATAACACCTGACTCAATATAAAAGCCATTCCATTTATACTCATGCAGATGCTTTGAGCAAACGCCACCGTATTCCATTTCGATACGATGAAATTCTAATGTTCCATTAGCTTCAATAAGTTCTGTTGAACCCCATATTTTACCTGCTATCAAGATGTTCTCCTACATTTTCTAAAAATTCTCTATCAATTTCTAAAGACCAATCTTTAGTGACATACGTCCTTCCAGTCCATTTGTATGCACCAGCAAATACATAGTCACGAGTCTTTTTATTATTAGTATATATGAAAACCCAATCAGGCTGATATAAACTAGGATACTTTTTCCGCTTTTCTTTTAAACGACGTAATACGTCAGGAATGTAGTTAAATACCTTTGTTACCTTTACTTCAACATCAATACCTTCTGGAGATATTACATCCTGATATGGTAAAGGATTATCGGTAAAATTACATTTTTCAATAAGAAACTGTTCAGCCGCAAGACCGTACATATTAGTAACAGTAATATCATTAAGAGTTCTACCCTTTCGAGTAGACTCTTTATCAAAAATAAGTTGACTCTCAACCTTTGCCTTAGCCAAGAGTTCTATTAAATTTATATCTTTAAGACTAAACGTTCTCATCAGTCTTTCCTTTAGGACGATTTAGGAAATCACGCTCATTAGTTTGACCGTCAATTTCGCCATTCATATAAGCAGCAAAGAAGGATGCGTAGTTAGTAATATCAACACACGAATCTTCGAGTGACTCAAAATTTGGTACATAATTTGGATCTAATTCCATAGCTTCAAGAACAGATTGCATACGAAGAACTTTTGCAGCCATAGTGTCCAAAATAGTAGCGCATCCTCGCGGATAGTAATCTGACTGCTTTACTCGAGAATTCGGGTTTTGATAGTCATTGCTTTTTTTGATTTGAACTTCTGCACACTTTTGCAGAAATTTAATTGAATATTTCATTTATTAACCTTTCAAAGTTACGGTTTTACGACCTTGATTTGCAATAGAATATTTAAACCGACGAGGTTCAGTTTTAGCATATCCAGGATTGACTTTTACGATTTCGCCACCTTTATCAAGATAAGCTTTTACTAATTTCTGAGTTTCTGTATCAAGCATCTGTTAATTCCTTTGTGTCTCGTTGGAAGATGATTTCTTCGATTTCTTCTAGAGTCTCTCTGCATGTAGCTAGAATAGGAGAATCTGATGCAAGGATGAGTCTCTTAGCAGCGAAGATTTGACCGTAACGATCTAGACCTGTAGGGATTTGATTAGCGATTGTTTGAGTGAATAGGTTCATTGGTATCTCCTTTGTATGATACCACACTACCACAGTTTTAAGGCAATGTACACAGTTAATTTCACTTTATGCGTTTTTATATGCATATTCTATAGCTCTATCAGCTTCAACATTTAACGGTCTTTTTTCATATCGTCGCGTGGTTTCGTTATCAAGTTCTCTTACTAATTGTTCTATCTCGTATGCTGATATTGGATATTGTTTCTTGATAGCGCTCAGTGCTGTTGATACCATAATTTTATATATCATCGCGTACCGGCCTGAGTTATCAGTACCAGATATAGTAAACCATTCTTTAATATGATTCTTATTAATAAATGGACAATCACGATATCCGGACCAGACCACATTAGTATTTTCCATCTTAGTCTTGCGATGTTCTATAATCTGAGTTTGCATTTCTGGGGATAATCTATCCATAAATGATGAACCACGTTTTTCAGCATAAGCGTGTTTTGCCATTAACTCATAAGGGTCAATGCTAGTACCAACGTTACTGAATATAAAATTGTTAGCGCCAGCATACGTTGCAGGGATGTAATACATTCGAGATAAATCTTTAGTCTGTCCATCTCCGATTTCTCCGAGTTCTTTATTGAGCGAGAACCAGAAATGGCGGATTTTAGTAGATTCAATTGATGTGTTAAGTGGGAAGACAAGTCTAAACTTTGGATGATTATTGGAACTACTAGCAGTACTATAGCAAACATAAGAAAGACTGCCAAAACGATTACGTAACTCATTTTCTAGGTTTCCTTGAAACTCATGATCATCAACATCAACAGCAGCCCAACCTGACCAATCCAAAACATTTTTGTTTGCCCGAGTCGTACTATCAACATAACTAGCCGGTGATATAAGTTCAGCATCGCGTTTGCCTCCTCTTGGTATTTCAGATAGTTTGTACAACAACTTCTCAAATTGAGAGAAGCTGTTGAATTTCATTTTACGATTAGTTTTATTATCGTATATAGACTTAAAGAATGTCGCTGAGACTTCCATGATTACCTCTATGAGTTGGTGCGGTCCATCCTTCAGGCTTAAGCAAATCAGGTAATCCAAATGGATTAGGACGACCAGGCTTAACACCAGGAGATTTAGTCATATTAGCATTGAATACTTTTGACCACGCTTCATTGCCATTAACACCTAATACTTCAAGAGTGCCAATAGCAAATACACACATATCAATTAGACCATCAACTACTTCTTCAGCATCTTTTGCTTCGATGGCATCCATGGTCTCGTCATATTCTTCTTTAATCATTGACATACGAAATGCAAGATATTTTGCCATCAATTCTTTGTTATCTTTATTGGCTTCGAACCAATCGTTGACACCAAACTTTTCATGCATTTGCTCGATATCATTAAACCATACTTTAGTCATGTAGTTCTCCATTATTATATAGAATTATTATACCACATTTTTAATAGATTGTAAATAAGAAAATGTGCCTTCCCAACTATCTACTTGATATGTACTATTTTCTCCTCCACGATCATGTACAGCTAATGCGATTTCATGATCATTTCCACCTTTATCACACTTGTCTCCAAAGAAATAGATTACATCTAAAGGATCAAAATCATCAAGAATTTGTGATTTGTTATTTCCTATAGCAGTAATATCTATACCAGTTTCGCCAGCAACTTTGAATTCAAACAATGGAAATTGCTTTTGTAATTTTGCAGCAATATTATTTCTTTCGTTAGTATGTTTATCGTATGCCACGTATTGAATTCGAGTACGATTTCCTATATTTCTTCCTGGAATAGATAAGTTATACAGCCCAGGACGTTCTTCAATATGCTGTCCATTTTGAACTGGAAATGAACTATCAGTGATTGCTCTATTCAAATCACCCCACATTTCGTCTGGTAACTTTAGAGTAGAAGTACGAATATTCTTACCACGCTCCCATACATCATTACCAGAACATTGATAATTACGCTTAGTCATTCCCCAAATAACTTCTCCAATCTGCTCACGTGTTTTTTGAATATCACTACCAGTAACAAGATACACGTGGTTTAATGTACAAAAGTCAAAAAAGAACTTTGAAAACTTTTCATCCATTTGTCCTCTACTTGGAGTAAGCGTACCGTCAACATCAAAAATATAATGAATCATTTCCAACCCAACCTCTCCCATGGCACTTCTTTGTCACCAAAGTGTCCGTATGTACAGTTCTTACTATATTCATAAAAATTAAACAAATCAAATCTATCAATAATTCCTTTGGGTGTTAAATCAATTTCTTTTTGAATGAAACTAGCAATTGATCTATTGTGTCCGTTCGAGTCAATGTAAATGCTTGTAGGTTCTTTAACGCCAATAGCATAGCTTAATTGTATGTTACACCAGTCTGCCATTTCGTCTGCTACTACGTTCTTAGCAATCCAACGGGCCATATATGCTGCACTACGATCAACCTTTGTTGGATCTTTACCGCTGAAAGCACCTCCGCCGTGAGGAGCAAAACCGCCATAGGTATCAACAATAATTTTACGTCCTGTAACACCGGCGTCACCATCAGGCCCACCGATAACAAAGTTACCTGTAGGATTAAGATGCCATATGGTATTTTCATCTACTAAATCTCCTAGTTCTTCCGTTGCAGCAAGTCTACAGAGGTTTCTTGCTTCTTCTACGTTACCTTCCGTATGTTGTGTACTAATAACAATTTGTGCAATACGCTTAATTACTCCGTCACGCCTTGCGCCATCATACTCTACACTAATTTGAGACTTAGCATCAGGACCTAAAATGTCTCCACGTTTTGTTTTTAAGTTCTTTAACACCGCATGACTATAATGTATAGGAGCTGGCATCATACTATTTGTATGATTACATGCATATCCAAACATAATGCCTTGATCACCTGCGCCGAAATCGTCTGTTCCTAATGCAATATCACTACTTTGTTCATGGATTTTATCCGTGATAATTAGCTTTTGATGATGAAACCCTTCTTGTTCATAACCCAATTGTCTTACAACATCACGAACAATATCAGCTCTTTCTAGAAAGCCTACATTATAATTCTTTACTTCACCAGCAATAGTCACGCTGTTTGTTGTCACTAGGGTCTCAATAGCTACCCTTGTAGTTTCGTCACCTTTATATAATCCAGCATCGACCAATGCATCGCTTATTTGATCAGCAACCTTATCGGGGTGGCCATCACTTACTGATTCACTTGTAAAGATATATTTATTCATTTATTAAGCTTTCTAAGATATTTAACACGTTTTTACTATTATCTTCGCAACCACGATTGATGGCATTTCTAACACAATTTCTAGTAAAATATAAAGGATATCTTTGACCAGCTTTATCCATTCCAGTATTGATTAAATATACATTACATTTATTATCACTAATTTTACTCATTAGTAAATCACTATATTCTTTTATTGGCCTTGGCATAAATGGAGATCCATAACACGGACTAAATAAAGGTTTAATCTCAGTTGCCCCTTTTTCAGTTCCAGGCATTTGGCTGGTATATCCAGTCTCAAAAAATCGTCTTACAGTATTCCCTGAGATTTTTGTGACCGGTGGAAATAGTCCTTTTGCATCCATAGTTAAAAAGAATATGTTATTTGGATGGTTGAGCATATCATCTGGACTGTGTGCGTTTTCGACGCAATTAAGAGGATAACTGAGTCTTGCGTTTGATACGCCAGGATTTTCTATTACTAGATTTTCTTGTTTTTTCGCACGCGCTATTGCATCGTAAATAGTCTTATGTGTTCCTTCTGATAGACCTTCGCTTTTAGCGTAACATCCGGTTTCAATCATGTGTAATCCATCTTGCTTCCAAGCAATCTCATCATCTCCAATTAAACGAAAATCTGGATCACTACTCAATGTTGTCTTACCAGTGCCACTTAAACCAAACATAAGATTAGTAGTTTTATTATACGTAAAAGCGCTACAGTGCATAGGTAACACACCATGTTTTGGCAATTGAAAACTAACAATACCAAACACACCCTTTTTAATCTCACCTAAAAACGTAGTTCCAGCAATAAGCATTTCTTTTTTATCAAGGTGAACAAAGATCCGAGGCTCTGGCATCATTATAGCAGTATTATGATAAATTGTCCAATCAACGTCACCGTCAAAGCCGCTGTCTTTTACAGTAAACATATTTCTAACAAACTGTTCATGTCTATTATCATTAGTATAAACATGAAAACGAATGCCACAAGTTTCAAAACATAACGAAAACTCATAGTCGACTGAATTTACATAAGTGGGTTTCATTCTTGAAGCAAATTGGTGATATTCGAGAGGGTCGCCGGTTTTGCAATACTTAGGTCTTTTAGTGCATAACTCGCTTGTAGCGTCACCAAAGAAGTATTTGTTCTCCGGACTTCTTCCGGTAGGCTCGGTAGTGATATTGATATTAGTCATTCAAAGAAATCCTCTAACGTTGCTTGTTCAGTTACTGACCACCCTACAGCGTCTAAAATTGGCTCAAGTGGTTCAAGAAATGTTTTTTCGAACTGTTTGTCATAATCTATATATTTGTTTAGTTGCAACGAATCTGGTAGGTAATCAGGAAATGAAATCACATTCTCTCTGATAGGATTAGGCACTTTAAGATAAGTAAACTTAATCTTTTCGCCTTTCTGAATCATGTCGTGTTTCTTGTCGAGTGATTTTTCTTTGATTTGATTATTATATAACAAGGCGCCACGTACGTGTATGGGTGTGCCTTTTTTATAGATATTACGCCGATCTTTCCATTTGTCAAGTTCAGATACACCACGCGGGAAAGAAACTTTTTCAGCCGGTAATGATTTAAATTCTTGTTTAAAATCGTTAATAAACTTACGAGTACTTAATTCGTTACCTTTGATAATAACCTTAAATATCTCTTTAAATTTATCACGGACCACTTCAGGAGTGCTAGACTTGATAGCTTCAATACCCATAATCTTAAGCTTTGGTTCAGCGTATTGTACACCTTCATTATTGTGTACGTTTAGAATATATCTTTTCTTTGCTGTCCAGATACCACGATCAGCTATAACTTCTCTACCCATTTCCATACGTGGAGTATAAGCGTTTAGCTTATGAAATAACTTATCATAAGCAGCTGCGATCATTGGCTCGAAGTGTGTCTTACAAATTTTGTCCAATGCTGCAACAGGATCTTTTGGCGCCAGTTGATCAACAAGAGGACCAAAATGAATATAGACTGAGTCAGTGTCAATAGCAATAACATAATCTTTCCCTTTAGTTTTGAGTATTTTGTTCATTTCTGCATTGATAGCCCGTTCAGCCCATTTGATCGAGAGCTGACCAGTAAGAGTTACGCTTTCGGCAAGAGCATTGTCAAAATATTTAAAATACTTATTTGCCATGGCGCCATACAAAGAATTAAGTAGAATCTTAATAGCCATTTGATTGTTTTCAAGTTGATTGATTTCAGACTCAAGAGCTGTATTTTTTGTTTGCTCGTACTCTTGTTTTACTTTCAACATTTTTTGTTTGATTACGCTACGTTCAGCATAATATTCAACAATTAATTCCGGAATAATACCTTGTTTATTTTTACTAAACGGAACACCACTAGCGCAAACTGAGTAATCATCAGTCTGAATATCATCGATATTTAAATAGTGATTGACACCTTGAGTAAAATGATTCCACGTCTTATCTTTGATAATAGTCTCTGGTGAAATATTAGACTGGACAATAATGTTTGGGTATAGTGAATTTAAGTCGAATGAGACTACCCAATCATAAGCACCTGGCTTCGGTGGTTTAACATATCCACCGGCAATTGTGCGTTGAGCTTCTTTCGAACCGTTTGCGTCATAAGTTTGGTTGTCTGGATTACCAACTAAGCCATACATACACTGAGAAATCTGTTCGACCGGTGGTACAACACCGTTTTTGAGAAGTCTGCGATAGAGGATTGATTCCCATATAGCGGTGGTGCCAAAGGTATCACTTACGTTAACGCCGCCTTTATAAGCCATGGTCAAAACTAAGTTAATTAATCCCATCTTTTTATCGATGCGATCAACAAGCTGAACGTCTTTAATATTATAATCAATGAATTTTTGGTGATCTGCTTTATACAGGCTGTGGAGATTGCCATGCTCTTCATATGATAATTTATTTTCACCAAGGACAGTGTAAGCAATATGATCTAGCTTATAAGACTCTTGTGGACCATATGAATAACCGAACTTTTTAAACAGTTCAATATAGTCAGCAATTTGAATGCCTTCTAATTCATAGCCGAATTTGGCGCTCTTTACACCTCGAGAAGCTCCTGTGCCAATGCTATTCCATGGGGAAAGCCGTCTAGCGGGTTTACATTTGATTTGATCATCTTGACCAGGTATTTCACCAGCTAGACGGCAGATCCTATTGACAAGATACGGTATATCAAATTGTCTAATATACCATCCAGTAATAACGTCTGGATAATTTTTGGTCCAATAGTTTATAAATGAAACTAGTAGCTCAGTCTCAGTATCGCATTTGTGATACTTAATATGATCACCCGCCATATCTAATTCAGTCTTAGCCGGATCGTATTCGTCTAGACCCCAAACCTGATATATGGATGATTTACTGGATTTTAAAGCTATTGAAATGACTGGATGTAATGCTTCGTCTGGGCTGGGAAATCCATCATCTGATGCAACTTCAATATCAAAATTAACTATATTGATATGATTTTGATTAAATTTTATATCATCTGGAAAAGTATCGGTGATATATTGATGGACGTAATTCTTAGTTCCATAAACTTTCACGCCTTCCATATCTTTGTATGTATCTAGGAATTCTTTACCCTGATACATGGTGTCAAATTGATATGAATTTAAATAATTACCATCAAGGGACCGGAATTTAGATGGATCCTTTGATGGCAAATAAAATGTTGGACCGAATTTTTCACGTTTCTCGATCCGAGTGCCATTAGTAGTATAGCCACGATACAGAATTTCGCCTTTATGGCGATTGATGGATGTATAAAAATTACTCAAGGTATTCCTCCGCTATTAGAAGCAATTATAACATAATATAGAAGTAATGTAAACCTTTTAATTGTGCTCGCCATTTTTCTGGCGGCCATTGTATCCGTCAATCCTAGTAAAAACTTTAGGATTACGCTTTGCTGTTTCAAAAGTACCGACTGTAATTACAATAGCGCCAAGTAAAAACGTATGAGCTATTGCATTAATTCCCCAAAATGCAATACTTCCCATATACATGGAACATACAGAGACCCACATCCATGCAAGGATTTGCATTATTAGATGCCTAACTTGTAAATTTGGGATGTTTTTTAATGGATTTATTTCAGCGTTCATAACGCTATTCCACGTATCATAGATATACTGTCTCATTTATTTCTCCATTATATGTAATTGCAAAAAGGGGCATAGCTGCCCCTTTTTTTAGTGTCTAGGCAAATAGTAATTAAAAATTTGCAGTACTCTTTTATAGTTCATAATTATTAAGTATAAAATCATCCCCAACCTTTAAGGTTATGATTCTCCCATACTCTCATACGCCTTTCTAGTTCAGCAATATTATGAGAACCAGCGAACCATTCGTCACGATATTCTATTTCGCTTTTAGGCTTTACTTTATTAAAAAGCTTCATAAAGAACGCTATCATTATGAATCTCCTTTTGGTAATATATCTAGACGCATAGTCTGTCTATTTAACATATCCTCAATCGCGATTAGAGTCATATCTGGATATTCATGTCTGACCATGGTGGCAATCTGTTTATTTGCTTGCACTTGACGTGATCTAATAAATGATTCCCCTAGGCTAGAAAGTGATTCGACTGCGAGTTCAAAAAATGAACTAATTGCCTTCGTTAAGTAATTGTGACTTGTCAGTATGTGTTGCATTGGTAGATTCCTCGTTTTTTCCAATTGAAATTTTACGAGGACGCATCTCATCCGGGATTTCATACTTCAACTCAATTGCAAGTATGCCATCTTGGATGTCAGCTCCGTTTACTCGAACGTGCTCAGACAATCGAAAAGTACGTTTAAACTTCTTGGTACTAATACCGCGATGAATAAAGTCTCTTCCTTTACTTACGTGTTCTCCTACAACCGTTAGAGTACGGTCTTTGACTTCAATTGATAACTCATTTTCAGCAAATCCAGCAACAGCGAGTTCGATAAGATACTCATATTCGCTAGATCTAATGATATTATGAGGTGGATAATGGTCAGATGCATGACGAACGGTATACTCCATTTCGTTAAACAAATGATCGAATCCCACAAAAGATGAACGGGGAAATAGTGTTTGAATGCCTGTCATTTTGGTTTCTCCTTTTCCAAGCAAGAATGTTCTGGGACCAGACTAGTCTGCATCCCGCCGTATTTTGGACAATCCCTACGGATTGCCTCTATTAGTATATATAATAACACATTTTACAAAGATTGTAAATAGTTAATTATTTTCTGCCAATATTATATTTTGGACATAATTCCCATTGAGTTTTATCCTTAAAAGAAATTATTTTAATTTGTCTTAAAGGAGCAGCCGGTAGAGCGCGGTCAGGTTTATCAATAGTTATTAGACCCCAATCAGAAATTAACGTTGCAATAGTGTTACGTCTGGCAACATCACTTTCTTCTAATGTGGATTTTTTACCGTCAAGTAAAAACAACTCCTTAAAGTGTACAATAAAGTAACGACCTTGCTTATGTAAAATATGGCAAGATTGGAATAGTTTCTTTTCTTTTCGGGATGCCACGCCAATGCGTGTAAGAGTTTCTCTAACTTTTAGAAAATCATCTGGATCGTTAAGAGTAATCTCCAACATTGAATCGGGAGACCAGTCTACTAAAGTAGCTTCTTCATTCATTTTTTCAACTCACTTTTTAATATATTCTATTCACGATAATGTACTCATGATAGTTATATTTATATCAATTAAATTTTTAGCGTTTCTTACCGCCTTTATTAATTGCTGAATGAATTTTGTCAAGATGCTCTTTGTTAATAAGTGGAAGTACTTGATAAGCTTTTTCTTTTGAATATCCATAGTATTCTTTAATGGCATCAATATCCTTTGACTTATCTTCCTTTGTCCATTTAGAAAACCGCTTACGAGATCTAACAATTGATCGATGGAAATCATATTGAAGACGGCTATCGAGATGATGATTAAGATTCATCTCATTAGCCATCAGAACAGTATCATTAAAATAAGAAAGACTACGATTAATCATAAAGGCTGGATATGCCTTCTCATCTAGATCATCGGTCATGATGTCTTTCTTTGAAGTATTGATACTATTCAGATAATCAAAGGGACTCATAGTGATTGAGCAACTGTTTGAATTCTCATAACGTCCACTGCAATATCGTGTTTAGGATCATGATGGATAAATTTATCAGCTACAGAAGGCGGCATAAATTTATTATTAAGACCAGAACCCCATGCCATACCATCAATAAGAGAACGCGTATCACGTACGATCCACCAAGGATACGGAGTGACTTGATCAGTATCAGCCATTAAAAAGTCAAAGAAAACTGGATCAAAAGTATTGCCTCGAGTGTATACTTTTTTAAGATCATCCGGTCTATTCTCAACAAAGAAGTCATACAGTTCAGTAATAGACACATCATCTTCAGATGGCTTCAATTGATACTGAGCTTCTTTTGGTTGGTTTTTCCACCAGTCGATAGTGCTTTGTTGTACTGACCGGCCATATTCTTTTACTTGTTCGTCTACTAAAAACTTAATCATATGGCAATTATTTAACAATTCTTCGTATGTGTATGGTTTATCGATGAAGCGAGATTCATCAAATGAAAGCATAGCAAATGAAATGACTACGCCTTTAACTGGATCTTGTGATAAGGTTTCGAAATCGTATACAACTGAATTGTCCATTATTGGAACTCCACGTTAGCCATAAGCTCTGTCATACACGCCACCACGTTCAATTCATGGTCAGCAACGAAAGCTTGTTTATATTGATAATCAGCAAGAATAAGAACAACTTGTGGAACAGATGATGGTTTCATATGGTTATTCATACGATCATAAATCCCACGAAAAATAGCTGAAGCATCAGTGTCGATATTATTAACAACCCACCCTCGCATTTTCTTAAAGTCTTTTTCTTTAATATGCTTCAGGAGTATATCAATTTCAGTACCAGCAGAACTAGAAGAACCGCCGCTACTAAGTACACCATCCACAGATCGTCTTTGGAGTTCATTTAAGACCCTCCTCCAATCAGGAGCATGTTTCATAATAAGGTCAACTAGATCTTGATGTTCATATGTAACATTTTCTTGTTCAAGAATATTACGTGCCCGCTTATAGAATGAAGCAGCGAGAGCAGCGAGATCTTTTTTTGAAGTATTAAATTCGTATACACCACAACGAGAATGAAGTGGCTCAATGATACGATTTTTAAAGTTACACGTTAGAATAAATCTACAATTATTAGAGAACTCTTCGATAAAACCACGAAGAGCTGGTTGTGTAGATTGTGCATTAAGGTAATCAGCCTCATCCAAAATGACTACTTTGTAGCCACCTTGTAACGATATTGAAGAGGCAAATTGTTTAATTTTACCGCGTAGTGTATCAATGTTTCCTTCTTCAGAACCATTCACTAGTATGTAATCCAGTTCTAAAGAATTACATAGAGCCTTAGCAACTGTTGTCTTACCGAGACCGGCGGTACCCGAGAATAACATATTCGGGAGTTCGCCGGTCTTGATAATATTTTCAAAGTTTGCTTTTAAATCGGCTGGTAGGATAGTATTTTCAATAGTTTGTGGACGATATTTTTCGACCCACAGAAATTCATTATCGAGATTCATTATATAGTCTATCCTTATAGGTGTTTACTCTTCTTCTTCGTCTTCTGCTGCATCTTGTTTAAATGATTCAACTACCTGTACTGCTTGAGCACACTGATCTCGCAATTGACCAATCGTTGAAAGTTCCTCACCACGAAAACCACCACGTTGAGTGATAGTATCGATAATTGCAATAGACGATCGTGATACTTGGTTCATTAGATCGTAAGCTTTTTTATGGTCGGCCATATTATTTTATTCTCCGTAAGTTGATGTTTTTTCAAGTGCAATCCAATAATTTATTGAATTTGCTGAGTTAGTAAATTTAGAAATTAGTTTTGACGAAATTTCGACATTGTAATCTCCGGCTAAGACTTTAATATTAGAAATATTAAACACAAGTTTATATATACTCTGGTTAGACTCAACTGGTACGGTGATAGAATATGTATTTGCAGTTGAGTTTTCAACAGTAGTAACTGTTAAACTCGCTGATCCGTCACCGTCAGGCTCGATGACTAGTTCATTATGGCCTAGTGCTGAAGCAGCTCTTTTAATACGACCTAGTGTAGTATTGTCTAAAGTAAAGCTAATGTCGTGTGCTGGCATTTTTACTTCTTTAGACACAGTGGTTAGCATCTCTGGATCTGCAAACCTATATTTAATTTTAGACCTACCACTTGAGTCCGCAATCGTTACATACTCTTCATGGAATTCTAGCTGGGGTGAATCAACTAAATTAAGTACGCCTAGAAATTCACTCAAATCATAGATACCAAAATCCTGTGGAAAGTTTTCTACAACCTCAGCTTTAGCCAAAAGATTTTTAGCCTCAGCAATTGTTTGCAGAGTATAACCTTCTTTAATGACAATGTTAGAGTTAATTGCTGAAAAATTCTTAAGAATTTGCAGAGTATTTTCAGTCAGTTCCATTATATATTTCTCCATGTTTCAATTAAGTATATTATATCATAGTATATCGATGTTGTACACAAATTTATTTAACCTTGCTAAAGTTTTTATCTTTATAGAATTCAAGTTTTTCTTTGAATTTTCCATCAAGGATCTCACCCTTATGAGAGATGACGAAGACATTAGTGTCATCATCTAGTGTGTGAAGAATCTTCATTAGATTGTCTACCCCATCGTGATCAAGTGAGCTATCAAATGTTTCATCAAGAATCAAAAGATTAGTAGCCACCGAGTTCTTCATCTTAGCAATCATTCTCCAAGTAAACAATAATGCTAGATCAATACGTTGCTTCTCACCTTCAGAAAACGAATCATATGAAAATGCATCACGATGGCGTGATCTAATAGTTTCTTGGAAACTTTCATCTAGATTAAAGTGAACAAAGAAATCTAGAACCTGAAGATATTGATTGACAAGTTTGTTAATAACAGGAATATATTGTTTGATAACCTTTGTCTTAATTCCTGTATCTTTAAGCATTTCACTCATAACACTATTATAAGAATATTGTTCATTCAGCTGAAAGCGTGATTCCATATATTCATCATGCTGAGTGCGCATATCAAGTAAATCAGAATTAGCAGTAGAAAGATCGCCTTCTCTTGAAGTTAATCTGGCAATACCAGAATTGTAGCCAGTAATCTGATCTTGATATATCTCAATGTTCTTATTATTAGAATGAACATCAGATTGTTTTTTTCTTATTTCTTCGTGTGCTTTTGTCCACTTATCTAAATTTTCGGTAATCTCCTCTGCCTGTTTCTGTAATGTATCCATCGTTTGCTTAAGCGAGAGCGCTTCAGTTTTGAGGCTATCCACCTTCCCCTGCTTAAAACTTGGTTCAATTGTTTGTGTACAGGTAGGACAGTTGTCGTTCTCTTTGTAAAATTTCGACGCGACGACGACATTTTTAATGGAAGATGATGTTGTAGCCTTATCTGACAAAACGATTTGTTTTTTATTATTGGCTGCCTTAAGCGCGGCGGAGCAGGCTTCGGCATTTTTTTCAATAAAAGTGCTAAGTTCGGAATTAGATAATTGTAGTCCCGTGATGATCTCTTGTACTTCGTTAATTTTATCTTTCTTATCATTGATCTCGTCCGTATTAATTTGAGTTATATCTCTAATATATTTTTTCTGAGATTCTATTTTATTTTTTACAATATCCAAGTCATAGTTAAGATCTTTTAGTTTTTCTCTTACTGCGCTATTCTTTTCTTTAATAAGTATATTCATCTTTGAAAATATGTTAATATCAAGTAAGTCTTCAATCACATCTCTACGATGTTGAGCCGGTAGTTGCATAAATGGAATAAACGAACTGCTGCCTAATACAACAATCTGATGAAAGGATTTATGATTTAATTTAAGAAGATTTTGCTCAAGTATTTTTTGGTATTCTTTCGCGTGGGATGACTGATTTAATAAAGAATCGTTTCTCCAGATCTCAAATATCTGCGGCTTGATACCACGGACAACCTTATATTCATACTTTCCTATAGTGAAATTTACCTCAACAATGCAATCACGATTATTAATAGTATTCACTAATTGTGGTTTATTAATATTACGATGAGGCTTTCCAAATAAAGCAAAAGATAAAGCATCAAGCATAGTTGATTTGCCAGAGCCATTCTGACCAACAATTAATGTTGATGATATCTTATTTAAATTAATTTCAGTCCACTTATCACCAGTAGATAAGAAATTTTTCCAACGTAAGTTTTTAAATATAATCATACTATTTCAAGTGCCTGTGCTTCAGTCAAAAGTTTTCTCATATCAACCTTTATACGATCTTTATCTAGTTCAGTGTCAACAGATTCAACATAGCTATCTAATAATGCAGAAGTATCTTCAAGTGAGATGCTTTCATCTTCTACATTCTCGCCTATAAACTCATCAAAGTTCTCAGCAATTTTTAGCTCGTGTATCTTCCTATTCTGTATTCTATCAACAAATCGATCAAATGTAAATAGATCTTTTTTATTTTTTACAACTATTTTGACAAACTTATGATCTAAATGATCAAGATTCATATCTAAATAGTTATAGTCACTATCATCATATATGATCCGCTCATATACTGTATGCGGATTACGTACAGCCTCTATTTCACGTGTCTCGGTGTCTATTACATGAAAATATTTTTTATCGTGAGCATCATTCCAAAAGAATTCCATTTGTGAGCCAAGATACATCACGTTGTCTCTCTGAGACTTCGTGTGAAAATGACCTGATAGAACCTTTTCAAAGCGATTAAAAATAGTGTGATCCATACCGTGTTGATTGATCACACCAGCCATTAAATTAAAACCTGACAGTTCTAAGTGACCGCCGAGCCAATCGGCCTTACAATTTTTGACAAAATTTATTGATTCATCATGATTTTCTTGAGTGATCCAAGGCAACATTGCTAGTTTTAACGATCCGTATTCCATCACGGTTGGCTTCATTATGATATGAATTTCATTCATAAAGTGACCAAGTAATTCCTTTAAAGAATTTAGATCGTTTGTATTTTTATAATAAGTATCGTGATTGCCAGGCATTATATCCATAGCAATGCCGAGATCCCTTAATCGATTAAGAAAGTGTTTTCTATTTGAATTAAGAGCTTTAAAATTGACGAACTTACGATGATCGTAATAATCACCAAGGTGAACTATTTGTTTGATATTATGTTCTTCACAATAAGGGAAGAATGTTTTATCGTAGAAGGTATTTGCGTTATCTAGGAATATGTCTGAGCTATTTCTGATACCACAATGAGTATCATTCAAGACTGCTATTTTCATTTTTTAACATTCCAATCTGATTTTTCTTCAAGAGTGTATTGTACTGCTTGATAGTAATCTTTGTCTTCATCGTTCATATGCACAGCAAATAAACTAACTTTAGCCATTTGGTTTAGTAAGTCCGTTTTACCTTCTATTAAGTGGTCTTGTCCAGGAGACTCCATGATGCCTTGAATAGCATCCATATGAAGCTTAATTCTTTCCTGTATCTGGCTCATTTTAAGAAATCTTGTAGATCCGAATCGACATTCCTGGCTCTTTTCCTTGGTGTCTTATTAGCCTTGGTATAAGCCTTAAGTTCAGTATCATACTCTTTAACTTTATTAATCCTATCTTTTAAAGTGTCAACAAAATGAGTAGCTACTTGAGTCGCTTCTTCACTACCAGAAGAAGTGATAAATGCTTCGACACCAGACTGCAACATATATTTTTCTTTAATTTCTTGTTGCTTTTTTTCCTTTGTAATTCTTCGAAGAAAAGCAAACCAGATAATTTGAGTAAAGTAAGCAAAGGCGTTTGGTTTGCCAGAACGAGTCTTAGCATCAATGTTATAATTTTCTACTGCTTTCAGACAATTTTCTACTGCATCCATTACCATTTCTTCACGATATGTGTATCGAATAAAATTAGATTTATGTGAAAGATTTTCAGCAATTTTCAAAAAAGAAATGGCTATATCATCCGGAACAATTGGTAGCGTGGTGCTATTACTTTTTGCTTCAACAACCGTTTGAACGTATTTGACAACTGACATTGAAAATTCAGCATTATTGACGTAATGAACATTTTTAGATTTACTTTTGGCCATAGATTATATCTCCACTTTATATTGATAATTATACTATATTTTTAATCTTTTGTACATAGATATTATTTTCATAATATTGAAAATAGGGGGTGTACATACCATGCAAATCATGGTATAATAAAGAGTATTCTTTAAACAGGGGGTAGTATCCAGCTCAGTGAAGCTTATTCTTCGGTGTGTTATTAAATGATAATGTCACAACATTTTCAACTCCGCTATCTGCTTCAAACTCTAAGACATTATTTTCGTCTTCTTTTTCATTTTCTTCTTCACGCGACATCTCAATTATCCGAGAAAGAGCCACTTCATACTGCTTCATTAGCTCTGAATGTGGAGTAGCTAAAGCCATACAATGATAAGCATTAACAGTAATTACCTCATCATTTTGTTCAACATATGTCATCCAAGGCTTAAGTACATATAAAGTAGTAGTATATTCTTCTTCAGTATTCTTAGTTCTAAACTTATCAATTAATAGACAATATCTCACAATTAAATCGTCTTCGAGTTCTTCTAATATTTCGCATATAATTTCATCACCATTTACCATCTTGATCTGTTTGACATTGTCTGTAATCATTGACCTAAACCTTTATTTTGTATAACTTGAAATTGAACTGCTCTCTCTTGTAAATCTTTATTCTTTCTTCTGAATGAAGAAGTGTATAGTTTTTCTTAGATTTGTATTGTATGTCGTCAGATATGTCATATAGTTTAGTAGTTACTCCGTTGTCGCTTTTTCTGAGTCCTCGTCCGATGCTTTGAAGTACTTTAATTTGTGACTTTGAGGGGCTAGCAAAAACAATATTATGAAGATTGCGTATATTAATTCCTGTACTAAAAGTCCCCAGACTAGCCACGATAATCGCGTCTTTTTGTTTTTCTGTTATTTTTCTTATAGCCTCTCTGTCAGTGGCTTCAGTGGCACCACTAACAAAGAATACTTTTCTATTTATATCAGCCTTAGACTGTATTAATTCATATAAAATCTTACCATGTTTTTCTACAAACTGGAACAAAACTAATGAATTGCCTTTTTGGTCGAGAGCTAGGTTTCTTATAAAATGATTACGTTTCTCATTTCCGATTATAAAATTTATTTCTTGTTGATATGTAGATCCGCTTATTAATTGCCTGACATCTTCTCCATGTTCTAGTCTTAAAATAAAGATATCAAGAGCTGCTAAAGTCTCCTTATCTTGTAATGCTTTAGTTGTAGTGACTTTCATCACCTTACCAAATAATCCTTCTAGAACTAACTTATGAGTCTGAGTTCCGTCAAGAGTTCCTGTAGTACCGAAACGATATGCTGTTGTCTTAGCTTTATTCATAATATTGGATAAAGATTTAGATTTAAATCCATGGACTTCATCACCGAATATTACACCGAATTGACTAAACCAATTCATAGGTAATTTGTATATCGATTGCCAAGTACTAATAAAAACATCTTCAGCTATATTCATTTTAGCCTGACCAGAGAAAATGGCATGACAATCATCTTTTGAAAAGCTATCATCCTCAGATGAATAATCATCGAAATCAGACATCATTTGTTGAACAAGAGAGGTAGTTGGAACAATGACTAAAACCTTATCTTCATGGTTAGCCATATACCATCTCATCAAAACATATATTATAAGCGATTTACCTGAGCCTGTAGGAGATAATAAGATTGCTCGTTTCTTTCGAATGCTTTCACATATAGCATTGAATTGGTAATCTCTTACTTCAATTGCCTTTCCTTTACTGCGAATTTTTAAGGATTCTATAAAGCTCATAATATCTTTAACGTCTATCTTGTTGAATGATTCAGGTGGACCAAACGGCCCGTCTTCGTATTCAACCACATATCCACGCTTATCAGCAAATTCTTTTACATAAGATAACAAACCGACCGGTAGCTCATAGCTCGCAGGATTGAATAGTCGTACCTTACCATCCCAAACCTTATTACGGAATAACGGCATGTATTTGTAACCCGGAACAAAGAACGAAAAGAATTCACTAAGCTCCATCGCAATTCCGTTATCACAGCCAACAAGCAGCATCGATTCATTTTTCTTCTGTAATAAAATTCTATCCACCGGCTTGAAACATCTTCCATTTTATAATATTGCTAATTGTCTGGTGCTTCCAACGTAATGTATCAACTATTTCTGCTAATGTCTCAACAGTCGTTTTAAAATAAATTACTTTTTCTTCACTTTGTTGTATATCTATATCTGAATCATAATAGCGATTCATGTCACCTTTCATAATTTTCATCCCGCGGAATGGATCAAATTCCCATCCTTTTTCAGTGAGTTCATCTTCGGTTAACTTACCATTATAGTAAAGCCATTTTTCTTTTAATAATATTTTTTGATTTAACTCAGTTTTTTTCAGTTTGAGTTTTGTAATAGACAACATCTCTAGATATTTTGCATGAAGTTTAGCAATCTCGATCGAGCTTACGTCTAAATTATTTTCGTCTATTTGACAGTCTTTTTGCCATTCTTCAAGTATGTTTTCAAGTGTTAACAAATCAGTTCTCCATAATATAGCTATATGTATATCTTATGTTATGTTAAAATATTCCGTTCTAAATGATGCATTAAAAGTAACCATACTAGGTTCTCCGGATGTAGATGCAAATGCTATATTTCCTATTCCAGTTGGAACACAATCTATATATTGAATAGTTTTCACCACCTGATTGCTACTATTTAATATCATTAAACGTATATCTGCCTCATGACTAACGAGCGGTATTGGGACTACATCAGACGATAAGTTGCTTCGATCCTCGGTTAAAAGTTTAATCCAATTATACATTTCAGTGTAAGATTTCATTTCCTCATCTACTATGATTTCCATTTGAAGTTCATCAAGCGTTAATGTATCACCTGGTAATCCTATTGATGCAATTCGTTTATATGCCATCGCCGGAGAAGTAAATACTACACCTGGATGTGAAATAGATTGAGCAAAAAACTCTATATTTGCATACTGCTTTCTATCAATAATAATTTTAAACTGATTACTTTGTAGAAAATTTATATTAGATGTTAATTTTGCCATGTTAAACTCCTTGTTACTGGTATTTATACGAAAAAAAGGGCCCTAGAAAGGACCCTCAATTATACAATAATATCGTTTACGTTCTACTGTTTGAACATAACTTTAACAACTTTACCATCAGGATCAAACATGGTGCTAACACTAGTCGTTCCACCATTACCGAAAGTTGCCTTAGATCTGCATTCCCACCAATCCTCAGCCTCTTCACGAGATTCGCAGTGTATTGCACTCCATTCCAACTGCGAATCGTTACCTTCAGATTGTGGCTTATTAAATTGTCCTCTAACTTCCCACATAATTATATCCTTATCATTTCTTCATTTTTACTAGAGTACGAAGGTGAAGGCATTGGATGTTATATCCGCCAGCTAAGATTGTATCGATTTCAATCCGCTTGTTTCCTTTGTCTGTTTCTACATTAAATACTCCGTGAAAACCATCTGAGGTTTTAGAAATATTTGAGTCTTTAACTTCTGTGACACCGAATGTTTCCAGCTTTTTAGCTACTTTAGCATTTCTTGCTTCGATTGTTCTTTTGCAGTTCTTTTCAAATATCTGAGCAATTCCTGCATCGTTATTTTGAATGAGTGTGTTATAGTGGCCTTTACCACCGCAAATCCGAAACATTTCTTCGTAGAAACCCCAATCGTCTTTACCCCAATTTTTGAAACCTTCGTTTGTTTTTGCGCCATAGTGATAACCAAGGATGTTATCCAAGCGCCATTCTTTAAGAGCTACTTTCCGTCCTAAGGCCCATTCGATTTGGCCGGCGATGAATTTTTTATCAAGATCGGTAAAAACATTTTCTAAGTTTGAGATGATCTGTTTCATTTGGTAGTCTCCTTTGTTAATACCTTTATACTATAGTTTTAAAGCAATGTACACAGTTAAATGCGGTTTAAGGCAAAAAAAACATAAAAAAAAGCCCCACCGAAGTGGGGCTTAGTTGGAGGGTTAATCCCTCTTTTTATATAAGATTAATCTTATGCAGCGTCAAGAATGTGATCAACGCGGAAGATTCTGTAGTACTGGTTAGTCTTAGCATTAGCAAGACCGCTTGCTGGAGCGTTTCCAACAAATGGGTTTGACACCATGCCATAACGAGTTTTGAACCCGATACGTGGTTGGAAGTCATTCTCACCTACGGCGCGGACCATGGTCAGCGGTACGTATGGGCAATAGAACAAGCCAGCATCATAAGCATTGGTACCTTTGTAGCCAACGTTTACATAATCCACAGTAGCATACGGATCGATATAAACTTTGGTACGACCGTTAAGAACACCAGCAAAAGTATTACCAGTATCGTCAACTGTCAGGCTATCTTTCAGTGCTGGAGCATAATCCAACATTCCAGTAGCAGACAAGCAGGAAGCAACATCAGAAGAAGTAATGATGAAGTTACCACGACCTCTACGAGTTTGTTTTGCAATTGTGTTGGCTTCACGCTCGATTTGAACCATCAGACCTTTGAACTTTTCAACACTCCAACGACCATCAGCATCGTCTTTCAACGAGAAGATACCATTGACAGCTGTCTGAGAAGTAGCAGCACCAGTTTTAGCTTGGCTGTTGATAGTACGGATAACTTCACGATTGATTTCCGCGAGGATTTCAGTCGAAAGAATATTAGCCAATTCACTTTCAGCGTCCAGACCGTGGATAGCTTTCAGATCTTGTGCGAGTTCAAGCGAATATTCTGCTTTCAATGCACGTGTTTTGGCTGATACAGTTGCTTTCTCAATGGTGAAACCCATTTCGCCGAATGCAGAGTTTGGATCAATACCATTTGACGATCCAAGACCTTCGCCGTGGTTAGTATCCATGCCGCCGCGAGGTTGGACAGCTGTACGCTCATCATCGATAGTACCTGAAGAGTTGGCATCTGTAAGACCACCAAGACCGGAACCATCAGTTGGCATTGCAGTGCCGGCTGAATCACCAGAGAACTTGGTATTTGCTTCGTTAAACAGTGCTTCGTCATTAGAAATTGCACCGCCATTGAAACGTGATTTCATTGCAAAGATCAGGCCAGTTGGACCAGTCATTGGCTGAACACCACAGACGTCATATGCCATCATGTTAGGCATTGCACGACGTACGAGCGAGATAAGGATTGGATCCCATTTGTCGATCGAACCAGCGTTATTACCTGGAGCATCTTCTGTCAAGTAACCTTGCTGAGAAGAACGAGCTTCTTGTAAAGCTTTTTCTTGGTTTTCGAGAACTACGGCAGTTACAGAACGTCTGTAGTTATCACCGATATTTCCGGCTGATTCTTCATTCAGAACCGGTGCCCACTTTTCAGTGAGTGATTTGTATGCGTTAGACATTTATTTGTCTCCTTAGTTATTTGATCTGATTGCAGTCAGATATTGATCCATCCGTGCGCTTGTTTCAACTTCTTCACCATCATCGAGCTCATAAGCTTCGGTGATTGATTGGCGAGGTGCAGAAGCTTCAACTTCTACTTGAGGTTGATCTGAAAAGTAAGATTCTACGAGAGTATCTACTTTAGCAGAAAATGCATCGGCTGATTCAAAATCAATTGATTCTGCAAGTTTAGTTAGTTTGTCGGCTTGAGTTCCAGCAAGATCTCTTGAAGCTTCTGCAATAATTGCATGACGCTCAAGATTCTGCATTTCAGATCTCATTTCGATGATGGTAGATGTTTCCTCATTGAGTTTTTCTTCCAGAGCAATTACCTGCTCGGCAAGATCATCAACAAGATCAACTTTGGATTCTGGAACTTCGATGTAAGATTCAGTGAACAAGTCTTTCAGACTTCCCATGAATGTTTCAGCGATTTCAGTTCTAAGACCAGTTTCAACAGCCAGTCTATTTTCTTCCATCCATGTTTCAACAACGTAGTTTAGATAACCGTCGACTTTTTCGACAAGCTCTTCACGTGCTTCGACAACAGCTTCAGAGATTTCAGAGTTATATTGCTCTTCCAGCTCTTCGACTTTTTCAGCGATAAGGGTTGCAGTGACAAGTTCCATATCTGCAGCTTTTTCCATAAGTTTGGAATTAACAGCAGCTTCAAAAATTGTAGAAGCTTTACCTTTAAAGTCGTCTGAAAGAGTTGCTTCGGATTCAACCAAAGCTTCCAGATCGTCATCAAAGTTATACTCTACTAATTCTTCATCGGACTCATCTAGATCCAAGTCAGCGCCAAATGCTTCTTGATACAATGTATTAATAACATCAGCAGGCAAAGCAGCCAACTTAGTCATATTTTCCATTTTGTATCCGTATCCAGCATTTAGTTTTTGCATTGGATCTTGACCGGAAGTATCACCGTTTTTGGCTTTACTTGTTCCGGCTGCGCCTTTTTTAGCTTGGGCTTTAGGATCAGTCTTTGTCATACCATCGTCTTCGGTATGATTAGGTTCTGGTGCCTTACCTTTTGTAGTTGGTGCCTTAGCCTCGTCCACAACTTCCGCTGCTTCATCGAGGTCGACATCCTGTTCGTAATTTTGATCAGTCATGTTTTGACTCCTCTATTATTTAAGCAACGAGAGGAAATTCTTAAACTCACGAGTTTGCACTTCATACAATCTCGATCGCGGAGCTTTCTTAATTTCAGTCTCAATCTTTTCAATGTCTCGAGCTTCTATCACACCATTGTTCCATATCCAGTCGACCCCCTCCATAATGCCATTAACGAAAGCGTCTGGGGCGGATGGATCTTGAACAATGTCAACCGTTGCTAACATAAAATCATCTTTTACATAGTTGGTTCCATTACGATTCTCTAGACTTCCCATACCACGAGTTGATACACCTAGTTGTACGCCAC
>Ga0308000_10000174_pt1 | contig 25209 bp, 30 predicted proteins | sample Neamet3_FD_203877 | JGI IMG/M metagenome (GOLD analysis project Ga0308000, IMG submission 203877) | Marine microbial communities from water near the shore, Antarctic Ocean - #3 | ecosystem: Environmental > Aquatic > Marine > Unclassified | place: Southern Ocean | collected 2014-06-04 | reverse complement strand
ATAGTGTGCTGCCAGACTGGCGAGATCAAATGCTTGCAATATTACAAGCATATAAAGACCTAGGATTATACAAATACAGTTTACATCCTAGCAGCTACTTTATAATAGACGGAAAATTAAAAAGTTTTAATCATTTTTTCTGCTATCACAAAAGTGAAGGCTCAATTAAGATTTCAGATCATGCTAGTCATATATACAGTACAAGGCAAGATATAATGCGTACACAGATAGAGACTATGGGCATAAGTTGGGACGAGCCAGAATCGTTAAATACACTACAACATTTATGTTTTGAAAGTTTTAGAAAAAACTACACTGACGATTTTATAGATGCAGCAAAACAAATATACAATAAAGGAACTAATAATTGTTAGATCAAATTAAAATAGTTGGCATAAATCAATTTACGCAGAACGCAATTGATACTATACGTTCTGCAATAGAAGACGTCGATGGTAATGAACTGTTGCCCACTGTTAGTCTATGCCAGCACTGTCATTATCATGTTCCTGCATTACGATATCATAAAAATAATCAGGTATTTATAGCCAAACATTGTGATACACACGGTACAAGTCACCACATGATTGAAGGTGATTACGAATTTTATCGTAATATATACTATACCCAAGATAACCCTCAATACAACTTTAACGGCGGAGTGCTAATAGAAGTAACTGACAGGTGCAATTTAGCTTGTCCGCATTGTTATCACGAACCTGATAATGCACTTACAGATCAATCAGCTGAAAATATTATTTCACAAATTAAAAAGTGGCGCCTTGGCGATGATGCTATACATCGCGTCGTCCTTAGTGGAGCAGAGCCAACTTTACGTAAGGACTTTAATAGTCTTGTTGAACAAATTAATGCTTTAGATCCTAGCATTACTGTGTCTGTAATGACTAACGGTATTCGGTTTTCAGATAGAAACTATGTAAAGTCGGCAATTGCAAGCGGATTAAGTAGTGTTAACATAGGATTGAATCATCCAAGTTATAATGATCACAAAGTAATTAGAAGAAAACAACTTGAAGCTATTAACAATGCACATGCAGAAGGATTACATATAAGTTATATCAGTTATACTATGATGACTCTAGAAGAAGTTAATTTTATAATGAACGAAATATGTAGTAACGAATGGCGAAGTAAAAACTTTAGGATTCGTTACGGAAGCGACATTGGTCGTAATCCTGGACAAGTACGTATATTTGTTAGTGACGTATACAAAGCAATCGAACAATGGTGCAAGGATAATAATAAATCATTTGAAAGAATTGTAGAAGCTGACAATAATATATATCATGTTATGGCTAGAGTAGACGGCAAAGACATAAGAATTATTCAATGGTGTGACGAAACAGATATTGATATGGAAGAACTTCGATCTGGACCATGGTGTGATTTTGTGCCAGGTGGTATAACAAATTTCTTGCATCAGATTATTAGAAGAGACGCTTGGAAAAATAAAGGTAATGTCCTTCCTGACAGTCCAATCGAACGATATATGTTTACTAGAAATCCAACTAAAGAACCATTAGATTTATTAACAGTATATAGAAAAGAGAAGTAGCATGATTAAAGGTATTAACGGACAACCATACTTAGATATGGAACAGCATGTAGACATGGAAACGTTTGAACAATTGCAGCCAGAGATTATGCGAGGCTTTGCTGAAGCAAGATGGTTTGCAAAAGAAGGCACTTGGATGAAACCAGGCTTTGAATTTAGAGACATGAGTTACACGCTTAATTGGAAACCTATATATGCTGCAATGGAACAGTTTCAAGCATTGCCCGACGATGATCCAATTAAAGTAGAGGGTATGAAAATATGGCCTACAGACTTTAAAGATTATAAACAGCGTAATGTAATTACACGCTATCTTAAAATGGCAATGGAAGCATACGATCCTTATATCTATTACTTCCTGCACGAAGAAGGTGAATGGGATGATCGTCCTGAAGAGAAAAAAGAAACTGAAGAGTCAAAATTCTTTCCTAATACAATGAAATGGTTGCAAGGATTTAAAGACAACAAGATATTTGAATCATTTGGGCGGGTAATGTTCTTTCACTGTGAAGCAGATGGATTGCCATTTGAACATAGAGACTTGGGCGCACAAAATGGCATATGGCCCAAAGACAGATACGAAGCTCACAACAACGAATTTATACACATTCGTACAGATACTCGCAATCAATTTTATATATGGGATCCAGACAAAAAGATGAAACACGGTATTAATACTCGGGCTGCTTTTTGGAATGACCAAGATTGGCATGGTGGTAATCGTGTTATGTGTCCGACATACGGTATGCGCATTGACGGAACATTCACTGATGCATTTAGGGAAAAATTAAAATTAAACGGAACTTACTAAGGCTGTAAATGTAAAGAGGAACTTAGTGCCTAGTCCGGCATTAAATCCTGCATGCCAGCTTTCTAGTTTTGGATAACGATATATAGTACCCTGTGGTTCCATATAGAAACATTCGTCTTCGACCATAAATGCTTGCCCTGGTTTAGGTTTATCTATAAAACAAATACATCTCATTAACTGTTCTTTAGTATACCCGACTAGATTAATATCCTCTGTTAGACTAGGAATATCCCAATGCCAAGGAGCGCACTTTCCAGGACGTATTTCACTAATAAAACTTTGTAATACTGTAGTATTAGATGCCTTGCCAATTATTTTGTTAACTTCTTTGTCGTAGTGATTGCCTGGTCTGTAATGAAAGAATTCTACACTGTTGCCTTTTGAATAACCGTGTTTGTCGGCTAGTTGTTTTTGTTTTAAATGATCTTCGTAAAATGCATGCCCAGGATCTAGATCTCTATTACCAGTAAACGGCGTCACAGTATGTTGTAGACATTCGTTAATTAACGAGTCACATAAATTCGGCGGCAGCTTTCCTAAGTAATGTTTCATATTGCTGTTCCCACTGCTAAATTAAAATACGAAGTTTCGATTAATTTAAATTCTTTTAAATGACTACTTTCAATGTTAAACGAAACGTAGTTAGTGTCATACACAAAGCTATTTACTATTCCGTTTTTATTTGCTGCATTAAGCCAAGGACTGTAAAACTCATCAAACACATATCTATAATCAGATTTAAGTTCCTTTAGTGTCATTGTTATATGCACAGGATCTTTTAATACATTTCTATTAAGTAATTTTCTAACTACCAACTGTATTCTATCAATACTTCCGGTATTTACTGCACTATGCAGTTCGCCGGCATTCATATCAGACCAATAGTTTGATTCTACTTGAGGATATATTAAATTAGCGTCAGTATATAATACAAAGCTACGTTCACCTTGGATATTAAAATGATATCTGTCATCCATATCTGCATGGGAAAGATATGCTTGCCCAGGGTCTAGTTTTATTAAACGTGCTTCGCCTATGTTGCTAGGTAATGTAGATACTAAGTTGTCCCATACTGTGTCTTTGTATTCTTCTTTAATAGTCCAATCATCATAAAAGAAGTCCCCAGTTGGCTCGTTTAACGGCAACTTAAAGTTAACATCTATATCAGCAGACTTTAACTGTTGTTTAATATCATCATTGACAAAGTATGAAGTCTGTGTTATCATATATTTATTTATGTGTGTACTTAATAGATAAGTATTATTATGAACATATATCTAGATCAAAAGTGGAACCGAATAGGCATAAGTTTAAGCGGTGGTGCAGATAGTGCTCTACTTGCTTACTTAATATGTAAAAACGTAAGTACAACTACAGATATACATATTACTAACCAAATACGCATGTGGAAGACACGACCATGGCAAGGATACGTTGCTGATGGTGTAATTAATTGGCTAAAACAAGAGTTTAATAATAAGTTTTATATACACAAAAACTTAATACCGCCTGAATTAGAAGAGCCTACTGATTATTTTATTAAAGACGAGTATGGTAAAATGAAATCAGGTAATAGGATTATATTACGTTCACACAACGAATACATTGCACATCAATACAACTTAGATGCATTATACGGCGGTGTAAATATGAATCCTGATATAGATATACCTGGACAACTAGATGAGCGTAATGAAGGTACGTTAGTTCCTCATTTTGTACACAACGGGGTTGACATTTGTCATCCTTTCGTGTATACTAAGAAAGATTGGATTATACAACAGTTCTACAAAAACAATATTATAGATTTGTTAAATCTTACTCGCAGTTGCGAAGGAGAATTTAAAGGTTTGGATTATACAACATATACACCTGGACAAGATGTTCCGATATGTGGAGAATGTTTTTGGTGCAAGGAACGTCAATGGGGAATAGATAATGCATAAAAGTTGCACATTCTGTATGCACCCATTTACAGGATTAGCTACACGGGAAGACGGTGCTATTAAGGTATGTTGTCGTAGTGCGCCTATTGGTTATATTCAAAACGAAACACTAGAAGAAGTGTGGAATGGCGAAACTATGCGCAAAGTACGTAAGCAAGTGCTTAATAACGAACGTCCAGAAGTATGCAAGCCTTGCTTTGACTTAGAAGATCAGGGGGTGCAGAGCTTACGACAGCGTCATATAGCAGGGGTAATACCTGAAGCTAGAGTCAACTTGTACCCAGATGCACTTGCTGCACTAGAAGAAGATTATACAATGCCGTTTGAACTTCCTACTATGGAAATTAAACTAAACAACTTATGCAACTTAAAATGTCGTATGTGTAATCCATTAGACAGTACTAGCTGGAAGGATTGGGATCAAGTAACAGAGTTTTATAAAAAAGAAGATAACATATTAATTCCTATTGTAGAATCACTTGTATCTAAGCCAGGGCAGTATATAGGTCCATTCGACAATAGTGATAACTGGTGGACATCGTTTGAAAAACTATTACCATTCTTTAGGCGTGTAGAGTTTGCAGGTGGCGAACCACTAATGGATCCATATCATTATAAGATATTAGACAAGCTTGCAGAGTATGGTGACAATATAGAGCTAAAGTACGCTACAAACGGCACTACACTGGGTATTAAAGGTGGAAGAACGATCCACGACTATTGGCCTAAGTTTAAAAGCATAGCTGTAAACGTAAGCATAGACGGCTTACATGACGTTTACGAGTACATTAGAGGCAATGGTAAATTTAGCGTAATAGAAGAAAACATTAAAGTTTTTAAGAGCTTTCCTAATGTAAGCAGAGTAGTTGGTGCATTTACTGTACAATCAAACAACATAATGCAGATTGATAAAGTTATTGATTACTTTATTAACGAACTAGGAATTGTGTTTTATTCTCACAGAGTATCTTATCCTAAATCATTAAGTGCGCAAGTATTGCCGCCAGGACTAAAAGCAAAAGTAATAGCACGTTTAGAACAAATGAAAACAGAAGTATTAGAATACCCGATGGTTAAACAGCATAAACTATTAGAAACTGTAACACTACAACAGATACAAGATAACATTAACTTCTTACAAGCAAAGTGTATGTATGAAACACATTGGCAAGACTGTATAGAGTTTAACAAACGCTTAGATAAAACTCGTGGGCAAGACTTCCTTGCAGCTAATCCAGAATTTATTCCGTATGTTTAAAGTAGAAAGTCGATGGGGCCATCATACCAGTGTTCATGTAGAATGGAATATAGGCAAACGCTGTAACTTAGATTGCGGATACTGTCCTGCAGAAATACACGATAATTTTAGTCCGCACACTAATATAGATACAATGACTGCTGCAATATATAAATTAGCGGAATTAGATAAACCAATACGTCTTAGTTTAACTGGTGGCGAGCCAACTGTACATCCTAAAATAAATGAAATATTAAAATGTGCCAGAGATAGTTTAGATTGGCTAAGTGTTACAACTAATGGGCTACGCTCATCAGATTGGTACATTAAGCAACCAGTAAACCAATGGGTGTTTAGTTTACATTTTGATAACAAACACAGTCGGCGAGCTGCTGAAAACGTTGTTAAGTACTCGCAACTACTAGATATGGAAGGCATGGCTACACTATACCAAGTCAATCTAATGGCACATCACGAACACATGGACGAAGTTAGAGCAGCAGCTACATTGTTAGAAGGACATAACATTCCATATGTCTGCAGACGTATCAGATGGACCGAAGCAGATAATCGAGAATGGTTTGACGATTTACGCTATCAGACAGCAGACTTAGATTGGATATTAAGTAAAGTTGCAACTGTAAAGCCAAACTGTATCATTGACGATAATGATATGCTGCATGCCAACGATGTTATTAAGCATAAATTAAATCAATTTAAGGGATGGTCCTGTAATGCTGGATTAGAAAGTTTAATGATTAATTGGGACGGTGAAGTGCATCGTGCTACTTGCAGAGTAGGAGGAAGTTTAGGTAATATTTATAACGGAACATTTGAATCTCCTGTTGCTCCTATTACATGTACACGTACATGGTGTACATGTGCTGCTGATATTCCGTTGACTAAAGTAAATGTGCTAGTTCAGGAAATATAGCTGCTGCGTTTAATCCACGGATAGCATCAAGCTTGTTTACATATTCTTTAAATCCAGGCAGCATATGACTATTATCTCGACTATCCATATGCTTTAATAATCCTGTCCACTGTCGCCAGCCCTTAGGATTGTGTATCCAAAATTCATCGTCTTGTGTATAATTGTCCCATAACCATGTTTTAAGTTCTGCAAAGCGTTCGCGTACATCTTGTTTGTCTGCTTCAGGCAACATTGTAATGTTAAGGAATGTAGGTATATGAACTAAGTGTGCATTAACAAGTCCGCCGCCCATCATCATATTGTGTACTCGTCCTACATTCATCTTCTTAAAGTTGCTGTTTACTTTCCACTTTATAAAGTCTGGTATATGTTTGATGTTGAATATTTGTACTGCTGTTGCCATACTAACATGTATGTTATCAGGAGTATTGTCTAACATATGCAAAGTGCGCTCTACTTCTGAAAACTTTCCAGGGAAGCGTATATAATCGTCACGTTCAAAACTTGCATCAACACTAACTGCAAACTTAACTTTACGGAACTTGCTCCACAACTCAATTAGCTCGTTATCTACAAGAAGTCCATTTGAATTATAGCGTAATAACACTTTGTCTTGATAACCTTGTCTAACAATTTCTTGAATGAACATTTTATGTTCTTTAATCATTAAAGGTTCGCCGCCGGCAAAGTAGACTTGTTTTAGATTAGGTATTTGTGCATACAACTCTTTCCAGAATGATTCTTTTTCGTGCCACTTGTTATTAAATTCTTTCTTATCCCATGTCATCTGTTTCTTTACAGATTCATCTTCTAACTGCGGAACGAGTTTCTGCCAGTCTGCAACCCACTTGCTTGAATCATGCGGACTGCACATTACACATTTAATATTACAAGTATGTCCTAAACGCAAATCTAGGTATTGCAAGCGTTCAGGCACAGTGCCATCTTCTTCTGTTTGACGTATTAATTCTTCAGCGTCAACACCTTCGTCATTTAACCAAGTATAAGTTTCCCAGATACGTTTACTAACAATACCTTGTGATTCTTCGTCAAAGCATCCTGTACAACTTGCTGGTATTTCGCCGGCGAGCATAGTAGTACGGACATTTTTCATAAAGTCGCTGTTCCATGCTTCCATAGGAGTAACTTTTCCAAAGTTAGCATGACTTCCGTCTTTGTTTTTAATTAATCCAACAGTGTGATTTTCTCCTGCACCGCTTGCATTTGCAGTACAGCATAATCTCATATCGCCATTAGGACGAGTTGCTAAGTGTATCCACGGTAGTACACAAAACGTGCAACTTGATTTAGTTTCTAATTCGCGTTGAAACTTCCCTAAAATTGTATCTTCTTTATCGTACCAATACTTAGACATATGTTTTCCTGTTATCGTGTACTTATCAACAGAGCTCGACGTATGTGCATCAGTTTGGCAATGAGATTGAAAGACTAGCAACTAAATATTGTTAATGAAGCATTTAGGTAATATAGAAAATAACAACTGGATTACCCAAGTTGTAGAGCAAGTAATGTCTAAAGAAGGTATATTACGTCCTAAGCAAGGCGGAGTTCCAGAAGGTGCCAAAGGCAAAAGCGAGTGGCAGAAAGCAATTGATGCAGGATACGATCCTACTGCTGTGTACTTTCAAATGTTTACTACAGACAATTTACAAATAGACGTTCCAGATATTTCAACGTGTGGTAGACAGCAACACTGGTGGATTACTAAGATGCTGCCTGGTAACTTTATGCCAATGCACGTAGATCCTCATACTGTGCAACAACAAAATGCAGATAGATTTTGGATACCATTACAAGACTGGCAACCTGGACACATTTTTATGTACGAAGACTATGTTACAACTGACTACAAAAAAGGTGATATATTTCAATACACAAATAGTGCTGCGTTACATGGTGCAGCTAACATAGGATCTACTCCAAGAGTAGTATTACAGGTTACATTACATGAATAAAAAAATAGTAATAGTCGGTGGTGGCACAGCAGGGTGGATGACTGCTGCTTATCTTGCAAAGTACCACGGCAGTGAAAATGTTACAGTTGTAGAGTCTGCTACTATTCCAAAGATCGGAATTGGTGAAAGTGTTACTCCGCACGTTCGAGATTTCTTTGAAGAGATTGACATGGACGAAACCGACTGGATGAAAGAAACAGGTGCTATTCACAAGTATGCAAATAAGTTTGTTGACTGGTGCGGTGCAGATGACGAGTCGTATTTTAGCTTTAATTACACTACTCCTGCAAAACACCTGTACAAGGATATATCTAAAAATGTATCCAGCAACGATTTTAGTGAAAATACTACACAAGCAAGAACTATAGATATTTTATCTCACTTCTTGCATAATAATACGTATGACAGATTTGATCAATACTTTTGCCCACAGTTTCATTATATGGAAAATAATGTTTCTCCATATAATAACAATACTGCTGTGTTAAATCAAGCACACAGTTATGCCCATCATATTAACGCAGAGCTTATAGGCACTTATATTAAAACTAAAGTTGCTCCTAATATTACTAATATAATTGCCAATGTTATTAAAGTAAATGTACACGAAGAAGACATTAGTTCAATCGAATTAGACAATGGATCTATAATAACTGCTGACTGGTTTATCGACTGTACCGGGTTTAGTAAAGTATTAGTTAATGCACTAGACTGGAAAACAAAAACATACGATCATCCAATAGATAGTGCCTGGGTGTGCCAAACCGATTATAGCAATCCTGAATCCGAGATGGTAAACTATACACAAAGTATTGCAGAGCCATACGGATGGCGTTTTAATATAGGACTATATCATCGTGCCGGGAACGGCTACTGTTTTAGTTCACAACATGTTAGTGACGAGGATGCTAAAGAGCATTTTCTAAAACAAATTAAGACTCCTAAAAACGAACCAAGATTAATTAAATGGAAGCCTGAGAGATTAGAAACGTTTGCTAACGGAAACTGTGTAGCTGTTGGCCTAACGTGTGGATTTGTCGAGCCACTTGAAGCAAATGCGCTATACACCATAGTTACTAGTATTAGAAGATTGAACGAAGTATTAAATCTAGCAAATTATGATTCGTATAATGAAAAAATGGCATGTACTATTGACGACATTGCTGATTTTATTTTAGTACACTATACGCTTAGTCCTAGAACAGATACTAAATTTTGGACAGACATGCAGGTAATGGGAAAAGCAAACGATCATGCATCTTTAGTTATAGACAAAATTTATAACAAACGTAATAGTATGCTTGGGGCTATTACAGGATATACTATGTTTCCTGATTATATGTGGGCACAACTTGCAGCTCACTGGAATATAGATTTCGACATTCGGAATAAATCTAGCGATGCAGATAAAATATTAGCAAAGATGCATTTTGATTTTAATAATAATAAACACAAGTATATTTCATCATTAGGCGAAAACAACTACGCATGGCTTAAGAGTAATATCTTTGGAAATGTACCTAGCAAAAAATGGAAAGCCAGTAGTGAGTAGCGTCGAACAAGGTATTTCTGAATGGATTGATAAGATTTCAGAAACACGTTCTGAATTAGGCAATATGCCAGTTTGTCCTTTTGCTAAAAACGCAAAATATAAAATAATAGAATTAGCAGACGAAGAAACATTAAATCCAGACTTTAGTACAGTTGAAGTAATACTTTACATAGTAAATAGCAGTTATAGCTTTGAGCAAGTAGAAAACATATCATCAGAGTATAATAAAATATTTCCTAATCTGGTATTCCTTCCTGACAGTAAACACAGGTATTCACATATCAACGGAGTACAGTCTAACAACGATAAGTACAATTTAATACTATGTCAAGAACGAAGCGAGTTACAGGCTGCAAGAGATCGGCTTTCCCAAACAACATATTATACGCACTGGGATGAAAGATATTTGAAGGAGATTTTAGACCAATGACAGACAATATATACCACCGCTATGTAAGCTTACCGTTTGAATATCCTAAACCAGAAATCTTTAACGAAGGTTCGAAAAATTATACAGCACTAATAGAAGACAAATATATTCATCCTCCTTTTAAAGAATGGATAGAAAGTTTTGGACTAACTATATCAAATGTATTAGAAGGATTTTATACTCCTCCAAACGGCGGAAGAGTTCCTTTACATTCAGACACATCTTCTATGCCTGGCGATAATGATTGTTGTAAATTAAACTTTACATGGGGATCACCAGATAGTACAACCCAATGGTATAAAATTAAAAATGACTCTAAAATAAAAAAGCATTACTTAGACGAAGCAGACGCTAACCAAAAATTTTACGAAGCAGGCATTGAACCTGATTTAGATATAACTTATGTATTATTTGCCGATCACGAAGATGCAGATATAGTTCACGAAGTTGTTATAGACCGGCCTAGCTTACTTAACATTAGCCAATTACATTCTACATGGAACCCGTCGCCTACTGAACATCGCTGGTCATTGTGCTTTACACTTCTAGAAAATAAAAAACCATTAACATTTAAAAGAGCATTAGAAATATTCGAAACTTATACGGAGAAATCATGAAATATACAGGCCTATTACCAGAAGTACAACCAGACAATGAAGAAGTAGAACTGCCGTTACCATATTGGAAATTTGGTGAAATACGAGACGGAAGAAAAGTAATTGATCCAATTTTGCAATTCGGCTGCTACGTCTTAGGGTATCATAACCAAGAAATTATTGATTATGTATACGACACTATGAAAAATAACAAACCAGAAATAGGCGAACATTTTATGCCTAAAACTGATACGTTGCGCTTAAATCATATTAGTTTTCAACTTGCTGAAAGAGTACGTGAAATTTCAGGAATGAATCCTTTTTACGCTCTTAGTGGGTCTGATGCTAATGAAGGAGCAGTTAAACTTGCATGTGCGTACCAGTTCCAAAAAGGAAATTACCATAAAAAAACTATTGTAGGATTTTTAGAAAGTTACCACGGCAGTACAAATTTTACTCAAAGTATCGGACACGATAATTTTATGGATGCACCGTTTTATACACTAGATCCAAATCCATCAGTAAAGCGCATACCTAGAGATGCTAGTAAGTTTGACGAAGTTGATTGGGATTCTGTAGCAGCAGTAGTTATTGAAACTTGTGCATATGGCAATGTTATGATTCCGCCTTCAGCAGAATTTTGGGCAAGCTTAGATAACATACGAACCAAGCACGATGTAGTAATAATTATTGATGATATCTTTATGGGCGGTGGCAAGTCTGGAACTTACATTGGTTGGGAAAATATGAACATACGTCCTGATATTTCAACAATGGGTAAAGCAATTACTGGAGGATTTTTTCCGCTAAGTATGGTACTTTACAATGACAGAATTAAAAATACATTACCTAAGAACTTTAATTGGGAACACGGGTTTACATATTGTTTTAGTCTGCCCGGAGTAGCTGCTGCTGTAAAATACTTAGACATATTAGAAAGAGACAACTTATTAGACAATCATGATAGCATAGTAGAACGTGCTACAACAATATTTGAAGCTGCTGGATTCGAAGTATTTTATAGATTTGGATTGCACTTTCGGATTAGAAGACAACGTGACTATGGGTTAGAAAAATACTTTTATATTGTGCCAATTGCCGCAGATGATGAATATTTTGAAGCATTAGAGGAGAACCTACAATGGTTTACACAGAATACGACCCACTAGAAGAAGTTATTGTTGCAGACTCATATGTAGGCGGCGACTTAGATCATTTATTTCCAAATGAAAACTTATCGCAGTTTAATCAAATACTAGATGAAACAAAAGAAGACTTTGACAAATTAGCAGACTTTTTAAAAGCAGGCAGCGTTACAGTTAAAAGACCAGACGTATATCATTATGATGGACATATTGCAATGCCGGGGTTTGATGTAAAGTTTCCAATGGGACCAACAGTTCCTAGAGACCAATACAAAGTAGCAGGTAAGACTATTGTGCAAACATATACTAGTTTAACTGATCGATATTTTGACGGACTAAGTTACTATAATATATTTTCGGATATGTTTGACGAAGGTTATAACTGGATTAGCCAAGCAGCTCCTCCATTAGTTCCTGTTACACCAAGTGACATATGGTATATGCCAGGACAAGACCCCGAAACTAACATTTATCATAGTAAATTAAAAGACAGAGTACTATTCCACACAGCAACTATGTTTCCAGTAGGTGATAAAATTATTACTGCTGCTGATGGACCAGGTAATACAAAAGGTTACAAATGGCTTAAACGCAATTTACCCGAATTTGAATTTATAGAAAACATAGGCGGTCATTCTGAAAACTATGGTCACATTGATCACGGATTTCTTATGATCGACGATGAAACAATTATACATGCTGGGATAGATTGGGTTCCTGTGGCATTGCGCCATCTAAAATTAATCGATGCTGAAGAATTTGTTCCTGTTCCTAAAACAAAAGAATATAAAACAAACTTTATTAATAAAGGTGGCAGATACGAATTAGACTGGGTCGAAAATTATTTAGGCAACTGGACAGGTTATAATCAAGACTGTTGCTTTGACCTTAACGTACTAGTTGTGGACAGAAACAATCTTATTTTTGGACGAGAAGTGCCAGATTTATTTAAATTCTTAAAAACACACGGAATTGATTGCCACGTATGCGACCAACGGCACATGCTGTTTTGGGAAGGCGGCATTCATTGCAGTACATTAGATACTAAAAGGCGCGGTTCTAAAAGATCAATCATTTAGTATGGAACAATTAACTGTACAAGATATTATTAAGCAAGCTGGTGGGATAGAGTTAATCAATAACACCGGTATTGCTAGTAATAACAAGTACATGGTCCATGCCGAAGACACTATCGAAGAACAACTAAGATGGGCACATGCATTAAAGTTAAACCAGTTACAGCCTGTAGACATACTAGAAATTGGCACTGGTGCAGGGTTCTTTCCGTTTATAAGTAAAGCATACGGACATAATGTAGATTCGTGTGATGATCGACATCCAGATAGCTGGTGGGAAGATGGCTATCAATTATTAAACGTAGATCCGAAGAATTATTTTATATACAAAAATACAAGTGTTGGCGATACTTTTGGTCAAAAGTTTGATATGATAGTTAGTTTTCGTAGCACGATAGGCACTACTACATATGTTGATCCACCGGATAGTGGTGTAGATGTTTGGAGCGTCGATGAATGGAAATTCTTCTTTAAAGACTGTTGTAAAAATTTATTAAAGACAGACAACAGTTTTATGTATTTTCAATGTAACAAAGGCTGTAACTTGCCGCCATATAATATGGATCCTAATCAAGTTAGCGACTGGGGATCTAAAGAACTTGGTGAATTTTTCTTACCATATCAAAACAATGATATTGCAGAAGCGCACCATTTTTACATTACAAAGGAACAGATTGATACCTTATGAAAATATTAGAACACAAGCACTTAATTATTCGGGCAGAAGTTTCAAACCCGCCAACTGACGAAGCATGGTTACATAATTGGCTTAACACATTAGTTGAAAAAATTGGAATGAAAGTTTGCCGAGGGCCTATTACTGCATATGTAGATATGCCAGGAAACGAAGGATTAACTGGAGTAGTTGTAATAGAAACTAGTCACATTGCAATACATGTCTGGGACGCTGTAAATCCTGCACTTGTACAACTTGATGTTTATACATGTAGTACACTAGACAAAGATATTATTTTTGCAGAGTTAGAACAGTGGAACCCTACTAAAGTAGAATATAAATATTTAGACAGAGAATTTGGACTGAAAGAAGTTAAGTAATATGATACTATCAATATTTGGATCACCGGTTATTGTATTGCAAAACAACAAAGATTTATTTACAGATGAACTTTATAATATTGCAATAGAAAAACTTATGCTTCCTCAAAATAAAAATGTTAATCATCCTTATGCTAGAGGAGGAAAGATTTGTAGTACAGATTTAGATCTTACATCGTTTGATGATTTTGCTAATTTTTTAGATAGATTAAAACAAATAGGTGAACAATATAGTAACTTATTTTCTAATAAATTTAACCTAAAGTTTAACAACATGTGGATTAACTTAACACACCAAGGATGCGAAACTAAAAATCACTGGGATCGATATAGCATGGATGATGAAAAAAGTTTAATATTTCTTTTTTATCCCAAGGCTCCAGTTGGAGGATCGAATCTAGTATTCATACATAATAGCGAATACGGAAAATGGCCGTCAGATTATCAAGATATAGACAGTGTCAAACTTGCTATCGAAGAAGGCGATATTGTAATTATGGACAATACTACTCTACATGCTGTAGATAAACATAGCGTTGCCGCGCCGCGTATGTGTTTTGCTACAGAGTTTGATCTTATATTATGAGAATAGTAGCATTTGGATGTAGTTATACGTATGGACACGGGTTACCTGATTGTCTAGACAATGACGGACATCCTGGCACTAATGATAGTAAATTAGCATTTCCTGCATTAGTAGCAAAAAAGTTAGAATGCGAATATGTTAATTTAGGAAAATCTGGTAGTAGTAATAAAGAAATTTGGAATGATATTTTAAATTTTAATTTTAAGGAAGGCGATATTGCCTTAGTTACTTGGACATATTACAGTAGATTTTGTATTATTAAGTCTAACAGAACAAAAAGAATTAATCCCTGGAATGAACAAGATAAACCGTTCTATATGAATTATAGTAATAGAAATGATCTGTTGTTGGACTTTTATACTAGGTTAAATCATGTTAATACATATTTACAAAATAAAGATATTAAAAGTCTCAATTACGTTATAGAAAACAACAAAGAGAAATCTCCAGAATGGAATACTGTAGATATATTAGGATTGTTTGAAAAAATAGACGAAGCAGCAGACAAGTGCCATCCTGGCGAACATTCACATATAGTCTTTGCCGACGAAATCCATAATCATATTATTAGATAAACAATTAAAATAGTCATAAAACTCTGCATCCTGTTGCAACCAATATTTAATTGCAAGCTGACTATCATTATCTAACTGCTCAACACTATCTTTAAAATACTGCGATTGCGTTAAAATAGCCTGGTCAATATCTTCCCAACTAGTTTGTTGGTTAGCTTGGTCATTTAAAGTCTCTACTAACTTCCATGCTGCTTGTAAATTAATCATAATAAATTTACTTTAATTTTTTTATCAGTACCGATAAAGTCGTGTCCTGTATTATAGTTACTAGGGCAAAATTTGCACTGCGGTATAGGATTAATTAACTCGTCCACAAACTTTGCAACATCGTCATCGTGCGACATTGGTTGATATGCATGTGCTAACTCTTTATCCGCAATTGCAACATTAAATTGATCTAAAAAGTCTGGTAGTACACTTACTAATGGACATTTGTATAATTTGCCCTTGTTCATTTGATGACAAGTTTTAAATCCACAATTTTTATGTGAAGCATCTGGATCACTATCGTACTTCATAGTTAGCTGATTGTTAACTAAGTCTACAGCACTGGATCTAAATGTTTGCGTCCAATCAAGTATTACTTCAACTCCGTTGTTATCAATAAATATCCTAGATACCCTACGGACAGGCGCTTCGCCAGTATCAGATACAATTACGTCGAGGAATGTTTTAATAAAGTCTAAAAAACTATCATATAGTTTTATATCATGGCATGTTATCCAAAGCGTACTATTGTTCCTTGCTAAAATGTTATAAACATCATCTGTTATTTTATCAAGGGCCGTTCCGTTAGTAGCAATTTGCAACTGAGACTTCGGCCATAAATTAGATGTACCTTCGAGCCATTTGTAAAAATCAGGATTAAGTGTAGGTTCTCCGCCGATAAGTTGTATTATGTCAATGTCAATTTGTTTGCTTAATAGTTCGTACTCATCTTTATAGTCGTCCCAACGCTGGTGTCCTTTGAAAGCATAATTATTAAAACTCTGACAGTGTGTACAACTATAGTTACATACATTTGTAATGTTTAATTCTGAATATTGTAAAGTAGGCTTCATTTCTTTTTTCCAATAATCATATAGCGTGTATACTTAGGAGTTTCAAATTCACCTCGCCATAGCGGTTTAATTTTACTCATACGCATAAAGTCATCCGCGTGTGTTGCACAACGTATATGTTCGGGCAAGTCAAAATAGTTATTACTCTGTATTACAAATACTGCATCGTCTGGTTGATTACTTAACCACTGTTCGTATTGTTCTTGCGTAACGTGTTCACAGCTTGTGTTAATAATAATATTTGCAGGAGATGCGTAGTCACACATATCTGCTGTTACTGCGGTAAACCGTCCTTCTATTTCCTGACGCTTGTTTACGGTACACGCTGTTTCTTCACATGCAGGGTCTATATCTACACTTGTAATGTGCCTAATGGACATATCACTATTAAATAGTAGGTTTGATAGTACTCCGTTCCAGCCACCAAAAATTACTATATTAGATTTACTATAATGCGCTTTATACACTTTAGTTAATTGTTCAATAAGCCAAACTTTACTGTTGACTTGTCCTTTCCAAAAGCTTTCTAATGTACGATAGCGATCTTCACTATTACGAATAGCATCCATCCAGAATAACACATCTTGTATTTCAACTTTCATACTTTACCTTTGGTATCTTGCTGTCAGCACTGCTTACACAAGTAGGAGTAATACACTTACGCGGTGCTTTAAATAGCTCAAAGCCGCCGTCTAACGTGCCTAAGGGTTGATCGTGACAACTGTAGCTGCGCTTAACTTCATTCTCTCGTATGACACATCCTTGGTATCCTGCATTACAACTCCAGCCTTTGAACTTATTGAATCCAAACGCATTAAATCGTTCAGCTTGGTCTACGTAGTACTTATTTCCTGCTTTGTCTTGTAATTCTACTTGTAACAACGGTATTATTTTTTTGAATTCGTCTGGGATTCGTTGGGGGAATCCTGTTTGCAACAAGTCGAGTTGTTCTTCAGTATACCCGGATACCACACGGGAGGCGGTAGGATCGGATTGGGGCTTGACAGTGACATTAATACCTCTGGCGGCAAATCGCTGTAGGCGCTCGTAAAGCTCTTCAAACATTTCTGGAACCATAACTTGATTAATCGTAATATATACATTATTATTCATTAATTGAAGACACTTATCTCCAAACTCCTGTTCATTTGCAAACTCTGCGTGATAGCTTGCAGTAATACTCCTACGTTGCAGACTGCTTGTAGTTTCTAACCATTTGCTCCACCACTTGCTTCCCGGGCTTAGATTAGTCGTCATGTGGATACTCTGGTACTCAGGAGCTGTATCACTACAGTAATGGTCTATAACCTTCCCAAAGTATTTATATGCAGTGGGCTCGCCGCCGCTAAAGCTAAAGTGGAAGTCAGTAAATCCATTTGCACGGGCTTGTAACTTAATATTATCAATTGTATCGGTGTATACTGCTAAATCTTGGTGGTCAGGCGTACTACTTCTAGCATAAGGCCAACAATAGCTACAATTGTAATTACAAAATCTAGCAAGGATCCATGACACAGTAAACAGGTTAGTGTTTAGCAAAGTCTTCTGGCCAAAACTTGTTATGTCGTCAAATGGTATGTTTTGAAAGTTACTCATGTTCTACTATCGTATAACGCTTTAGAGCATACTTTAACACAAGTTAGGCATTTATTCTTTCCTTGCCAAAAGTCTGGCATTTTTTTAAATAAATTTTCGTTAGTGTTTAAGACATCATCGTGGCAGTTAGGCACGCCTACAGTTTTTAATATAGTCTTTGTGTTGTCTACACTTAAATTTCTAAGATAGTGAATTGGTAATTTTTCTTCCACTGGTTGTTCAATATATTCACCGCCTATCCAACAGCAGGGAAATATATTACCATAAGGATCTACATAAACACCTTTCTCAGTTACGCATTTAGGCGCAATTATTGCTGATTCGACTGCTGCGTTACGTACCGACGGGTCTACAAGTGCATTTAAACTATTATTAGGAGTTTTTTTAAACCGTTCTGTTTGTGCAGGTGCAATAGTGTATTCTACATTACCATTATTATCGTGTACTTCAAACTCTTTCATTTCGTAAAATCGTGTAGTACTTACAAAGTTTACTTCTTGTACACCTAATGATAGTAGATAACTTTCTAATTCATCTACTTCGTGTTCGTTGTGTTCAAACACTAAGCTATCAACACGGGCAATGCCTCCTGCATCGCAGAATGCTCTTAAGTTTTCGATTACCTTATCAAATTTTGTATTCTTACGGTATAATTCGTGTTTGCCTTTAAACCCATCAACAGCAAACGCAACATCAATATTATGCTGTGCTAGTTTTGCCCACCATGTAGGATTACGCATACCGCCGTTAGTATGTATTCCTAGCCGAACTGTAGGATTACATTCACGTACATAAGAATATATTTCTAAGCAGTCTTTTGCAAATGCTGGATCGCCATAATTACCACAACTGTAAAAGTTATTCAACTGCGCTAAAAACTGTTTAGGGAACCAATCTTTAAATTGTGCAATACTTATATCGCCATTACGAATAAACGGTCGAGTGGCTCCGCCGTGACTGTTTCTGGCACACATTGGGCACTGTGCTTGGCATTTATCAGTTAGTTCAATGTGTACTGTTTTAATGTCACTTACAAGTTGCATCAAACCTCTCCTGTAACCATTCAAAGTTATTTATAAGGCTAATATCGCTAGCCATAATAGATAACCCAAACTCCCTGCCAGCAATAGCACCAGCAATAGCGAAACTACCACAGCGTCTCTCACTGCCTTTTGTACACCAAGACATAAGTCTATCTTCGGTTTCTTCATTATTTTGCCTCGTAATTGTTTTACTACTTAACTTAACACATTCCCTGAATGCACTGCGCCATGTACTAAATGCATCAATGTTAAATGCTGTAATGTTTGCAGTTTCTTCTACAGCAATAAATTTTGAACTAATACTTGTAGACATGTCAGTTTTACTTATATCCATATCGATTGTCATCTGACGGGGAAATAACTTTACTCCTCCGTAGCCGTACACTAAATCATTAATTGGATTAATACTACGCCATACATGTACATGGTCCAACTGATGGGACGGAACAACATGATTAAAGTTAAAATCATCTAAGATTATTGCATCGGCGTCTACAATCCAAAACATCTTAGTAAAGCATTTCTTTGCTGCTTTAATATGTGCTTGGTGTATTCCTTTAACACCATGCACCCGTTTGGCCATAGGAAATCTAGCCTTAAGGGCAGCATAATTGGCATCTGCACTAGATTCATCATAACTTATGAATACAATATCATACATTAAAACTCATACCCGTATAATTCAATATCTTCTTTAAAATATTTTTCAATAATGTTCCTAGTTGTTGGTGTATAATGCTGTTTATAATCAATTACAAAATCGTCTACATCTAACGATATGTCAGATTCAAAATAATGTTGCAATAATTTAAAGTCTTCATTTAAATTCTCTACCCGAAGTATATAGTCAGCTTGATTATTATCGTAACTAAGCCATGTTGATTGCTGAGTAGTAGGATGCGTCTTAGCATCAATCATCTCACACTGTTCTATACTATTTAAATATGCGTCAAACGAGCTAAAGTCTATATTTTTAAAATGCTTCGAAACTTCAGCAACTCCTGGATATCCTTCCGGAGGGTCTATTGTCATATTATATGCCCAAAGTGCTCTAGCCCATGGATTTGTTACAGCACCAACAACTTTAACTCCAGGATACATTTCATTAACGTCTTTAAGTGTTAATCTGTCTTCCTCAATTTCAAAATCGCGGATGAATCTAAATATTGCATTAGTATCTTTTTCAGCCCATTTGTATATGTCCCAATATTTTAGTGGAGTACGTATTGGTAATATAACTGTAAAAAAAGAACTATCAGTGTTATAATTCATGTATTATCTTATCCATCATGGCTTTAGACCTCGAGCTATAATAATTATACATTCTTTCTTTGCAAAAGTCAATGTTTTTTTCAAAACGATGTTTGTTTTTAACCCAAAGGTCTTTGGTATAGGCAGTATCAGTTAATAATGTAATGTTGTCTATGATTGCAGCTTCTAATCGTTCAGCAGGGTCGCTTATATTATCGTAACTATGATCGACTACATCATCAAACATATCTAATCCCATTTCTCTCAAGAACTTTACACTGTGTTTGCTACATATTAATATTGGAAAACATGCACCGTAAATGCTGTTTAATGTTTTTTCAGTAAGATTAAAGCACTCTTCTGTGAAACTAGTTTCACTTACAATTTCAACAAATGTTTGTTTGTAATATTCAGCTAAACAGTTTTTAAAATTTTCTGGGTTATTGTTATGCGTCTTGTAGATTTTGAAATCATCATTAATGTTAGTTCCTTGGGTTTGTACTTTTATACTACCTTCTTCATAATATTCAGATACGTCCCAGTCAATATTTTTAACTATTTTAGTTATTGATTCTTTAAACATGCAAGATATTAACCCAGTATACTGTATATCAAGTTCGTAAAGTAAAGACACTAACATTGCCCTATGATTTCTAGGCTGTCTGTTTAAACTTAAATAACAGTAATTACTATCTAAATTTTTATCTAGTATAGGATCTAATGTTTGATATTCTCTTTGATGATTTGTTATATCTCCTCCCCATGGAATTATACTAACATTAGGGTTTTTAATATAAGCGTCAAGTCCTTCTACTGATGTTAGTAGAATAAATGTTTTATCACTATATTCATTAAATAGATTAATAAGATATTCAGCTATGTCAGGTACAGTGTCGTTGTTAGTAAAGTTAATAGAAGTCAAATGATCTTTTAATCCAATAACAACTAAATCTGATTTTATATTGTCAACTAGTTGCTTTCTATAATTAGACGATGTATAACATTCCCATTTACCACTTTCGTTCAACTCTTTATGTTCGTAATATAGACTGAGAGAAGATGCCCAAATATAAATTTTGTCATGTGGAATCTGTATTTTTGCACTTAAACTAACAAATGCTCTAAAAGTAAATTGATCTCCTGGAGGGCGTTTTATTACACTCATAACATACTTCTAAAAGTATTATAAGGAAATTCTACTTCTATTCCGTCAACAGTATTACTCGTATTGCGTTTATTAAATTCTTCCATATACGAAACTAAAGATTTATCAGGCAATCCTGATCCCCATCCTGATTGTTTTTTGCGTATCCTTGTTCCAAAGAGTTTATTACTATTAAGATATTTTAGTTTATGAAGCCTAGCGTTATTAAAAGGTGGAGTTATTAATTTATGTTTTTTCCATTTGTGTAAATTTAGATCTAAGAATGCTGCCGTTAGCTCTGGAGAATAATCATACCAACTAGAAATAAGAGGTCTATTAATTGTGTTGCCGTGGACTGCTGTAGAAAAGTGCTTTTCATATATAACTATATTAAATTGTGTCTTACTAACCTGTCTAAAATTATCTGCATTAATACCATCGCATATTATCGGTATGTTATCAAGACTTTCTATAATCTTGGGCATAACCATATAACCAGCAGAGGCAAAGTATCCTCGATTCCACATGTCGTGTGCATCATTTTCTAAAAACGTTTTTAAATTGCAATCTATAATAGTAGGAGTGACATTGTAAATTTGACAAGTTTTAAGTGCTTCGTGAAAATCAACTGCATTAATATCATCGTTGTATTTTGCAATGAAAACGTTTATAGGAATTTTTGCTTCTACGTAACTACGAAGTACTAGTTCACTATCTAAGCCGCCCGACAATAGTAAGTCAAGCGGCTCATTAAATGCATCCTTAACTGCGTGTGCATTAAGTAATAACTCTTCGTGATAAGACTTAACTGGCCTAGAAATAGTTTTCTTAATACGTAGTTTCCACCATTCGCTCGCATCTGTTGTTCTAGTTTTTGCAACTCCTAGACGGTCATAATGATAACTGAGCCAATCATTTTTCCAATACATTGGTTGTATCTTCTCCAATAAATTTGTAAGTTGTATCTTTTACATGGATCCAATTTTTGTCTAAACTTAAATCTAGATACTTGTTACTTTCTAAAGTTTTAACACACATAGTATCTGTTAGAATGTTAACTCCATGAATTTTACTTAACGACATATATCCTAAGGGTCTGTCTTTAACACAAATTTCCCATGCTGCGCCAAATACATATATATTTTTTATTTTTGGATTTGCTTTAAGATAATATTCTAATTCCCATCTCTGTAACATAGATATTTGGAATTTTGTTTTATTATAATATCTTAATATATCACGATGTGTATGCTCTATTGGCGGTTGCTCTTCTAAACTCTTTAATAGTAATATTTTCAATAGTTTATCTAGTTGAGATTGATATAATTCAAAGATATCAGGCGGCACATGTGAGGAATTAAAAAATTTATGATAATTATCATTCCAAATATTTTGTGCCGCCTGGTCAATAGGACAAGAGTAAGACGATAGTACTACAGTATCAATACAAGCTTTATCTATAAAAGATAATATATTATGTCTTATATCTTTAGAAGATATTGATTGCAGTGGGTTAGTAGGTCTATTCCAGCAATCTATAAGTATAGCAAGGCTGTCACTCTTTGATATCATCTACGTCTAATACTTGCTTACCAAATGATGCAATATTCCAAAGTCTTTCATGTGACCAGTATATAAACATGTTAACAATTGTTGCTACACCTAAGAACGAAAGTCCTACTTTCCAACTTCCTGTTAATACCCACGGCATCCAAAAGTTGTTAAAAGTAATAATAACTCTCCACGATAAGTCTTTACTAATGCTTCTATACCATTTTTCATTATAAGTTGAGCCTTTTTGTTCTCTGCTCCACTGTATCTTGTTCCATACTCTTTCATGAACCCAATATAGGACTATGTTTACAGCAGCGCCTAAGCTTGCCATTTGGATACCAAATGCTAAACTTCCCGTTACTATTAGTCCGTTAATAATTTGTACAAGTGTTATTATTATTCGCCACGACACAGACTTGCCAATGGTACGTTTGTGTGCTTCATTAAATTTAATCATAGACTATCCTTTTTATATAATAGTACTTATATGCGCAGTTAATGATTAAAGGTAGTTATGGTTTATAGTTTGTAGAACTTAGAAAGGTGTGCCGACATGCCCCAATTAATGCTATCTTTAAGCATGTGTTTTGAATCAGTATTTTGTCCTAGATATTGTATAGTTTCCAAATAATTCATTCTTGTACGATTATCTGCTGTTTTCCAAAACCAATCATCCATTGGACGTTTGATGTGAGTATTAGGCTTTTCCGTTTGGAATGCCTCACAAAATTCTCTAGGATATATTGCGTCATGTATAATATCTCTATATTCGCTTATGTGTGTCGTTAATGATTGTTCAGCCATATGTGTAATTGCAGGATTTGATTCGTAGAGGGCTTTTATTAATTGCGATTGCTTAACTACTATTTCAGGAAAGTCCGGTGTCCAATAGAAAAATTCAGTAGTTACTTGATCATTAACTGTGCTTGAGCCAAAATCAACAGGACTCATAACATGATACGCAGAGTTATCTTGGAAGTATGCATAGTAGTCTTTGCCTTCTTTATATACCAAGGGTTTGTCAATACCCATAATATAGCATGTAGACAATCCAGTATCTTGCTGTCTAAGAAAATGTGCATCATTTTGTTGACATATTTGCCTTAGAATTCCTGATATACCAAGAGTTAATCCTAACGGCACATGCTCATACCAGTTATCTTTTTTACTTAATAACTCTAAGCCTGTTTTTGCAAAGTCTTTTACTGTAATTTTAGTCCTAGGATCTAACGAGTTTTTAACTTTATCCAAATGCGCGGTTGCAGCAAACTTAATTTCGCTAAGAAAATTTCCACTTGAATAATCTTTATTATTAACTTTCTTTTCGTAAGGTTCCGGGAACCACATTAATATTTCATCTATAAAAATATTGTTGTCTATAAAAGCATGTAGTACAGTTGTACTATCTGCTCCGCCACTATAGTATAAAGTTAAGTAATCATACTTATTACGTAATTGAATAGCACGGGCTTTGTACAACTCCATTAAAGGAACATTAACAGGAACTGACCAGTCGATGTTTCCGTAGACACTATCATTAAATATCCAAGAAACATTGTGTCCACTTTTTTTGCTTTCTAAAAGTGCATGAGTCTTGTTATGAAACTTTTTTTGTCCTACCAAGTAGTAACCTAATCTATCTAACATTTCTAGTATTCCCGTAATGAATTACTGTACACTTTGGATTAACATATGAGCGCCATGGATCAACTACTATACTACCATCAGGTATATCGCAATACAATTTGTCTGCACTAGTTTTACCGGTATACTTGTATGTGGTACTTGCACTGTGTGCTAATAAAAATACACAAGGTACTGGTGTATTAAACTCGTCGCCTGTTAGTGGATCTACATACACAGGTTCAAATTGTTGCTCTTCGCAGTAATGACCAATTAGTAAACTGTAACTACCATCACAGTATCCTACATTTGGCTTGTATGCTTTGCCATGAATAACAATTATCATATTATGTTCTTTAGCATGTTTCACTAATTCTAGTGCAATGTTCTTTGCTTGTATTTCTCTAGCGTTCATGATGCTGTCAAATAAATCGTATCCTA
>Ga0308000_10000170_pt1 | contig 25436 bp, 25 predicted proteins | sample Neamet3_FD_203877 | JGI IMG/M metagenome (GOLD analysis project Ga0308000, IMG submission 203877) | Marine microbial communities from water near the shore, Antarctic Ocean - #3 | ecosystem: Environmental > Aquatic > Marine > Unclassified | place: Southern Ocean | collected 2014-06-04 | reverse complement strand
CGCTTTCTCGCCGCTCATTGTCGTCAGTGCCGTCGACCCCGACTGTGTGGTTCAAGTCAATGTGCCGGGACGTGAACCGCTCGCCGTGTATAATTTGGACGGCGAATATTTCGTAACCGCAGATACTTGCACGCACGGAGAGGCATCATTGTCCGATGGCGAGCTTCTTTCCGACGGCACCATAGAATGTCCTTTTCACGGCGGATCTTTCGATGTCCGGTCGGGACGTCCCTGCAAATATCCCTGCAGCATAGCGATCGCGACCTATGAGGTTGAGATTCGCGACGGATGGGTTTTCGCGGCGCTGGACTGAGCGAGATCAGAACAAGAATCTCGCGAGATAATAGGAGAAGTTGAATGTATGGCGCCGGAATGAAAGACAACTTCATCGACCACGACGCATCGGGGACGCGTCGCGTCGATCGGAGAATATTTTCGGATCCCGAACTTTTTGAGCGCGAATTCAAGCAAATTTGGGAGAAGGTCTGGGTTTTTGTCGCCCACGAGAGTCAGATCCCGAACCCCAAGGATTTCTTGACGACCTGGGTCGGACGGGTGCCGGTCATCATTAATCGCAACAAGTCCGGCCAGCTGAACGCCCTCGCCAACATCTGCCCGCATCGCGGCGCCACATTGTGCCGCACCTCCAAGGGCTCGACGGCCAATTTCGTCTGCCCGTTTCATGGCTGGGCTTTCAATGACGACGGCCGTCTTTTGGCTCCAATGAATGAGGTTGCTGGGGGCTATCCCGAAGGGTTCGACAAGGACAAGCTGGGGATGCGCCGGCTTCGCCTGGAGAACTACCGAGGCTTTCTTTTCGCGTCCCTGAACGATGCGGTTGAACCGCTTGAGGACTATCTCGCAGACAGCAAAGCCTTCATCGACATCGTCGTCGACCAGTCGCCGCAAGGCATCGAAGTCCTCAAGGGCTCTTCGACCTATACCTATGAGGGCAATTGGAAGTTGCAGGCCGAGAATGGCGTGGATGGCTATCATGTGGCGTCCGTGCATGCCAACTATGTCGAGACCCAGCTGAATCGCGCCGCCTCCAAGAGCGTCGGCCAGAAGACTAAGGCAATGAATGTCGGCGACCTGCCGAACGCTCGCGGCGGCTTCTACGATCTCAACAACGGACATACGATCATCTGGTCCGATTGGACCAACCCTCAGGATCGGCCTCTTTATCCGGTCCGAGAAGAACTCAAGGTGCGGATGGGCGAGGAGAAGGCGGAATGGGCCGTCGGGCGACTGCGCAACCTGCTCATTTATCCCAATATGTTCTTGATGGATCAGACGAGCAGTCAGATCCGGATATTCCGGCCCCTGTCGGTCTGCAAGACCGAGGTGACCATTTACTGCTTCGCCCCGGTCGGGGAGGAGGCGACTGCTCGCGCGCACCGGATTCGTCAGTATGAAGATTTTTTCAACGCCAGCGGCATGGCGACGCCCGACGATCTCACCGAGTTCGGCGAATCTCAGAAGGGCTGCAACGCCCACACTGCGGTGCGCTGGAGCGAGATGTCCCGCGGTGCTGCCCACGAGATCGATGGGCCGGATGCCCTGGCAACAAGCCTTGGTATTACGCCGGGGAGGAGCGGTGTGAAAATCGAGGATGAGGGCATATTCGTCGCGCAACACGCCCGCTGGGCGCAGTTGATGGCCGATGAAGGGGAGCAAGCGTGATGGTCGATGAGACGCTTCGCCACGCCGTTCAGGACCTTATTGCACGCGAGGCCCAGGCTCTGGACGACAAGAACTGGGACGCCTGGCTCGGCCTGTTCACCGAGGACGTGGAGTACTGGGTCCCTGCGTGGGATTCCGAGCACGTCCTGACGAGCGATCCCCAAGGGGAAATGTCACTGATTTACTATTCGAACCGGAGCGGCCTCGAGGATCGCGTCTTTCGTCTGAGAACGGAACGGTCGGCCGCGTCGGTGCCACTGCCGCGCACGTGTCACATGACGTCGAACGTCCTGATTGACCAAGGTGCGACGGGAATCGCGGTGAAGACTGCTTGGATCGTGCACATTAATCGTAGCGGTGTTTTGAACCACTTCTTCGGCCGGTCTGAATATATACTCATCAAGGTTGAAGACGAGCTTAAGATCAAAAGCAAAAAGACCGTCGTGATGAACGATATCATCCCGACGGTGATGGACATTTACTCGATATGATCATTCTCACGCCGTGTCGAAAGGTTAAGCCATGCTAGCCATCTGCAAGACTGAACCGGTGCCGGGCGGTATCACCGTCCAGGAAGTCCTGTCGCTCGGTGAGCCGACCGGCTCGAACGTCCGCCTTCGGGTCGAGGCAGCCGGCATCTGCGGCACGGATCTGCTGATCTATAAATGGGGCGGCTTCGCGCACCGGATGATGCTGCCCACGGTCCTCGGACACGAGATCAGTGGCGTGGTAGAGGCAATCGGCCCCGGTGTGACCCGCGTGGCGGTCGGCGATCGCGTGAGTGTCGAGAGCCATCTGCCCTGCGGCCGTTGTTACACCTGCAATCGAGGTTGGAGTCACGTCTGCCCCAACACCCGTTATCCGGGGGTGGATTTCCACGGTGGTTTCGCGTCCCATGTGATGTTGCCGGAGCAGGTTCTGTTTCCGGTGCCGGGCGATGTTGGTCCGCTCCAGGCTGCGATGATGGAGCCATTCGGCATCGCCGTTCACGCCAGCCAGGAGGGCAGCGGCGTATCGGGGCTGAATGTCCTCATTAGCGGCTGCGGACCAATCGGCCTGATGAATGTCGCTGTCGCCAAGGCTCTCGGCGCTAATCGCATCGTTGCGCTGGATATCAATCCGTTACGTTTGCGGGCTGCCGAGACAATGGGCGCTGATGTAACTATCGATGTGTCCAAAGGCTCGGCTGCGCATGCAGTGACCCAACTGACGCGTGGTCGCGGGATGGACGTCGCGATCGACTATTCGGCCCAGGCCGGCTCGATCGACGCGCTCGAGCCCCTGATCACTCACGGGGGCGAATTACGCCTTCTGGGGGTGCCTTCCGAACCGGTTCCCGTCAATCTCGATCGGTGGCTCTTCAAGGGCCTAGTCGTCCGGAGCCTCCACGGCCGGCGGCTGTTCAGCTCCTGGGAAACAGCCACCCGGCTACTCATCGACGGTCACGTCGACCTTCTGCCGCTCGTAAGCCATCGCTTGCCAATTTCCGATGCCCTTAAGGGTTTCGACGCGGCCCTGCGTGGCGACGCGCTCAAGGTCATCTTCGAACCCAACGGGCCCGCAGACACACCGCCTGCCAAAATCTAGAACGGGAGTACGTCCATGAACACGCCTATCAAATCCAACGCCTGGACCGGTAAATTCTTTAGCCATGGCTGGTCGGCGGGTTCTGGCGGCGTTGCAGAGGTCGTCGAGCCGGCGACCGGTGAAGTCCTCGGCCAAATCGGCATCGCCGACGCCAAGGACATTCACGCCGCTGTAGTGTCCGCGCGCTCAGCCCAAGAGGCCTGGGCTGCCACGCCGTTCGATCAACGGGCCGCCATTATCCGGACCGCGGCTGAGGTGCTTAAGCGGCGCGCAGCGGAATTCGTGCAGTGGAATACGCGTGAATGCGGCTCGATCCCGGCGAAAGGCGAGTATGAGGTCGGGATCGCCTACGAACAAATGCAACAGGCAGCTGCCCTTGCGGCGTTGCCCAACGGCAGCCTGTTTCCATCCTCCGTGCCGGGCCGAACGAACCTTTGGCATCGCGTGCCGCTAGGCGTGGTCGGTGTCATCGCTCCATGGAACTTTCCGCTCTTCCTGGCGATGCGGTCGGTCGCCCCTGCCCTGTCGCTCGGCAATGCCGTGGTGCTGAAGCCTGACCTGCAGAGCGCGGTCACAGGCGGCGTCCTGATCGCGGAAATCTTCGAGGAAGCCGGACTGCCGGATGGTGTCCTCCACGTGTTGCCGGGCGGGGCCAAGACGGGAGACGCGCTGGTCCGGCATCCCGATGTGGCGATGATCTCATTCACCGGATCCACCCCCGTTGGCCGCTCGATCGCGGAGATCTGTGGCGGGATGTTGAAGAAGGTCGCCTTGGAGCTGGGCGGGAACAACGTCCACATCGTACTGCCCGACGCAGACCTGGACGGCGCAGCCAGTTGTGCGGCCTGGGGCAGCTTCCTGCATCAGGGTCAGGTCTGCATGGCGGCCGGTCGTCACCTGGTGCATCGCAGCGTTGTCGATGAGTACGCCGCCAAACTGGCCGCGCGTGCGGGTGCTCTCCATGTCGGCGATCCCAACGCTGGACCTTCCCATCTCGGTCCGCTGATCAACGACCGCCAAGTCGCCAGGGTGCATGAGGTAGTGACTGGCTCGATTCAGGCCGGGGCTGAGCTCCTCACCGGCGGCGTCCACGAAGGTCGATTCTATCAGCCCACGGTGCTCAAGGGCGTCACGCCGGAGATGTCAGCCTTCCAGTCGGAGATTTTCGGTCCGGTGGCGCCTATCACTGTCTTCGATACTGAGGACGAGGCCATCGCCCTGTCCAACGGGAGCGAATACGGCTTAGCCGCGTCGATCCACACAGCGTCGGCGGCCCGTGGGTTGGCGCTGGCCAAGCGGTTGAAGACGGGCATGGTCCACATCAATGACCAACCGATCAACTGCGAGCCCCAGGTGCCCTTCGGCGGCATGGGCGCGTCGGGAAGCGGCGGGCGTTTCGGCGGACCCGCGAGCATCGATGAGTTTACACAGGCGCAGTGGATCAGCCTCGTCGAAAAGCCGGTTATCTATCCCTTTTAAGAACAATCGAGCATGGCCCGTGTAAACGAAGTTCAAGAAGGCACTCGAGAGGAGATTTAAAATGGATGCACTGAGATACTATGTGACTCCATTGGTCACGACAGTCGGAATCGCTGGGTTTGTTATGGGAGGGCCGTGGGTCTGGCTCGGGGCCTCTACGTTTCTGGCCCTTATGACGCTGGACATCATCCTGCCGTCGGACACGGCTATGCGGCGGATTCGCTTCGGTTTTGCCGCCGATTTTCCGCTTTATCTACAGTTGCCGCTGATGCTCGGGCTCTATGCGGCCTTCATCAGCGGGGTCAATCAAGGCCATATCGACTTGAGTTCGCCCGCCCAGTTCATCGGCGCAGTTCTGAGCATCGGCTGGCTCAGCGGAGTTCCCACCCTGCCGGTTGCGCATGAATTGATGCACCGCCGACACTGGCTCCCGCGGCGCTTCGCCCAAGGTCTGTCGACCTTTTTCGGCGACCCCAATCGCGACATCGCCCACGTGACGACCCACCATCTGGAGCTTGATACTCATCGCGACAGTGACACGCCTCGGCGCGGCCAGAGTATCTATGCCTTCATCATCCAGGCGACGGTCGGCTCATATTCCGACGCCGTGCATCAGGAGGCAGAAACCCAACGCCGTCAGGGGCGGTCGGCATGGGATCTGCGCAACCGCACCTATCAACAGATAGCCTTGCTACTGCTGCTCCCGCTCGTTGTCGGCCTGACAGCGGGTCCCCTGGCCCTGGCCGCCACCCTCCTGGCCATGATCATGGCCAAGGGCCTGGTCGAGGGGTTCAACTATTTCCAGCACTATGGGCTCATCCGGGTCGAAGGCGCGCCGATCAAAATCCATCACGCCTGGAACCATCTGGGGGCTGTGGTCCGTCCGCTCGGCTGCGAAATTACCAACCACATCAACCATCACCTCGACGGGCATACCCCCTTCTACCAGCTCCGCCCCGAGCCCCAGGCGCCCCAGATGCCGTCGCTCTTTCTGTGTTTCGCGCTCGGCCTCATTCCGCCGCTCTGGTTCAACCTGATTGCCAAGCCGAAGCTGAAAGACTGGGATACTAGGTTCGCAAGCCCGAGTGAAAGGGAACTGGCGCAGCAGGCCAATGCCAAGGCTGGATGGCCACAGTGGACTCATGAACGATCGCCGCTGCCAGCCTCGTAGCATCAACGATTGATAGTCAGGATCGCCGTGTTCAGAATTCTCAAATCCAAGCCTCCGATGACCGTAACTGTGACCGACCAAGGTGTGGTCATTGAAGTCGCGCGGGGAAAAACCTTACTCGAGGCGGCACTGGTGCAGGGGTTCGGCTTTCCGCACGACTGCAAGGTCGGGACTTGCGGAACATGCCTCTATCGTCTCGATGGCGGCAAGATATCGGAGCTGACCTCTTCGGCGATGGGATTAACTCAGGAGCAGTTTCAGGCCGGATACCGACTGGCCTGCCAGACTCTGCCCAAAACCAATTTGACGATCACGCTCGACACGGCGCTGGAGCGGACCTATCCCATCGTCCAGATCGGCGGAAGAGTGGCGAGCCAGATCCATCTGACGCACGACATCGTCGAGTTGAGGGTCGACCTGGACGAGCCGATCCGCTTTCAGCCCGGCCAGTACGCCGAACTGCTGGTTGATGGCGTGGCGACGGCGCGGAGTTATTCCTTCGCCAATCCGGCCCATGCCTCTAACGCCAGCGTGCATTTCCACGTGCGGCTGGTGCCCGGGGGACAATTCACCGGCTGGCTGTTCGCTGCGTCGAGAGTGGGTCAGACGGTAACAGTGAGGGGACCCTACGGCCAGTTCGGCCTCAAGCCCGGAGCATCGCCTATCGTTTGTATCGCTGGCGGAAGCGGCCTCGCGCCGATCAAATGCATGCTCGAGGGCGCGGCTGGGGAGGCGCGGCGACGTCCAGTCACCGTGCTCTTCGGGGCGCGGACTGAGCGTGACATTTACGGTCTGGACGCCTTTGAGGCATTAAGGAACTCTTGGGAGGCTGAGATGACCTTCACCCCGATCCTATCGGCAGAGCCTGTTGAGTCCTCCTGGACCGGCCTGCGAGGATTGGTAACCGACTATATACAGACCATCCCGGACATCGACCGCGCACAGGCCTATCTCTGCGGCCCGCCGCCCATGGTGGACGCCGCCGAGTCGGCTCTGTTGAAAGCCGGGCTGACGCCCGAGCGAATCTTCGCGGACAGGTTCTTCGACAAGAGCCAAGCCGCTGCGTTCTAAGACTCACAACCACACAAGGAAGTCTCTCATGGATATCCAAGCCGCTGTCGTGCGCCAATCGGGCGGACCCTTCCTGCTCGAAGACGCCAGGCTGAACGAACCGGCCGACGACCAGATCCTGGTCAAGCTGGTCGCCACCGGACTCTGCCATACGGACCTGATCTGCCGCGACCAGCACTATCCCGTGCCGCTGCCGATGGTGTTCGGCCACGAAGGCGCGGGCGTGGTCGAGAAAGTTGGCAGCTCCGTCACCAAGGTCGCGCCGGGCGACCATGTGGTGCTGACGTTTTATACCTGCGGTCGATGCGAGGCATGCGTATCCGGTGACCCGACAAGCTGCGCGAACTCATTCTTGCCGAACTTCATGGGCCGCGGTGTGGGGGGCGAATGCACCATTCACGACCACGACGACGGCGAGTTGGGCGCAAGCTTTTTCGGGCAGTCATCGTTCGCCACCCATGCGCTGTCCTACGAGCGGAACACAATTAAAGTAAGCAAGGACGTGCCACTCGAAATTCTAGGGCCGCTGGGCTGCGGCATCCAGACCGGCGCGGGATCGGTGCTGAACGCGCTCAATCCCACCGCCGGATCTGCCATCGCGATCTTCGGCGCGGGCGCGGTGGGCCTCTCGGCCGTGATGGCTGCGGTGATCGCCGGCTGCACTACGATCATCGTGGTCGATGTGAAGGAGAATCGGCTGAACCTCGCCACCGAATTCGGTGCTACTCACGTGATCAACGCCGGGAACAGCGATCCGGTGGCGGAAATTGCGAAAATCTGCCCAGGCGGAGTCGCCTACGCCCTGGAGACCAGCGGTATTCCCGTCGTCCTCGGTCAGGCGATCGCCAGTTCGTGTATAGGCGGCGAGATCGGCATCGTCGGCGCGCCGCCCATGGGCACCACGCTTGCGGTGGATATCAACTTCCTGCTGTTCAACCGAAAGCTCAGAGGCATCATCGAAGGCCAAGCAAACTCCGAGATTTTCATTCCTCGGCTGATTTCCCTCTATGAGCAGGGCAAATTTCCCTTCGATAAGTTGATCACGTTTTACGAGTTTGATCAGATCAATCAGGCAGCGGCCGACTCCGAAGCTGGGGCCACGTTGAAGCCAGTTCTGAGAATGCCGGCGTAGCCGGAGTTTTAGGAGGTAACGCCGCCGCAGGGATGATCCCGGCGTCCGTCATCAAACCCCAACAAAGAGGAGGCCCGCAATCCCAACGCCAGCTTCCAGATATGCCTCGGGGACAAAGGGGAGGATGCCACCGTTGCGCGAAAGACGGCCTGCAACCTGAAGCTTACTTCAGTCACGAGTCAGGTTCGCAGATATTGGGACGGCGTTGCCCACGTTCAACGACAAGTTTGATGTCGACATGACAATACTCAGTCGCCCCTAGTCTTATGTCTTACGGTGAGAAAAGAGAAAATGGGAGAGGGAATATGAAACTTAAAATTATGACTGCACTGGGGCTTATAGCAGCTGGATCAGCATCGCCAGCATGGGCGACCGAAACTTTTACACTGGAGGGGTATGGCGCGATCTCGCGCGGTTTGGGCGGAGCTGCTGTCTCGCTTGACGTGGGACCTGCTGGTATCATGAGCAATCCAGCAACTCTATCACTCTCTACAGACAGTCAGGATCCCGATTCGAATTCTCAGCTGCTCATCGGCCTCGACATGATAGCACCAGATGTCAACGCCTATGATAATATTACCGGAGCGAAAGCTGCCTCACGCACGCATTCACGTAATCGCGGGCCATATTTTGCGCCGCAGCTAGCGTATATCAGGCGCTCGGGCAAATTCACATTCGGGGTCGGTGCCTTTGCGCAGGGTGGGCTTGGCGTCGAATATGGCAAGAACAGCTTTCTTTCCAACGGACTTTCGGGTGCGCCGACGGGTTTGGACATCTCGAGCCGCATGTTCGCTTTTGATATTCCTGCGGCGGTGAGCGTCAAAGTAAACGACCGATTGACGATTGGCGGCTCGATCGATGCGGTTTGGATCGGTCTGAACCTTAACGAGCAACTCCAAGCCGATCAGGTTGGATCGTTGATAGGCGGCGGGAGAGTCTCCGGTAGCCTCGGTCCGGTACTTGGTGGAATTCCCGGACTCGATGCAGTGCATTTTGGCTTAACCCGGAATAGTTTCTTGCTTAACGGCGTTGACGGCTGGGGTCTGGGAGGGCGTTTCGGCTTTACTTACAAGCTCACGCCTTCCACTACGATCGGGGGCGCATATAATTTCGAAACCAACGTTGCAGATCTGAAAGGTCGTGCGACACTGACGGCAGTGTCTACCGTCGCCGGGCAGATCCCGCTCGCCGGTAAGATCCGGGTCCGCGACTTTCAGATGCCTGCGCGGCTTTCCATAGGGATCACCCAGAGATTTGGCCCTCAGTTCTTGATCACGGCTGAGTATCAACGCGCGTTCTGGAAACATGCGATGAAGAATATCGATGTCGGATTTGAAGCCGACGCCGGTGGGGATATCAACGTTCTCCTGCCACAGAACTACAGAAACCAAGACATTGTGGCAATTGGCGGGGCCTACGAAATGGGACCTATGACGTTCCGCGCGGGTGGCCGATTTGCTTCTCAAGCAACGCCGGGAGCCACACTCTTGGCGATTGTTCCAGGTATCCCAAAATATCATGCGTCTGCTGGTATGACCTATAAACTTGGCAAACGCCATGCGATCGACTTCGCATATTCGCACGCCTTCAAAGAAAGAGTATCGAACGATGGCTTGCCCAACACCTCACAGCCGATTAGCATCACGCATTCTCAGAACAATATTTCTATTGGCTACAGGCTAACCTTCTAGACGTCGGGCACAAATTCTTTAATTCTTTTGGCTATGAGAGAGTTCCCATGATGAGCAGAGGGTGGTAATGGTGTTAAGCTCCACGACGACCCTGAGTTTATCCAAACTTTGTTACAAAATTGATCAAACAAGGAGAACTGAAGTGGCTCTGACCGGAGTGATTCGCCCTGGCTATGTGCAGCTGCGGGTTCTGGACCTCAACGAGGCGATCCAGCATTATCGTGACCGGATTGGTTTGAACCTGGTGGGCGTTGAAGGCGGGCGGGCCTTCTTTCAGGCGTTCGACGAGTTTGACCGTCATAGCATAATCCTGCGTGAAGCGGAATCGGCCGGGTTCGACCGGATGGCGTTCAAGGTCGCCAAGGATGGCGATCTCGATCATTTTGCCGAGCGTCTTCTCGATCTGGACGTCCATGTCGATGTCATACCTGCCGGTGAGGATCCCGGGGTCGGGCGAAAAATCCGCTTCAACACGCCAACCGGTCATGTGTTCGACCTATATGCAGAAATGCAACTGTCTGACACCGGACCAGCGGTGCGTAATCCCGACGTCTGGATTGCTGAGCCACGTGGCATGCGGGCGACCCGTTTTGACCATTGCGCGCTGAATGGCATAGATATTTCTGCGAGCGCCAAAATCTTTGTTGAGGCGCTTGACTTCTCGGTGACCGAGGAGCTCGTTGACGAAAGCTCGGGTGCACGCCTCGGGATATTCCTGTCATGCAGCAACAAGGCGCACGACGTCGCGTTCCTGGGCTATCCGGAAAACGGTCGGATTCACCACGTCTCTTTCAACCTCGAATCTTGGCACGACGTTGGACACGCGGCTGACATCATCAGTCGTTACGATATTTCGCTCGATATCGGCCCGACGCGCCACGGGATAACTCGAGGACAGACGATCTACTTCTTTGATCCCTCTGGCAATCGCAACGAAACGTTCTGTGGCGGCTATATTTACTATCCCGATAACCCCCGACGGATGTGGCAGGCCGAGAATGCCGGGAAGGCGATCTTCTATTATGAAAAGGCGCTCCATGATCGCTTCATGACGGTGAACACCTGATCATGGACGGCCTGGCAGTGATCAAGACGATTGGCCATGGTTTGGCGGCCGACGCAGTCTCGGCCGCTGTCGCAAAAGGCACGGAACTTGGTTGTCCGGTCGCCGCCGCGGTCATTGGTGCTGGGGGCGAACTGGTTGCATTTCTGCGTGCCAGCGGAGCCCCGTTCCCATCCACTCAGATCGCCCAGGACAAGGCCTATACCGTCGCCAGTTTCCGGATGCCAGGCCCCGAACTCTATCGGATGGTATCTGGTAATCCGGCGCTGTGCAGCGGGATTACCGCACAGCCGGGGATCGCGATGTTCGGCGGGGGGCTGCCGATCGAGATCGGCGGTGAATGTGTCGGAGCGATCGGGGTCTCCGGGGCGACCGAGGAACAGGATATTGCCTGCGCCAATGCCGGCGTCTCCGCCATCCGCGCAACGCAGCAATTAGCTGCCGAGTCCTGCCAATTAGCATAGTCAACACAAAGGCAGATCATCACATCATGTCCCTTCCCGTCACCGATACCATCCAGAACTTTATTGGCGGCTCCTTTCGCAAGGGCAGCGCGGGTAAGACGTTCGTCAATGTCAACCCTGCCACCGGGCAGCAGACAGGCCTCGTCCACGAAGCGAGCGAGAGCGACGTGGCAGATGCGGTGTCGGCGGCCAAGGCGGCGCTCAGCGGCCCATGGGGCCGGATGACCACGGTTGAAAGGGTCAAGCTGATTACCGCCGTCGCTTTCGAGATAGAGCGGCGTGCCGAAGATTTCCTCGAGGCCGAAGTTGCCGATACAGGCAAGCCCCGTCAAATAGCCTCGCATATCGACATTCCACGGGGTGCGGCAAATTTCCGAATGTTCGCCGACGTGATTGCAACCATGTCCGCAGAGTCCTTCATCACCCCGACCCCCGACGGCAGCCAGGCAATCAACTACGTGGTGCGTAAGCCAAAGGGCGTTGTCGCGGTAATCTGTCCGTGGAACTTCCCGCTGCTGCTGATGACCTGGAAGGTCGGTCCGGCGCTTGCGTGCGGCAACACGGTCGTCGTCAAGCCCTCGGAGGAGACACCGCGGACCGCAGCACTGCTGGGCGAAGTTATGAATGCTGTGGGAATGCCTGAAGGTGTTTACAATGTCGTTCACGGGTTTGGCGCAGGATCGGCCGGGGAATTCCTGACCTCCAATAAGGACGTTGATGCCATCACCTTCACCGGTGAGACCGGTACGGGGCAAGCGATCATGCAAAAAGCAGCAGTCGGCGTCCGCGATATCTCTTTCGAACTCGGCGGCAAGAATCCCGCCATCGTTTTTGCAGACGCCGATCTCGACAAGGCGATCGAGGGTATTTCTCGCTCTGTGTTCCTCAATACCGGGCAGGTCTGTCTTGGCACAGAAAGGGTCTATGTCGAGCGGCCCTTGTTCGACGAATTTGTCAGGCGTATGACGATTGCTGCCAAGGCGTTCAAGCCCGGGGCTATCGGCGACCCAGACTATCTTGGCCCGCTGATCAGCGCGGAACACCAGGAAAAGGTCCTTGGCTTCTATGCGCGAGCGGTCGCTGAAGGTGCTAATGTCGTCACCGGCGGCGGGATTCCCCGGATTGAGGGCGCTGAAGCAGGCGGCTTCTATGTTGAACCGACCCTGTGGACGGGTCTGCCACACGAGAGTTCTGTGATGCGCGAGGAGATTTTTGGTCCATGCTGCGGGGTCATCCCCTTCGATGACGAAGGCGAGGTGATCGCTCTGGCCAATGACACCGATTACGGCTTGTGTGCGACAGTCTGGACAGAGAATCTCTCGAGGGCGCACCGTGTCGCTGCAGCGATGCAGGTTGGCGTGTGCTGGGTCAATTGCTGGTTCCTCCGTGATCTCCGGACCGCTTTTGGTGGATCTGGACATTCAGGCATCGGCCGGGAGGGCGGCGGACACAGCCTCGAATTTTATACCGAATCTGAAAACATTTGTGTGAAGCTGTAAGATCATGACGATAGAAACCAGGATTGATCCTAGAATTATCCAGCAGGCAGCTGAGATGCTGCGCGGCGCGGCGGCGAGCGGAACACCGGTGGCGCCGGTGCGCGACCTCATTGCGGCGGGCGGCCTGGACGCTGCCTATGAAGTGCAAAACGCCAATACTCGCCACTCCCTCGAAAATGGCCGGCGCTTGGTCGGGCGCAAGATTGGCCTGACCTCACTCGCGGTTCAGCGGCAACTGGGTGTCGATCAGCCTGATTACGGCATGTTGTTTGCTGACATGGACGTATCCGAAGGTATCCCGATCTCGCTCGACCAGGTCATCCAGCCTAAGGTCGAGGCAGAGATCGCCATCGTTGTCGGCCGCGACCTCCCGCATCCCGACGTCACCACGGCAGAGATGATCCGCGCGGTCGAGTATGTTGTGCCGGCGATTGAGGTCGTCGACAGCCGAGTGGCCAACTGGGATATCCGTATCTGGGATACTGTCGCCGATAATGCTTCGAGCGGGCTGTTTGTGCTTGGCGCGGTCCCGCGCAAGCTTGAGGGGCTCGACCTGCGCACATGCGGAATGGTGATGGAAGTGAAGGGCGAGCCGATTTCCGTCGGTGCGGGGATAGCGTGTCTGGGCAGCCCGATAACCGCAGCGCTGTGGTTGGCGAGGGTCATGGCGCGGGTAGGACGGCCGCTGCTCGAAGGCGACGTAATCCTGTCGGGCGCCTTGGGGCCGATGGCCGGGGTCAATCGCGGTGATGTCGTAGAAGCGAGAATCAATGGTGTCGGAACGGTGCGTGCAGCCTTCGCTGCCAACGCCGGCTGACGACGGAACAGGAAGACAAAAAGATGGCCAAGATGAAATGCGCAATCATAGGCTCGGGCAATATCGGCACCGACTTGATGATCAAGCTGCTCAAGGGTTCTGACATGCTAGAACTTGCCGCAGTGGTCGGAATTGACCCTGCTTCGGAAGGGCTGGCAATGGCCCGTGAACGTGGCGTGACCACCACACATGAAGGGATTGAAGGGCTGCGCAAGCTGCCGGTCTATCCCGAGATCGGCGTCGTCTTTGACGCTACCTCGGCCTATGCTCACAAGGAACATGACGCCGCTCTGCAGCAGGACGGCAAGCTGGTGGTCGACCTGACCCCAGCAGCAATCGGTCCGTTCTTCGTGCCGCCGGTGGGTGGCGCGCTCAAAAGCGGTGTCCGCAATGTCAACATGGTCACCTGCGGGGGACAGGCTACGATTCCGATCGTGGCTGCGGTCTCGCGCGTTACTCCGGTCCATTATGCCGAAATCGTGGCCTCGGTGTCCTCGCGCTCGGCCGGACCCGGAACGAGGGCCAATATCGATGAATTCACGCGGACCACTGCGAAGGCGATCGAGGCGGTCGGCGGCGCGGGCCGCGGACGCGCGATCATTATCCTCAACCCGGCCGAACCGCCGATGATCATGCGCGACACGATCTTCACGCTGACCGACCAAGTCGATGAGGACAAAATCCGAGCCTCGGTCCAGGACATGGTGCAGACCGTCCAATCTTATGTGCCTGGCTATCGGCTTAAGCAGGAAGTGCAGTTCGAGCGGTTCGGTTCGAACCACCCCTTGAAGATTCCGGGCTATGGCGAGTTCGAGGGGCTCAAGACCAGCGTCTTTCTAGAGGTTGAAGGTGCGGGCGATTATCTGCCCAAATATTCCGGAAACCTCGACATCATGACCGCCGCAGCCAAGGCGGCTGGCGAGCGTCTCGCCCAACAGCAAATCGAGAAGGCGGCAGCATGACTTTCAATCCTGAAACCAGCAAGCTCTACATCCAGGATGTCACCCTGCGTGACGGGATGCATGCCATCCTGCACATGTACGGCACAGACAGCGTCCGCACGATCGCGAAGGCGCTCGATGATGCCGGCGTCGATGCGATTGAGGTTTCGCATGGCGATGGCCTCAACGGCACCTCGTTCAACTACGGGTTCGGCGCCCATACCGACTGGGAATGGATCGAGGCCGCTGCCGATGTCGTCAAGAACGCGGTGCTGACCACGCTTCTGGTACCGGGGATCGGTACTGTCGAGGAACTGCGGCGGGCTTACTCGCTGGGAGTGCGTTCGGTGCGGGTCGCCACCCATTGTACTGAAGCCGATGTCGCCAGGCAGCATATCGGCATCGCTCGCGATCTTGGCATGGACGTCTCAGGGTTCCTGATGATGAGCCATATGATCGATGCGGAGGCGCTGGCGCAGCAGGCGCTGCTGATGGAAAGCTATGGCGCGCACTGCGTCTATGTGACCGACAGCGGGGGTGCGCTCGACATGGACGGGGTGCGCGATCGCCTGCGCGCCTATGAACGGGTGCTCAAACCGGAAACCCAGCGCGGCATGCATGCCCACCACAACCTCTCGCTCGGTGTCGCCAATTCTATCGTCGCTGCCCAGGAAGGGGCAGTCCGGATCGATGCCAGCCTTGCCGGCATGGGTGCAGGAGCAGGTAATGCCCCGCTAGAGGTGTTCGTTGCGGCGGCCGATCGCAAGGGCTGGAACCACGGCTGCAATGTCATGGCACTGATGGATGCGGCGGAAGATTTGGTTCGCCCGCTGCAGGATCGTCCGGTGCGGGTTGATCGCGAGACACTCAGTCTAGGTTATGCCGGGGTTTACTCGAGCTTCCTTCGGCACGCAGAAAAAGCAGCCGAGCAATATGGGCTCGATACCCGCGAAATCCTGCTAGAACTTGGTAAACGGCGCATGGTCGGCGGGCAGGAAGACATGATCGTCGATGTAGCTCTTGATCTCATCTCCGAGCGAGCAGCGTAGGCAAATGGTAATGGACAGACTTGAAAGATACGCTGAAATTCTAGACGGTGCCGCGCTCAACGCTCGTGCGACTCCACAGCTGACCCATAGCGATCCAGAGTTGAGTGTGGCCGACGCATACAGGATCCAGAAGTTGTCTGTTGACCGCCGCCTGGCGCGTGGAGAGCTGCGGATCGGCGTCAAGATGGGCCTGACCAGTCGGGCCAAGATGCTGCAGGTGGGGGTTGATGAGGTTGCCTGGGGTCGCCTCACTGATGCGATGCTGATCGAAGAGGGTTCGACGATGTCGCGCGCGCGCTTCGTCCATCCCCGGGTCGAGCCGGAGGTAGCTTTTCTCATGAAAGCACCCCTGTCGGGCAAAGTAACAGCTGCGGCAGCTTTGGCGGCAGTGGAAGCGATCGCCCCGGCAATGGAAATTATCGACAGCCGATATGAGAATTTCAAATTCTCTCTTTGCGATGTGATTGCAGACAATACCTCCTCTTCCGGCCTTGTGATTGGCCCATGGAATGATCCTGCCAAGGATTTCTCCAATCTGGGCGTGATCCTCGAAATAAACGGTTTCGTTACGGAGGTTGGTTCGACCGCGGCGATTCTCGGCCATCCGCTGCGTTCGCTGGTCGCGGCGGCTCGGTTGGTCGCCGAAGCGGGAGAGCAGATCAACGCAGGCGATATCGTCATGGCGGGCGGTATTACCGCCGCGCCGAACCTTGCCCCGGGGCAGACCGTTCGCACGACGATCCAGGGCTTGGGCACCGTCATGTTCCAGGTGGAGGCGTAAGTGCCAATCATTGAGGTCAACATGCTTGAAGGGAGGTCGGCCCACGACAAGGAGAGGTTGATCCAGGCTCTGACCGACGCGGCGATCAGTTCGATCGGAGCGCCGCGTGAATCTGTTCGAGTCATTTTACGCGAAATGCCCGCGGGTCATTTTGCAGTTGGAGGTCAGTCTTTCGCGGCGAAGGCGGCTGCCAAAGCCGGAACGTCGGATTAACGCCTTGGGACAGCTGCATCGGATCCGTATTATCGGTGGCGCGGAGTTTGACTGCGGTCAAGACGAACCGGTTCTGATCGCGATGGAGCGATGCGGAGCTGATGACATCGGTGTTGGCTGCAGGGGTGGTGGGTGCGGAATTTGCCGGATCAGGGTTGTCAATGGCGACTACAAGACCGGAAAGATGAGCGCAGAAAGGGTTTCGCAAGCTGATCGGGAAGCCGGGTTTGCGCTTGCCTGTCGCCTGTTCCCCACCGGCGATCTGTTGATAGCTGTATAGGCTCGCAATGATGGGGAACTGCAATAGAGGGCGGTTTCCGGCTCGGATTATATGAGACGTTCAGGGTCGCGAGGCTCACATTGGTTGCGACGCAAATCACATTGCGTGCGACGGACGCGAGATGTTCAGCGAGCGGCGCAGGATCGCGAAGACGGCAGCAACAATGTCGCCACAGGCACGGTGCGGTCCGCACGGCCCTGGAGGACCGTGGTGATTGCAATCATCCGGCGCTGCCTGCAATCGAAGGCGATGTATTCACGAGAGTTGCAATGGAAGGGACGGATGCGGGATGATCGATGCGAGCCGGATTGCCGCCGCCATCAACCTGCGTGTCCGCCAGCTTGAGGCACAGGGTATCACCGGGATCGCCCTGGCCAATCATATGATCGGCCACATGCAGGACCTGCACGGCATCTACGGCAGCACCAGCGATAGGACGCTACGCGACCTGTGCGAGCGTTTCCCGGGATTTGAGCGCTATGCCCGGATCATGGAGGAGATGTCCGAACGCAACCAGGCCATGTTGGCCTCCGGCAACCATCCCCATGGCGAGCTGCCTGAATTGCCGGAGCGGCTGAAGTCAAAACTCGTTCATGTGCTGCGCGACGCCGGCGAACTGGAGCGCGAGCTTCAGGCAGCCGCCGATGGCGGCCACGCCGACCATGCCGGGCGCTTGACGGAAATGATGCACCTCTGGGCCGACGACCTCGCGCGACTGGTATCCGACTTCCAGTCCTCGGATTTACCGCCCGCGTCCCAGGCCTTGGTGCAACAGGTGCTCAAGGCGACGGCGGAACGGATTCAGACGTGGATGGAAACCCCGTAGCGGCTCCCGACCGCCGGAAGCCGGCGCCTGCCCCGCAAGAAAAACGGACGGTTTTCTCGCGGTCGCGCGATGCCGGCCTCGACCTCGCGCCAATGGCAAGGAAACCCGTTGTGAAAACCAGCGCAATCTTGCACCATGCCGATCATCTTTTCTGGCGAGGTGTGGATTGCTCATCGGCTATATCCGGGTGTCGAAGTCGGACGGCACGCAGACGCTGGAGCCGCAGCGCGACGCGCTGCTCGCGGTCGGCATCGATCCGTCCCGCATTTACGAGGATCTGGCATCGGGCCGGCACGATGCGCGGCCAGGTCTCACCGCCTGCCTGAAGGCGCTGCAACCGGGCAACACGCTCGTCATCTGGAAGCTCGACAGGCTCGGCCGCGATCTGCGCCACCTGGTCACGACCGCCGAGGATCTCCGGTCGCGCGGGATCGGGTTGAAGGTGCTGGCCGATGCCGGCGCGCAGATCGACACGACGTCCGCCAATGGCCGTCTCGCCTTCGGCATCTTCGCGGCATTCGCCGAGTTCGAGCGCGAGCTGATTGCCGAGCGCACCCATGCCGGCCTTGCCGCAGCGCGTGCGCGTGGTCGTATGGGCGGTCGGCCGCGCAAGATGAACCGGGCGACGCTGACGATGGCGATGGCGGCGATGTCCGATCGGGGTGCCGTCGCGGCCGATGTCGCCAGGCGGCTCGGGATTACGACCACGACACTCTATGTCTACGTCAACGGCGATGGCAGCCCCAAGGCTCCGGGGCAGGCGTTGCTCGACGCCATCCCGATGCGATCGCCAGTCCAGAACCGGACCGCGTGATGGGTGTGCTATGAAGTTATGCCAAATATTGTCGGCGCGCGGATATCGCTGAACTATGGTTTCAACGCTGTGCGCTTCATTTCGCCGGTGAGGGTCGATAGCCGAATTCGTGGGCTGTTCACGCTAAAAAACTTGAGTGAACGCAAACCCGGCAACTGGCTTGCGACGACGTTAGTGTCTGTAGAGGTTGAAAATTCACACTCACCTGCACTGAACGCCGAATGGCTAACGATGACTGTCATGGACAACGCACAAACGGAGACCCGATCGTGCTAATTTTGGTCCCTGTGAAGCGGGTGATTGATTACAACGTGAAGCCGCGGGTGAAGGCGGATGGCACGAGCGTAGATCTGGCCAATGTCAAGATGAGCATGAACCCGTTCGATGAGATCGCGGTCGAGGAAGCCATCCGCCTCAAGGAAAAGGGCGTTGCCACCGAGATCGTAGCTGTGTCGGTCGGGCCGCAGAAGGCACAGGAGACGCTGCGCACGGCGCTGGCGATGGGTGCCGACCGGGCAATTCTGGTGCAGACCGACGACGAGGTGGAGCCGCTGGCGGTTGCCAAGCTGCTGAAGGCCATCGCCTACGAGGAACAGCCGGGCCTGGTGATCCTGGGCAAGCAGGCGATCGATGACGATTCGAACCAGGTCGGGCAGATGCTTGCCGCCCTACTGGGCTGGCCGCAGGGCACCTTCGCCAGCAAGGTTGAAGTCGAGGTCGACAGCGTCAACGTTACCCGAGAGGTCGATGGCGGCCTCGAGACGGTCAAACTAGCCCTGCCGGCGATCGTCACGACCGACCTGCGTCTCAACGAGCCACGTTATGCCTCGCTGCCAAACATCATGAAGGCCAAGTCGAAGCCGCTCACCACCAAGAGCCCAGCCGACTACGGCATAGACACGGCGCCGCGCCTCAAGACGCTCAAGGTCAGCGAACCGGCCGCGCGGCAGGCAGGCATCAAGGTGCCGGACGTCGACGCACTGGTTGCCAAGCTCAAGGAAATGGGATTCGCCTGATGTCCAAGACGCTCGTTTGGGTCGAACACGACAATGCATCGGTCAAGGACGCAACGCTGGCGGCCGTCACTGTTGCCGGGCAGCTGGGTGAAGTGACTGCGCTGGTTGCCGGGTCCGGGTGCAACGCCGCCGCGGCTGCTGCGGCGCAGATTGCCGGCGTAGCCAAGGTTCTCAAGGCCGATGACGCGGCCTACGCCAACGCGCTGGCCGAGAACGTGGCGCCGTTGGTGGTGTCGCTGATGGCCGACTTCGATGCCTTCATTGCTCCTGCCACCAGCAACGGCAAGAACATCGCCCCACGTGTTGCAGCCTTGCTCGACGTGATGCAGGTTTCCGAAGTGCTGTCGGTCGACGGCCCCAGGACCTTCAGGCGCCCGACCTACGCCGGCAATGCCATCGCGACCGTTGAGTCCGGCGATGCCAAGCTGGTCCTGACCGTGCGCGGCACGGCCTTCGCCAAGGCTGCCGCAACGGGCGGCTCGGCTGCGCGGCGACAACTACGATGGCCGGTTGAGCGGCAACTATGATGGCCGGTAGGATAGGTTGTCTGGGCTGATCGTAGGGAGGGGCGGAGCCCCGACCGGAGAGCGGACCAGACAACCTATGGCGATCTTCTTTCCCCTTCTGTCGGGGGTTGGTCGGGGCTGCGGCGGGCGGTGGTATCGGAACACTCATCGAACAAGGAACGATGGGTTTGCGATGCCGGGCCACCACATTTCCGATCAGCAGGTATTTCTCTTCATGACCCATCGTCGCCAACACACCCAGGCCGTCGCGGCTGCCAAGGCCGGTATCAGCGAGCGCAGTGCACGCCGGATCGAGAACGATCCGCAGCTTCCGTCCCAGAAGAAGAAGGAGCGCCACTGGCGCACCCGCGCCGATCCGCTCGAGCCATTCTGGCCACGTGTCGAGGAGTTGCTCCAGATCGACGGTATCATTGCCGTCACGGTCTTCGAGACGCTCCAGGACGAGTTCGGCGAGGATGCTGTTCCCGATGCGATACGACGAACACTGGAACGCCGGATCGCTCGCTGGCGGGCACTGCACGGCGGTGAGAAGGAGATCTTCTTCCCGCAGCATCATGAGCCCGGTCGGCAGGGCCTGTCGGATTTCACGGTATGCGATAGTCTCAAGGTCACGGTTGCCGGCGAGACCCTGGCCTATCGCCTCTACCACTTCCGCCTGGCGGCGAGTGGCTGGGAGCATGCGGCTGTCGTGCTGGGCGGGGAGAGCTTTGCCGCCCTTTCGGAGCACCTGCAGGATGCGTTGTGGAAGCTGGGCGGTGCGCCGGGCGAACACCGCAGCGATTCCCTGTCAGCCGCCTACAAAAACCTCGACGTCGATGCGCAGCGGGATTTCACCCGAAGCTACGACGAGCTGTGCCGTCATTACGGCATGCTTGCCACCCGCAACAACCGCGGCGAGGCGCACGAGAACGGATCGATCGAAGGTCCGCACGGTCACCTCAAGCGGCGCCTCGATCAGGCCCTGCGCCGGCGGGGCAGCCGCGATTTCGTCAGCATCGAGGCTTGGCGCGAGTTCGTTGACGCCCAGGTCGCCAGGCAGAACCGACGGCATGCCGCGCGCATCGATGCAGAACGCAGGGTACTCAAGGCGCTGCCCCCAAGGCGAACCACCGATTTCGCCATGGTCACCGTCGATGTCACCCGCAACGGCACCGTCGGCATCGATCGGGTTACCTATTCGGTGCCTTCCCGCCTCGTCGGACGGCGCCTCAACGCACATCTCTTTGACGATCGCATCGAGCTCTTCCTCGGTCCGGACAGGGTAATGTCTACGCCGCGTGTGCGGATCAGTCATCCCCACCGGGGGCACAGCATCGATTTCCGGCACATGATCGGTAACCTGCGCCGCAAGCCCGGTGCACTGCGCAACCTTGTCTACCGCGAAGCTCTGTTCCCCGATCACGCCTACCGGCGGGCTTGGCAAGCCTTCGATGCCCAGCTCGACGGACGGCAGGCCTGCCGTGATGCCGTCGCGCTGCTCGATATCGCCGCCAGGGGCGACTGTGTCGACGTGCTGGCCCGGCGGATCGATGAGGCACTCGACAGCGGGCGCCTGCCCGATGTCGATGCACTCAGGGACGAGTTCCTGCCAACCGCAAAATCGCAGCGCGATGTCACTATCCCGCCGCCCGATCTGCACAGTTACAACAGCCTGATCGCCAGCGGGGAGGTGCACTGATGACCCGCACCAAAGACCAGGCCGCCGCCGTGCTGCCTACCCTGCTCAAGGCCTTGCGCTTGCCGAGCATCAACCGCAACTGGAAGCGCCTAACCGACACCGCCGATCGCGATGGCTGGCCGGCCGCCAACCTGCTCGCCTCACTCCTCGAGATCGAGATGGCCGACCGTTCCTCCCGGCGCATCCAGCGCCATCGCGACCAGTCCGGCCTCCCGGCAGGCAAGACCTTCGCCACTTTCGATTTCGACGCCGCCCCCGGCATCCGCAAGCCGCACCTCTTGTCCCTGGCTGCCGGCGACGAATGGATCGAGAGCGGTGGCAACCTGCTGCTGTTCGGCCAGAGCGGCACCGGCAAGACGCACGCGGTTGCCGCCATCGGCCATGCCCTCATCGACGCCGGGCGACGTGTCCTGTTCTGCTCCACTACCGATATGGTCCAGAAGCTCCAGGCCGCACGCCGCGACCTTAGCTTACCCGGGATGCTCGACAAGCTCGACAAGTTCGATCTCATCGTGCTCGACGATCTGTCCTACGTCCGCAAGGACCAGGTCGAGACCAGCGCCTTGTTCGAGCTCATCGCCCACCGCTACGAACGCCACTCGCTCGCCATTACCGCCAACCAGCCATTTTCGGCATGGGACAACGTCTTCCCTGATCCCGCTATGACTGTCGCCGCGATCGACCGCCTCGTGCACCACTCGACCATCATCGAGATGAACGGCGAAAGCTACCGCAAACGTTCCGCCGTCGCCCGTATCAACGCCGGCGATTACGACCCGCCGAATGGCGCCCCGGACCGGCCATCATAATTGTCGCTGGCTTCGCGCTCGGGAGCACCCTTGCTGAGGCAACGGGTAATTGTCGCCAGCGGCAATTACATGCCAACCATCCCATGCGCTTCAGACCCTCGCTTCCGGCCAGCGTCAGCGACAATTACCCAGCGTCGTAATTGTCGCTCGACGGTTGCTCCCCGCAACAGCAAATGGTAGCCAGAATTCACCAACCGGCGCGGCCACCTATCGGCCATCATAATTGACGCCGACCGGACTCCGTAATCGTCGCGCTACACTCGAGGGCATTGACCAGGTCGACGGTGGCGAAGAAGCGCACCTTCTTGCGATGATGCTCGACGGCCTGGATGCCCAGCGCCGTGGCGATATGGGTTTTGCCGGTGCCCGGCCCGCCGATCAGCACGACGTTGTTGGCGCCGTCGATGAAGTCGCCGCGGTGGAGCTGGCGGACCATCGCCTCGTTCACCTCGCTGGAGGCAAAGTCGAAGCCGGTGAGGTCCTTGTAAGCCGGGAAGCGGGCTGCCTTGGTCTGGTAGGTGATCGAGCGCACCTCGCGCTCGGCCACCTCGGCCTTCAGCAACTGGGACAGGATCGGCACGGCAGCATCGAAGGCCGGGGCACCCTGCTCGACGAGGTCGCTGACGGCCTGGGCCATGCCGTACATCTTGAGGCCGCGCAGCATGACCACGACGGCGGCGCTGGCGGGATCATGACGCACGGGCGGCCTCCTGCTGCGCAGCGCGTCATAGCGCTCGACGTTCGCCTTGGGTTCACGCCGCAGGGTCAGGGCCTGCGGAGCGTCGATCTTCGGTGGCGTGCCGGCCTTGCCGTCGGTCAGCCGGTGCAGGATGTTGAGGACGTGGGTCTTGGTCGGCACGCCGGCTTCCAGCGCGAGCTCGACCGCGCAGAGGACGGCCTGTTCGTTGTGCTGGAGGACGAGGGCGAGGATCTCGACCATCTCCCGGTCGCCTCCCGGGCGCTTGAGCAGGGACGCCTGCAGCTGCCGGAAGGCATCGGGCATCTCCAGGAAGGGGGCTCCGTTGCGCAGGGCTCCCGGCTTGCGCTGGATCACCGCCAGGTAGTGACGCCAGTCATAGACCGTCCGCCCGGGCAGATGATGGGACCTCTCGATGATCCGCTCATGCTCGCACAGGACCCGGCCCTCGGCCGCCACGACGATCCGGTCCGGATAGACCCGCAGGCTGACCGGGCGGTTGACGATCAGAACATGGGTCAAATCTCAGTGGAAATTACGGCCTCTCCCGGGTCACTTCTCAGTGGCAATCAACAATCGACCACAGCGCTTCAGCCTGTGGCAAACTTTGTGCAGGCGCACAAAAATGCTTTCGAGCGTGCAACAGGAATGTCACACTACAAGTGCGAATCACACCGCTTCATCGAAGGAGGCGGAGCATATGGGGTAGCGGCATGATCAGGAAGACGCCTTGTTGCGGCGCAGTGCAACGGCGCTTTGTAGTGTTCGGCGATGCATAGGACGGCACGGGCCAAATCGGACGCGCTGATCGAAAAGATGATTGGTTGCGGGAAATCCCTCGCGCATTCCGAATGCGCCTTGTTCTATTGGTTCGACGATTCGGGTCGGATCGGGGATTGGGTTGCCTCCGGTTTGCCGCAAAGCTTTATGGACAGCTACCGGAACCTATATGAGGATATCGATCCTCTCAGCCCGCATGAAATGCTCAGGCAACGAACCACCGTGGCGCTTTTTCATGACATGATCATGACGAAGCAGCGAGTGGACGAACGCTGGCTCGGCCATCTGGCGCAGTCGAACATCGCTGACGAACTAGAGATGGTCTTCTGGAAGGATGACATGCCGGTGGCGGGATTGGGGTTGTTCCGAACCGGGGACGAGCCGAACTACACGTCCGACATGCTCGACTGGGAAGCGATCCGAAGCTTCTTTGAGCAATCGATCCATTCGCATCACAGTGTCAAGCAACGGGCGCTCGATCGCTTCCTGAAGCTGACCTGTAACTGTTCGGCGCGCGAAATGGATGTCATCATGATGATGCTGACCGGTGCTTCCAACTGCGAAATCGCGGAGGCTCTGCACATCGGTCTGGCCACCGTGAAGACCCATGTGCTGAGTATTTTCGACAAGTTGGGCGTCAGTTCGCGCAATGCCGTGATTTCGCTCGCGCATGACGTTTACTCTTCGTGAGGCGTCTTCCCCACAAGCCGGCAGGGGGCAATCGCAACGGTCCGAGTTGACCTTGCCGATCCGCCCTGCGTTCAACCAGGTTCGGCGAGCAGCGCGTATCGTTCCGGCTGCCGGGTCCGCATGGCAAGGGCGATGATACAACCCAGCATGAAGGCCGATATGATGAAGGCGACGATGCCGAGTGCTGCGAGTTGGGCATTGGTCCCGCCGATCAGGTCCGGCAGGTTGTCGACCGCGATATAGACGCAGAACATCAGGCCGATGAAACCAAGGCCAGGCGCCACAAGCGTGCGCCAGAGTCCGGCGTTCCCGCCTTCCCGTCGGAAGAACAGGATAACCGCCAGAGATGTCAGCGCGACGATACACATGTAGCCCAGGGTTCCTGCGGTCGCGCCCCAGGCATAGATCTGCATCGTCGGCGATAGACCGAGCGCGCCCAGACCAAACAGCGCGGCGAAGGAAGTGATCGACTGCGCCATTGACGATATGTGGGGGGATCCATGCCCCCGATGGACCGCCGAGATGGCCGGGTGCAGGATGCCGTTGCGCGACAGCACATGCTGATACCGCACGATGATGTTGTGAAGCGACAGGATGCACGCAAACAGGCTGGTTACGACGAGCACCTCCATGAGGTTCGTCGCGACATGGCCGAGAAAGGCACGGGAAAGATCGATA
>Ga0308000_10000168_pt1 | contig 25504 bp, 25 predicted proteins | sample Neamet3_FD_203877 | JGI IMG/M metagenome (GOLD analysis project Ga0308000, IMG submission 203877) | Marine microbial communities from water near the shore, Antarctic Ocean - #3 | ecosystem: Environmental > Aquatic > Marine > Unclassified | place: Southern Ocean | collected 2014-06-04 | reverse complement strand
TTACCTAAGTTAAGAGTTGATTGCTGTCTTAGTATATTAGTTTTTTGTCGATCTAATTTGAATCCATATTCTTCAAATTTTGCAATCCAGTAATCTTCTTCTTGCAAATTAACATGATGATGACCGTCCCATCCAGGAGGGGCATATGTAACTACTGCTGATTTTGCACACTGGAATGTTCTCATATAGTTTGGCATGTACTCTTCTTCAACATGTTCTAAAAACTCTACACTCCATGCTACATCGTACTTGTCTTCTACTACAATTGGTCCTGTAGTATAGTCATGTATAATAAATGATTCAATATTAAATCTAGTAACAGTGTGATCACCGTCTATACCAATTGCTGAGATATTATTTTTGTTAGCTAGTTCTACCATGCCACCTGGTCCGCAGCCAATGTCTAAGAAACTTTTAACTCCATTTGAAAGTAGCCAGTTAAATGCTCCTTCATCTACATGCGTTTTGTTCATGTGCCCGCCTAAGTGTGGTGCTAGTTCAGTCATTAAAATTTATACCTTTCGAATTGATTTGTGTATTTAGGATTAAGTTTGTGGGTTCCTTTAAGTGTAAGGAATACACTTTTTGGATTTTGTTTACCCATACACATCCAGTTTGTAGTTGCTTCGTTAAAACTATACTTGTCTGATAGGCTATTGAGCACATCTTGATCATGCCCATACGGCCAACTGCTAACAGGTAAGCTAGATAATTTATCAGCAAACTCATGTCTAAAGTTTCCAGTTCCAAGAGTAACTAGTCCGCATAGCCAAGTATGCAATGCAGCCTGTTTATGATGTTTTAGTACTGTAACGTTAGCTGTTACATTGTTAAAGTCTTGTTGTGAAAATTCTCTAGTACATACTGTATCAGCATCTAATATCATTACTTGTTCAGTTGGCAGTGTTGCTGCTGTTACTAAGTATCTTACAGTTTGTAGGTACTGTATAGACGGAGAAGAATATTCTTCTGTTGAATAGTAAACATCTTTTACTTGTTCAAATCCTAGTCTAGGATTAACTATATGACAATGTAAGTTTAACCAGTTATGCGGATTATAATACCTAGTACTTTTTAAAAGTTCTATGCCCCACTTATCATAATATTCTTGGTCACATGCTATTAATATGTGCATTTAGAAACTCTGTATACTAAAACGTTTTAAAAATTTATTATGTAATTTTTCTTTACCTTTTCCCTTACAATGTACCATATATTGATTTATTCCACTATTGTTAAAAGGACTTTTATTGTTTACCGGGTTAGGATTTAAGTTTTTAAATCCTGCATATCCACCTTCTTCAAAACTTAAACGCAACTGAAAGAATATCCAACTGTCGTGCGTTTCCCTTAATTCATCTAAATTATTACCTTCGTAATATTCTTCGTAAGATTCTAAAAATGTTTTAGCTAATGGTGTTTTTAAATTGTATCCCATAAGGCCACATTCGTCATATGATGTTTTAGTATTTGATGGTCTTCCAAGATAAGAAATGCAGGACCTTGTAGGAAATAAGTCAGCTAGCCATTCCATAGTAATATAATCGTGCATAAGCACATCAGCATCTAACCAAATAAGATAATTTGTATTACATACTTTAGCTTCTTCAAATATAGGAAAAGTTTTGTGTGCAAATTTTATTGCATTCCATTTAAACTTTTTTGTTTCTTTAACAGGTGCATTGCCGTTATAATGTGGATCATCTTTATGTGCATTTTTAAAGTCTAATAATTTAGGACAAGTAGAATAGATGTTCTTAATAGTAACTCTATCTTTTAGAGGTCCTAGATCAATATCATCTTCTGAATAAATGACAAGCTTAACTTCTGCTGGCAAAAATTGTGCCCAGCTTTGGATATTTATTTTGGAAGTTTCGTCCCAGTATTTTTGATTAAGGCTTGTAAGAATAGTATACATATGTTCTCCTTGTATATATAATTATTATCTAAAGGAGTTATGCAACACCAATTACGGCATTCTTTTCGCCACGTCCTAACTTACGTAACATAGTATATCCAAAAGGTTTTAATATTTCTAAAAAAGAATCTTGTTCATATCCGTAGCGTTTTGGGTGTTGTTTGCGTTCATATAAAATAATAGGTTTATGTTTTTTAATAGTTGCTAATGCTCCGTTAGCAATTAATGGCTCAAATCCTTCAGCGTCTATTTTAATAAAATCAACATTATCAAAATTTAATTGGTCCAAAGATTTAATTTTGTAATCACCAACTGAATTATGTATTACATGTGTACTAAATGTTTTTGCTGTTTTACGTAGGTCAACATCTCTTTCACTATCGCCAATGCCAAAGTTATGTATATTAACATTTGAAGTCTTGTTTTGCATATTTTGCTTTAAGCACTCAAACACATCAGTATCAATTTCAAAGCTTTCAACTGACTTAAATCGTTTGCTTAACTGATTAGAAATCATGCCTATATGAGCACCGATATCAATTGCAGTATTGAAACTTTTGCAGTATGCTAATGCACCATTAAGCTCATCTAATTGATAGTCATCGATATTTCCGCCTGTTTGTCGGTAAGCAGCTTTAACACTAATATCGTATTTTAAAGTTATCCAACTATGGTAATTTCTATACGCTGGCATCTTCCATTCCTGCTACTCTGAGCTTAACAACGTTTGTAATCTGCCATTGTTTCTGATCTAACCCTTTAAGCAGACCAAGCCACTTGTTACGCATAAGTGCAAACTCATTAATAATCTTTTCGTAGTCAACTACATCTCTTTCTCCGTCTACGTATTTTTCTACGTCACGACTAGATAATGCTCTTTGATAGTTTTCAAGATACTTTTTAAAAAATGAGCTACGTAACCTACGTAGCTCAATATTTAGATAATGAAGTATTGCTTCGATTTCTTGAAGTTGGTTAAATCTTTGTTCAACAATGCCGGGCATTTCTGCCGCGGCACGTTCAACATTGCCTTTAAGTTTTACCTCTTGACGTGCATTTTGTAACTCACTTTCAAAGTATGCTACTGCATCTGTAATCTTAGACACGTCTCTAGAGACTTCACTATACCAACCCATTAGTAATCCTCTTCTCGTTCCTCATCATCATCGATTTCTTCTGTGTCAAGGTAGTAGTTTATAGCTTCGTCTAAGGAACTACTTGAGCCTAGTGCCGCCAAAAATACATCGTCGCCTGTACCGTAATCAGCAAGTAAATCAACATACTTTTCGGCAACTATTTCTAGCTGCTTCTTATCAATGTATTCTTGGAATACTCCCCAAATATCTGATATCTGTTCTTCAGTCATTAATTGCTATCTCCTCGATTTGATCTGCTGTTGCTTCTTCTTCTAAGTCAACTTCAGCGGTATTTACCACAGGTTTCATCTTTTCATCGTACTCTGACATAATCAAATCAAGTTTAGGACCTAGCCATTGCTTACGATATTCGATCTGCTCTTCGCCTGCTAGATTAGTATACCTGAGTCGATTACCTTGCTTAACTAACAAGTTCTTCTTCTCAAACAATTCAACTAGCCCGCTATAAGGATTCATACCAGTTTCATAAGGAATCTTCACTTGCACACCTTCAAACGGTTTTGCATAACGAGTCTTCATTACTTTACAGCCGGCACGTATACCCATAACTTCTGAGATCTTATTGCCGTCTAGATCTTCTTTCAACTTCATCTTCTTCATTGCAACAACAATACTTGATGCATAGATAAAGCCTGCGCCACCACTAATTTTATCATCTGGGTCAAACATATCTTGCGATGCGTATGTGTGATTAGTACATACTAGTCCAACGTTCAATGAGCCAATCATGTTAACTGTGTTACGAACAAGTGAAGTCAATGCCTTAGGCTTACGACCCATATCACCTTTCATATCACCTTTGTTAAACTGATCAACGTCAGTAGGTGTTAGCAACATACCCAACGAATCAACTACAAACAATACTTTAGGACGGTCTTCTTCGTCCATTGCACGATAGTCGTTAACAAATGTTGAGATAGTTTTTGCCACATCATCAATCATTGACATGTTTAGCTTGAGCAACTTCTCCGGAGTTGTGTCTACTTGTAATGCTTGTAGCCAACTTTCGTCAAGTGCATTCTCTGTGTCAATTAGTACTACAAAGATGTCTTGCTCTTGTGCGTGTTTGATAATGTTGCCAGCACAGAAATAACTTTTACCTGCTCCTGACTCACCTGCAAACACAGTAACCTTACCTAGCGGAACTCCTCTATGAAAGTCTCCACTAATAAGATAGTTTAGTGCATATGATCCTGTACTGATCCAGTCAGTAGGATCGTTAAATCCAGTACTCATGCCTGAGATACTTTTAGTTAAGTCCTTGCGGAACTTACTAACATCAAATGATTTAGCCATTATTACTCCTATAAGATATGTTAGTGGGGGATTTCTCCCCCACTATTGACGACTTAGTTTGACTGTCGTGAACGGATCATTGCAAGAATGTCAGCTGCTTTATCGCCAGTGTCAGCTACAGGAGCAGTTGCTACTGGTGCTACTGGTGCCACAATAGCTGCTTCTGCTACTGCTACATCTGCTTCAAAAGGTGCAGTTGCTTGTGCTACAGGAGCTGCTACAGGAGCTGCTACAGGAGCACTTTGGCTAACAGCCGTTGCATTTGGTGATGCAGTCTTAGTTGGATCACCTGTTCGAGCTTGCATTCCGCTTGGGCGGAAGTAGTTGCTCCAACGATCCGGATCGTATGCTTCACCGTCTACTGACGCTTCAAACATTTCATGCATAACCTTAAGGGCTACTTCGTCCGGCTTCTTAGGAAGGAAGTCTGTAAAGTTAAACAGACCATGTGTGTTAACTGCATTCATTTCAGCATCACTTAATGGGCGATCTCTACGTGCCCAATTAGATGTTGAATAGTCTGCATATCCACCTTTACTAGTTTTATTAAGACGGAAGTCTACGCCAGCTGTATAATCAGTTGGTAATTCTTCCATATCAGGATCCATAAGAGCCGCTTTAATAATTTGGAAAATCTGTGGTCCAATAATAAAACGTCTAATTGGGTTCTCTGGTAGTTCGTCGTTGAGTGGGTTCTCAGTAACAAAGCCTTGGAATACGTATGAACGCTTCTTCCAATACTTACGACCCATGTCTTCAAGACTTGCATCTTTAAACCATCCACGTACTTCGTTCAAAATATTGCACGTATCTCCATACATTTCCATACACGGAATTTGTACTTGTACTGGACGTGAGTCTGTTTCGCCTTTAATACCTGCGAACGGAAGTTTGATCATCAAACGTTCTGCCCAGAAAAAAGTATTATCTGCGTTACCATCAGGAAGGAATCGGAAAGTTGTACTTTCACCTTCTTTAATATTCCAAAATGGGTAAATTGCGTTGTCGCCGCCGCTTCGGTTGTTACCGCTTGACTTTGATTCTTGTTCTTTGAGCTTCGCTCGGATTTCTGCTAGTGATGCCATAGTTTAATGCCTCCTATAAGTGCCTATGTTTTGTTTTAGTATTTGCCTAAGTGTGCAATACATATTAGTATTATACACTCTTTTACTTAGCCTGTCAAATGGTTTTTATGAGTTTTTTTGGTTTTTTTTGGAGTGGTGGAAAATTAGCTGATTATCTCAAACCAGCTAATTCACGTATTCTATCAAAGTCAGCGCCTGCTTCCATTTGCTGCGGTTGTGAACGCATTTGGAACTCTTCAAACTTTGAATTAATTTGCTCTATAAATGCCTTTGCAGGTTCTATGAACTGCTCGCCGTAGTCTTTTTCAATCATTGTAAGTACTGCGGTTTCGCCTTTAGGGAACTGGCCTGTTTCTTTATCAAAGTAACTTAGAATAAATTCGCCTAGTGGAGTCTTTTGTTCTTTCTCAGCCTTCCCGTCATCTTTGCTCATCGAGCCGTGTTTATCTATCTTAACATCCATTGTATTATCATCGTCTTTAAGATTTAAGGAATCAATTAGTTCCATTACTGGATATAGCACAGTTACAATTTGATTACCAAACTGACCGTTACTGCCTGACCCTGGCTCAGTTTCTAACCTCTTAGCTACGCCACGTAAATTCATCATAGCGTTAATAGCTTCTTTCTGATTCTTATCCATACCCCGGAAGTCGTTAGTTTTGTTCTGTAGCCATGTGTATACGTCCCATACATCACTAGCGTATGCGTTTGCTAAGTTGCCTTGATCATCATCTTGGCCGCGTTCAATCTTCTTACCTTTACCACGTAATGCACCTAATACATCAACTGCGTCCTTTGCATTATTAATGTATGCTTCATCGACATCATCTTCGTCCATGTCGCCAATTCCATTATTGTTTGCATCTACCCAATTACTACCTTTTGGATCATGCGAGTCATGTTTGCAATCTGTAGTAGGCTTGTCAAATGCATCACCGCAATCCTTACATACTTTTTCGTCTACTGCCTCTTCCATTTTCAACCATTCTGGATCTGTTCTCTTTTTAGCGGAAAACCCTATCTTTGCCATCTGACCGATTCCCTTAACATTATATCCAGACGCCCACATATAGTCACTTAGTCTAAATCCTACTTCTTCCCAAAGATCATAAAGTTTTTCTACCGAACTTGCATACTTTTTATTCAAGGCAGAGTTGTTATCTATATCATCTTCTATAGAATGATACCAATCGTTTAATGCTAGGTACATACCTTTTGGAGACATTTTTGCCATTGGAAGTCTACGAAATGCCATCAATTTTCCAAGATTGCCACCCAATGGTCGCACTTTTTGCATTAAGTCATCAACTAATTTGAATTTTCTATCTATTTCTGCAGCCACTTTAACTTGTTCTGCATTTTCAGATTTTTTCGCAGATTTTCCTTTTGCGCCAGGCACCAATTGTTTTATAGTGTCCATAAAGTTTTCGTCTACTGCCTCTTCACTAAACTGACCCATCATTTCTTCAAAGCCTTGCTCTAGTGCAATTTCTTCTGGAGTGCATTTATTTACACGCTTGCCTTTGTTCTTTCCAGTACCTTTTTGTGTACCGTCTTTTTTGTAACCATTCCAGCAATCTTGTTCTGCAACTAATTCGTCTGGACCCATTTCTTTAGCTTTAGTTACTTCACTTACTAGCTTAAACACATAAGGGAATATATCTTTTAATTCTTCGTTAAACTGCCTAATAGTAAGTTGATCAATCCAATTTTCTGCAACGTCACTTGGCACATCTTCCATTACAATAGGAGTAAATGATTCAAATGTTTCTGCGTAATATGCTTTCTTTTGTAGATTTTCAAGAGTCTTTTTAACTGTAACAATACGCTCATTAACTGCATCAGTATACTCAGCTAAACTTTCTGCCATTACAGCACTACGACCCATGTATCTTTTAAACTTGCTTAATTTTGCTTGCTCTTCGGACAAACTAACAATATGCTTACCAAAGTCATCATACGCATTACCGCCTTCAGCTACATGTCGAGCCATTGCTCTAGCACCATTTAAATGTTTGTATGGATATTTGAAACGTTCGCCTTCTGAACTTTCAATATATATAGCACCTACATTTCTAGTACGTCCAGTAGCTTGCTCTTGATTAACACTTTCAGTGTGTTTAATTATTAGCCTTGCTCCGTCTACGTCCTGATAACTCATTCTACTAGTGCCATAGAGTTTTGATTCTGCCATTGTATTGTCCCCGGTCCGATTGGATAAAAATTTGTAGTCTCTTTTTGTTAGATTTGATTTAGTAATATCTCTAATTGAAAATTCCATCATGCGTTTTTTTGCAAATAATCTTAGTTCTTTAAGAAAATTATACCAGTGATCCTTTGTCATTGAATCTTCATCAGTTATAAAATCTTTAGAATATATGATGGTCATACCTTCATCTTGAGTAATATTAACACTAACATTACCTAATACTTTATCAGATTCTTTATATTCAAAATCAAAAAATCTAGCTTGAGAAGGTTCATTTATAACTTCACCGGCTTCATTGCCAATAGTAATACTAGGAAATCTACCTCGTATTTTGTTAAAAAGATCTTCGCCTATTTTATCAAATTCTTGCATACTTATATTTATCAACTCTGTTAATAGTTTGTGCTAATGAAAATGGGCATTGGTGCCTCATAATCTTGTATTTCTTCGGCTTGTGTAAACGTATTATATATACGTGGATCCCAATCTTTAAGTACTGCCATCATTCTGATAGCTAATAACGTTGCACTAATAAGATCATCTGTTTGCCCTGGCTTAGCTTGGTAACTACTACCAGTTGCTACAAAGTTCTTAAGTTCAGATATAAACGGTTTACTATGTACAATCATCTTCTCATTTTCGACCATAGTTTTTAATCTACTACATGCTGTAATTTTAGTACCATGCGTAGTATTAAATCCTTTACGGAATTTACGTACATGGCCTTTACGCATTGGTTCGCTTACAAATAGTCCTGGTATGTTTTCTTCACCATAGTCTTGTATAACTAACAAACATGCTTCACCAATACCATTGTTTTCAACACTCCAGTACAATCCGTTAGCATTATTTGTTTGTTGTTCTATGTATTTACATATATCTGATAATACTCTAATTTGTCCAGGTATAGCTGTAGTATTATGTTGCCATTCTGCTACTTGTTCGTAACTAGGTAATTCAAATACTTGTATAGCAGCGTTGTCACCACCTGTTCCCATACTAGGATCTAGAGCAACTGCATATGTGTATTCTGGCGTAGGTTTCTTATACCACCTTGTTTGCCCCATATTAACTAATGGAATGTCACCTTCCATAGTAGCAAGTATTAACGAACTAACAAGTGTTTCGTCAAATACTAAGAATTCACAACCGTATTCACGTCTAAATCGTTCTTCACCAATGCGTCCTACTTCTTCTACTTTCCACTTATCATCTCTATCTGGATGCTCTTCCCAATAACTGCGGAAACTATGAAACCCATTAACACCAAGTTGTTGCTCGTTACCGTGTTCGTCAAACTTATCTTCAGCTTGCTTCCAGATAGTAGCAAATGTATCTTCATCTGAATTAGGTGTGCTTGTAAGAATTGCACGACCACCTGTTGCTAGGGTAGGTGATATTGATGTCCAAAAGTCTGTTGCTACATTAGGTTGCACAAATGCAAACTCGTCACAGTATAGTAATGATATAGACATACCACGCCCAGTGTTACCTGTTGTAGTAGCACTAACAATACGTGATCCGTTTTCAAATTCAATACTACCTTTGTTATAGTTAGTAACGCCTGCACGTATATGGTCAGGACATAATTCATAGCCATAGCGTATACGTTGCATAATCTCCTGTGCGCCAGTATACTTGTGTGCCGCAATTAAGATAGTTTGGTCAGGAACAAACATTGCGTACCATAATAAGTAGATTGCAGCACAGGTAGTTTTGCCTGTTTGTCTTGGTAACATGTTAATGTTAAAACGATGGTCATGATAACTTTGCAGTAATCTATCTTGGTACTCAAAAGGTTCAAATAACAACTTACCTTTTACAGGATGTTGTATGTAAGCAAAATTACGTGCAAAGTAGTCGTACCCGTTCTTAGGGTCCATACACTTCATAAGCTCTTCTACTTGCTCATTAGTAAAAGTCTCTTGTTTATTTGCTTTTTTTGTTAATACACCGTCTAAACTTTTACTCATTCTATCTGTCCTTAAACGGATTGTTAAGCAATGCGTCTTTTAAATACTGAGGAACTTTACTATCTTTAGTAAGTTGGAATCTTTCAATATTTTTTTCTATTTTATCTGATAGATACGCATATTGATTGCTGGTCCAGTTTACATCTGCAAGGTATTCGTCTACTACATCAAATGTGTCGTTATACCCTAAGTTAAATATAATCTCTTGATCAAAATATTCGTTAATTTTTTTATAAGTTACGTTAGGCTTTACAAAGTCTTCAAAATATATAATATCAATTGGGTTCAATGTGTCTCGTACTCTGTTTTCAAAGTCATATGTTGTTTTAATAAATGATGCTAAGAAGAATTCTAATCTAGGTACAAACTGATTAAAGTTATCAAAATTAGCATTAATATTTCTGCTTGATTGCAAGTACGGAACATCGCCTGTAGCATCGCCGCTAATTTGTTTCTCTTGGAGGGCATATGCCGCAGCTATTTTACTAAAAATAGTTTTCCAAATATCCTTACGAATAGTAACTAACGGTCGATAGTTATGGGTGTGTACTAGATCATGTATCTGTATATGATCTCCAGATATTGTTTTAATTCCGTTATACTTTTTATGGTATGTACTTTCAATAGTATTAGTTAGTTTTGATTCCCAGTCTAGTGTAACAGTGGCACCGTTTAATGCAAATGGTTCAAAGAAATGGCTTTCATTAGTTATTTTCCCGTCTACTTTCTCTGATGAATACACACAGATATCTTTACAAGCAGTTAATGTTCTTGCAATAGCAGTAGTACCGGACCTTGGTAACCCAAGAATAAAAAATTTATTAGTTTGCATTTTTCTTGCCTGTAAAAATTTCAGTAACTCTTTCTTTTACTTGTTCTAAGCTTGTACAACTACTTGAAAAATATCTTAATTCGTTTCTCATAGTTTCGAAACTAAATTGCCTAAAACTAATTTCATCTTGAATATGATACCTTTCACTAGACTGATGAAAGTTTCTATCTTCAAAAAATCGTTGGGCGGCTTTTGCTACTGGTTCTTCTGTAAAATCATGACAGTCTTGTATTGTTGTAAAGTACGTAGTAACTTCTAATTTGGTGCCGTTATCTTTTAATACAATATGACGTTCTTTAAGTTTGCCTGCTCTAAAGTATTCTCCAGCTAACTTCCTTACGCCTGTTCCTTGTCCAGGTCCTGCGGTTTCGTATTCAGTGCCTCTGTAATAAAAGTCTTGGATGTCTTTTGCTTGTCTACCATCTAAGTCAGTTGTTGTTTGTTTAAATACGTACATTATATTCCTCTGCTAGTATTTAACCAAAAAAATAGCGTCCGAAGACGCTATTGGTTAATAATCTGGGGATTATTGAGTTTGAACTTTAATGGTTGCCGCAGCTACTAGCATACAGTTTTTCAAATGTTCCTTTGTCGCAGCCATATTTTGTGCTTACTTTTTTAGCCATTTCAGTTTTTGAACATCCACTAGCATCAAGTCTCTTCATTTCTTTTTTACAACCCATTTCATCAAACTTTGCAGAACCGTCACCTTTTGCGTCAGCTTTCTTAAATGAACCTTCTTTTACAGATTCAAACGGATTAACGCCTTTCTTAAAGGATGGCTTAACACCCTTCTTAGGCTTGTTTCCGCCTTTGTCTTTAAGTGCTTTTTTCATTGGCTCTTTTTTGTCACCGTCTTTGTCAACATCTAAAAAGTCAGGCTTTGCTTTCTTTTCAGTAAGCGCCTTCATTAGTTTTGCTTTGATGTTTTCAACAGCCATTGGGTTGTCGCCACCTTGTGTTGCAGGATATGATTTCTTTTTGCGGTTTAAGTCGTTGCCGTCACGTATATTATCTTCGTAATCACCAATGTCGCCACGGTCAGATGCTTCTTCACCTGGAGCACTATTTGCCCACTCAGCTACTTCGTCTTCAAAATGCTTGTTTACTTCGTCGTCATCTTCTTGATCCATTGCAGTAAACTCGTCATCTTTAAACTCGTCATCATCTTCATCATCATCATCTTCACCATCTTCTACTTTGGCTTGGCCAGCGGCTCTTGCAAGTTCAGCATTAGCTACTTCATTTTTGCCTTTAATACTATATTTGCCGCCCATTGTTTCAATTGCTTCTTGATTTTCAGGATCGTTATGAACTTCGTCCCACATATCAGCCATTTCAGGATGTGTTCTTACAAATTCTTCTTTTCCCATTTCCTGTGCATCTTGATGTATGTCTGACATTGCACCTTCGTTTTCAATACCTTCATCGCCGCCACCGCCGTCTGGTGGTCCGCCAACTGCACCCATAAACTTTTCCATGTCTAGTCTAGGACCTAGTGTTGCACTACTAACTTCTTCAGCACCACCTACGCCTGCGTTTTTCATCATATCCAACAAATCAGCTACATGTTCTTTGCCGCTTGCATTCATTGATACACTTACAGTTACAGGATTGCCTTTATCTTCTGGCGCTGCCATTGGTGGTGCCGACATTGGCATTCCCATTGGACCTTCTGTAGCCATACATTCGTCTATTGACTCGATTAATTTTCTCATGTTACTCATTGTGTTAGCCTCCTATGACTGCTTTAGTGTTTTGCTTATTGCCTTCAATGTCTTTAGACTCACCTTGTGGTGCGTCTTCATTGCCAGCAGCTGCATCACGTTCTTTGCGAGCAGTCTCTAATTCTTTTAATAAATCCATTGTCCGATTATCGCCAACTTCTTGCTGACTAGACTCACCACCTAAATCTTCTTGGCTTAACAGTACATCGTATGGTTCATCGCTGCCTTCTTCTTGATACGCTTCTCTAGGATCGCCTGGATTGCGTACAATAATATGGCTTTGTGGAATATTACAGCAATTACCTAAGTAAGTTTGTAATACTTGTGTGGTAGTAGGATATTCTACTGATGTTTCATAAAACGTTACTTCTGTATTTTCTAACTGCGGAAAGTCTAAAGGACGTTTTTGTATTGGTGTTTTCTTACCAGTAGTAAAACTTATAACATTAAATTTCTTTAACACAGACTCTAAACGGTCCGCTATTCCTTCAGGTAATTCACCAGCAATACCAATATTAAACGAATATGCTTTTTTTGATTCCTGCAATATTTCTGCAAATGATTTCATCGTAATTCCTCTACTATAAACTATTTATCTTTATCTAACCCTTTTAGCTTCTCTAATAGGCTATTTCTGTCAGTGACAACGTACCCTTGCCCATTAATAATACCTTCTTCTCCAGTACTATTATCTTTGTCTAGCTTCTCTTTTTTAAGTTGTAAGTCAATCATTTTAAGTTTTTTATCTAATTTAGCAACCTTTGCATCTAGTCCTGTTTTTAACATACTACCTGCTACTTCAAAAACTCTACTACTGTAGCGGCTTTCTACATTCATTCCAAGATCCATTAAATCATCATATGCTGTCATTGCTTTATCAGCAATTTCGTTAAGCTCGTCATCAGCCATTTTACCTAAACCTTTTACAGCTGGTAATGCACTAGCAATCTTATCAAATTCTTCTATATCTCGAAACGCTTCTTGTTGTTTCTCTAACTCATAAGTTTTTTGCTCAGATTCTTGAGACTTTGCAGTTTCAATAATTTCTTTCGAATCTGGCAAATTTAATAGGTCTTCTAATTTTTTAGTCATTTACACGTTCCATTATATGCTACTATTATTTAGCAAATAATTAATGATCATATACTAATGTATTTTGCGGATTAACTTTTACGGGCTTGCAATATGCAGTAATTCTATGTTCAGGCGGCACTTGCGAGCTATGTCCATAGTTTCCATATTGATTTGGGATACGCCGAGCGTAGTATTGGCACACATCTATGCTTCTAAAATACATAGGACTAGGCTGCTGTTGGTCTGCTATAAGGATTATTAAAATAAATGCGTGTATCAATCATTACTACTTTCTTCGATTACCAGTATGAAATATATCATCTTCAGTTACTATACGAAATAATATACCTTTCTGTTTGCACCAAGATCTTGCGGCTTCCCACTTAGCTTGATTAACTACCCATGATGCTTGATTATATTTACTTTTACCTAAGTTTTCTTTAAATGCTTGATTCTTAGGTTTTACTTCAATTAGTTCTACACGTTGCTTACCTTTTTGATCGTTATACACAATAAAAAAATCTGGCACATAAATTGTTTGTTTACCTGATAAGGGATTTCTGTAAGGTATGCGTACAGCTTCACTTGCCCACGATGATATAGCAGCATGCTCGTCACAGAATTTCATAAAAGTAAATTCCCAACCAGACCTGTATGTTGGGCTTTTAGTTCCTACGTATTTGCCTGGGTTTTTGAGATTATATTTACCTTGAGCAAAATGTCCCATGTCAATTTATAATATTTCGTTGATCAAATAACTCATCAGAATCTGTAGATTTATATCCTAACAAACTAGTTCTACTTCTGCTTAAATTTAATATTTGAGCTACAATATTACTTAGTTGTACATCTGTTGTGCCTGTAAGAGTATCAATCAATTCAAATACAGGAACTTCGTCAATATCAGCTTGTTGTAATAACACTGTTGCAGTGTTAATAGCTGCAATTTCGTCAAATCCTCTTTTTCGAAAATGTCCAATTACTGCGTCAACTTCACCTGGAGTATGATTAATTGGAGCATCATAATAGTTATTAAAATATCTTTTTTGAGATTCGGAATCATTTTTATTAAATTGTCCTTGTCCTATGTTTTGATCTGAATTTGCCATTATGTTAATATTGAACCTTTATTTGCTTGTATAGCATCAGTAGCCTGACTTGCTAGTTTTATGTCACCATTTGATGCTTTGTTAACTAATTGTGAATCGATTGCTGCTTTCTTAGTAGCAGATGCTTTGTTATATGATGATAACGATTCGCCTGGTATGCCATTACTATTTAATGCTCTTGATATAAAGCTTTTCTTTGCACTTTGGTTCGAATTAAGCGAAGATAAAATAAGATCATTGTCTAATATTCTATCGTTACCTTGTGCTACTCTTGCTACACTTTCTGAGCTTGCAGCTTGAGGTATGTTAACTCCTCGAAGTCCGCCTTGGGCACCATTACCAAACATATCTAATAATCCTGCTCCTGGAGCATTTGCATTATTAATATTACTTCTGCCTAAAAGACTATCTCTCTTTGATTGATTATTGCTTGACCTACTCTGCCGTGGATTGTTACGCTGTCTATCCGGAGGCACAAGTTCAGGAAAGCGAGCGGCTGATAGTGATTCATAATTTGCTGATGATTCATATAAGTCATTCTTGCCTTGTGGACTTGGTACATTATCGTAAGCAGTTTCAGGGTCTGAAAATCCTGCAGGTTCACCGCGATCGCCAATCTTTCCGTTTGCATATATAACACTTTCATAACTAAATGTCATTGAATTAGTGTTAAAATCTGCACCGGTTGTTGCGTCAACTCCTCCATGATCAAAAGAAGATACTAGTGGATTAACTAATGTGTAAGCAAACCATTCTCTTCTTGCTAACTGATATATTCTTATATACCTAAAAAACGGATTTGTTCGTTTATTATTTAAACCGTAAGAAGGAACAACTTCAGCGTATTTGTCGCGTGTTTGGTATGCTAATGCTGTTCCGGCGCCGTCTTTATGATTGCCGTCAACAAAGTAATACTTGTAATAATCCTGCAATAACCCTCTAGTAATACCTAAGTTATCATCAAGGAATGTTAATGTACAATCTTGGTAGTCTAATCTAGTTTGTATATTTTTCTTACGATTATATTGTTGTTTGTTTTCAACTGATGCTCTATAAGAAGGTAGGTCAGCAGTTTGTGCTAGTACGCCAATTTCTTTTTTAAACTTTTGAGTGTTATTATCAGCGTATGTTCCAACTTCGTCATATAGATCAAATACTACATGATATAGAAATTTAACCTTCGGAGCAAACGTAAGGTTATGTTGTGTGTATAATTGGTGGGCATGCCGGGCGTCACGCTGGTGTGTGTCTAGGCCCGAGATGTCTCTTAAATATGGATCAACGGTATAACTCATACTAATATTTATCCGAAATAGATAAGTGCGTACATAAAAAAAAACGAAAGTAATCGTTAAATTACTTCCGCTTTAAATAGCCAATCAGTTAGGTCTTAACTTAAACTTGTGTTCCGCCTGATGCTGCTGCTGTAGGTCTAGTAGTTGTTTCACCAATACCTTCAATACCTTCATCTGCACCAAACTGTATAGCATTATCATAACGAATAGTTAGTGACGTAGTCACTGCTTCGTTAGTTGCATAAGCTAATGTATTATAATTTGCCGATTCAATGTAACATCCAATTAAATGGAACCTATCAATTACATTTGCTCCGTTTGCACCATTACCACCATCTAGAATTTCAATTCTAGTTTGGAATTTGTAACTACCACTTGATACTGCACTAGACTGTTCAAAGAAGTCAAACTGTCTTTGTAGTTGCTGACCAATAATCTTTTGTACATTATTGTTAGCATCTTCACGCAATGTAAGCGTAATTGGTTCCCACGTATGTTTACCAGCTAGGTAAGCTTTTGAGTTATAAGAATCAATTTGCATTTGTTCAAAACTAACATTTGGTCTTGTTACATCTTGTACTTGTCTTGAAATTTCTCTAACACCATCTGGACCCCCAGTAGTGCCAAAATTATCTAAAAATACCCGGAAGCGATATTGTAACTTAGGCATCAATAATGATGAGTTAGAATTCGCGCCTTCAGTAGGTATCGAAATATTTTGTAAAGTTGTGATTGGCATTTCTTTATTCTCCTATTACATTATTATTTATACGTTTATGAGGGGTAAATTAATACCCCTCATTATATGCGTATATTATCCTAATGCTGCAATTTCACCTGTGTTTTTAAGTCTAAGCGGTATGTAAATAAATTCAATTGCTTTGACTGGTTCAATAGCTATATCTAAGTACAACTCATTTTTGTCAATTCTTGCTGGTGTGTTGTTACTTTCATCACACACTGCAACAAAGTCATAAAGTGCTCTTAGACTTACTAATTCTAACATCAGCTGATCTGCAGCCGCTTTAATTTGATCACGTGTGATCTTATCGTTTGGCTCAAACAAGTAAGGTTTAGCTAGTAGTTCTAATTGTCCACGTAAGTATACAACTAGTCTTGCTACGTTTACTCTATCTAATGCACTTGCATTTTTAGCACGAGTCTTTTGTCCAAACACTACTAATCCTGCTCCACTTAAGAAAGTAATTGGATTAATCTTGTTTGAGTACAATGTATCACGCTGTCCAGTGTTTAGTGCAACTGCTTTAAATTCGCCTTCGCTAGTAATGTAACCACTTGATGTAGCATTTGAAACACCACCTCTTCTTGTTCCTGCTGGAGCAAACCAGGGGAATGCCACTTGGTCATTTAGTACAATAGTACGTAGTGCCATATGACTTGGAGGAACAACAACATTGTTACCGCTATTATCACTTGTAAAGCCCCATGGATAATACATACCCATATACTCATCAAAGCTAACTGCACCATTATCGTTATCTTCTAGTGCAACTTTAACGTTTGTAGCCCACTCATTAAGTGAAGTAGCATCTGGTGTTAATCTTGCTGGTGTGTCGCCTACAACAAATGCTGTTAAACGTCTATCAGTGTTAAGCGTAATCATTTCGCCAATTAATTCAGGATAACCTGGGCAAGCCATTAAGTTAAACTGACGTGATTCTTCATCACGTATTTCTTGGTTACTATTAACTAGTGCTTGTAACGCTTGTACAACACTCTTACGTTGTGCATGACGTCCAAATGTTCCTGAACCATCTTCTGCATTACCTGAGTCAGTTACCCATCTGTGTGGATAGTAAGCTGCCATTGACGCATCTGATTGCCTAGTGTTAAGTGCAGTAACATCAATTGAGTTACGTACAAATTTCTTAACATTAAACCCACTTCTGCGTAAGTTCCAAAGTAGCATACCTTTTGGATATAGTGCTGGATCTGGAGCATCTGGATCTAAGAAGTTACTTGTTAACATAATTGGAATAGTTGAATTTGGTGCTTGTGTGGATGAACCACCTGTAATACCAAATCTTGCATCCGCAAACAGTACACCGTTTTCTGTAGTTTGATCTGCTTTATCAAGCAATACCCATTTAGAAGTAGTATTGTTCCATCTGTAAATTGCTGGGTAATTTTCAACACTAGCTGTGCTAATCCAAATATCACCTTCAACAAGTGCAGTTAAGTCTGACTGTACTGTCGGTGCTGTAGCTGCTACAATTGGTCCTAATGGATCACAGTTAGCATAAGCTGCTGTGTAGTTGTGATAACCTACCCAAGTAGTACCATTGTGGATCATAAGATCTACTTCGTCTACTACTGAACTGTACCAAAGTGTACCATTTTCAGTTAAGCTAGTTGGTGCTAATTTTGAAGCAGTATAAGTTAACTCTCTCCAGTTACTTGCAACAAAATCACTTGCAGCATCACCTGTTGGTGCTGTATACAAGTTACCTGTTCCTGCGCCTGTAACAAAGTTATAAACAGCAAATCCAGCTAATGCTAGTACGCCGCCTGTATCTTTAATTCTAATTTCACCACCTAATTTGTGATTAATTTGAATTTTGTTACTAGCATCAACAATAGCTGTAACGTTTGTAAAGCCAGCAGCATTAATTGCTCCTGCAATTACATCTGCATCACTTGAAGCTGCTGTTGTAGTTACGCTAATAGTTTTAGCAGTATCTAATGCTAAAGTAGCCGCTTTGGTCTCTTGCAAAGTAAATGTATACGAAGCTGCTGTACATTGTGTAGTAATTACTGTTGAAGCAATTGTAGTTGCGCCAGTTGATGCTCTAGTAAAGATTTTACTATTAGCAATAATTGGGCTAACTTCTTCAACATTTGTATTAATATACAAATTACCTAATGCAATACCTGCGCCGCCACCTGACTTATCAAGTGCATAAATTGCTGCTTGGTTTGTGCTGTATACTGGTGCAGTAATTGTTCCCCAAAGTTTAGTAGCAGTTGAGTACTTCTTAACCTTGTAGTTAGCACCACCATTTGGAGCAGTTGTTTTAATCCAAAGGCTTCCTGTTGGTGCTGGGCTTGTATCAGTAGCTTTATAAGCAGGAACACTAGTATGTGGAGCAATAGTAAGCTTTGGAGCTTCATGTGTTGCTGCTGTAATACCTGTGCCTGTTAATATAGTTCCTGTACCATTAGCTATAATTACATCAGCGCCTGTTGAGTAAATTTCTATTACTCCATCTACTGCTGCTGCTGTAATACCACTAATTGATGCTGTATTAATATCTGCAGCTAATGCTGTAATTGTAGTACCAGCTAATGTAACTGTGCTTGAGTTAATTGAAATAGTATTACCATTAGTTAACGATGGATTAGATACTGTACCAATAACTGCTGGTTGACTAGCATGCCAGTTAGTTGATCCAACAACAACCCATGTGCCTGCTGCAATGCCAGCTCCTGTATTACCTTTTGACTTTAAGTAAAATTTGTTAGTAGTAGTAGCCGCTACAATAGCATATTCGCCAATTGCGCCTACGGATGCTTTTGGTACACCTGTAGCTATTCCGCCAACTAAGTCTGTTAGTTTTGTAATTACTGTTGGTGTCTTAGTAGAAAAGCTTTGGCCACCTGTAAGTGTAATAGCTTTTGAATTCCATTCTAAAATACCAAATAGTGAATTCATTGTATCAAACCAATATGCGCCGTTTGCTGGCTCACCACCTGGTGCTGATGCACTTGCTGTTAGTTTAGATAAATCTAAATCTGCTCGTACTACGTAAGCTCTATTCGTTACACCTAGTAATGAGTATGCTGTTTGTAGTCCATATTCGTTGAGTTCGCCGCCATGTATCATATTTCCGTTTGCGTCGGAATAGAAAAGCGGATCGCCAAATGTTTCACCAAGCTCTCTTTGACTGGTGATTAAGTAAGGTTTACCCACGTTAGCTTTTAGCGTTCCGATACCTGTTCCTGCTCCTGAGCTGCTTGTTTTATTACTAGCAGTTGCAACAAAAATCATTGGTACCGTGCCAGCCGCTGCTGGGGTGTAGAATGATTCGTCAATAACTTTGACTTCTACGCCTGGTGATGTTAATGCCATTTTAATTCTCCTGTTGGATTTGTTCGTCTACTTGTATTTATATTAAAATTACAAAACCACCTGTTATAGAGCCCAAGAAAAGGTACCAAAAAGGTGAGCTAAATACTGTATGAGACCTTTATGTAGTTGTAAACAAAGACCTGCAGCAATTAACTATAAGAAAGCAGGCAAAACATATTACAGAAGATTATGTGAACGCTGTTTACGGAATGGCGAAGGACACGGGGTTCCTAAGTGGCAACAGTACGGTTATGAAAAAAAAGACTACTGTGAAAAGTGTAATTTTAAAAGTAAACATTCTGAGCAGTTTGATGTATTTCATATAGACGGAGATCTACAAAATTGTAGACCGACTAATTTAAAAACTATATGTGCTAACTGTCAGCGTATTACGCAAAAGACTGGTGTTCGTTGGAAGCAAGGTGATCTTCGACCTGACTTTTAAGATCTTCAATTGTTCCGTCATTGTACAATATTGAATCAAATTTATTATTAGTGTCAATCCATTTCCATTCACTAGGATGGATGTCATACTCTGCCATTAACTTGTTATCTGATTGATTATCAAGTATTGCACTACCAAACCATTCAGGATCGGCGCCACGTTTAACTTGCCAAACTTCGCCGCCTAAATCTCTTATAACATTCTGTTCATTACGGAATCTTACATCAGGTACTACAAACGCTGTGTTGGGATTGTTTATAATCCTTTGTTTTACCATGCTTACCCATATACCATCATAGAATCCGTTTCGCATACAGTCAGTGCCAAATTCTTGTAGTACTAGTCTAGGAGTAATTATTCTACCAGTTTCTTCTGTCCAAAAGTCATCTTGGACTTCTCGCCATTCTCTTGAATCAGACGAGTCTCCTTCAAGCATCTGTCTATTCCATCCAAATAGCTCAGATACAGCATCTTTTAATTTGTCTGCAAATGATATTTTTTCAAAACCGTATGTGTCTACAAGGTGATCACTCACTGTACCCTTGCCAGAACCAATAAGTCCACAGATACCGATAATCATATAAAGTCTCCTAAGTTAGTAGTATACTATATATTATACGATAGTTTTAGTGAATTGTCAAGTGTTTTTTTAGCCGATTGTAAAGCCGTAGCCTACACCGCCCGCTACTGCCATAGATACTTCGTTCTCAAGTTTTTCCATTTCAGACTGTGCTTCGGCTTTTAGTGCATCACCGTTAAGTGTGCTTCCGCCTCCCGGGCCTGCTATAGTAGCAAATTTTGAACGTGCTTCGCCTAGCATATATTTACAGCTAGCAAGGGTAAAGTCTTTAATCCACTGACTTGCAAGGTAGTCCGTTAATAACTGTTCATCTGGACGATAGTTATATGCATAAAGTAGTATTGATTCTTCTGCTCTAGGACGCTGTAGTAGTGTCAATTTTTTAGTAGTAGTATTCCATTTAAACTCTATAAAAGATCCAAACATTCTACCTACTAGTTCTTGATGCTGTGCAAACATGTCATAAGTTGCTAGCCCGCCCATTTTTGATCCTGATAACAAATATGTATTTGTATATGCAGCATTAAATGGTTCAAATAATGAGCCGCCGCCACCGCCGGCTGTGCGTGAGCCAATACTTCTACGGAATAGTTTGCGGACTTCCATTATTTCATTAGGTAATACATATTCGTTCTGATCAACAACTGTAGTTAAAAATAAGTACGATTCTTCTACGCTATTATCCGATCTTTGTCTAAATTTGCTTAAAGCTTTACCTAATGCTGTTTCGTAATGGATAGGATCTAATTCAACGTCAATCATTCCGCCACCAAGAGACGTATTTACGTAATCATATACATTTTGTTTTACTGTTGCTAAGTCTGTCATTCTCTACTCTCTCCATAGTATTTATCTTAACGATAAATATGTATATGCCAAGAATAAGTTTATACAAACCAGAGCGCGGTAACGATTACCATTTCCTAGATAGACAGATCCAGGAAATGTTTACTGTTGGCGGAACTGATATTAATATTCACAAGTACCTAGGTGCTAGAAACCCTGACACTAGTGAAGCTACTGCTGATCAACCTCATTATGATGCAGTAAAAGAAACTAACATACAAGACTTACTATTTTTAGAAAATAGAGATAGAAAGTATGATCCAGATGTTTATACAATGCGAGCTGTATATAATGTTCAAGATATTGATTTTGACTTATCACAGTTTGGATTATTTTTAAGTAATGATACGCTGTTTATGACCATACATATAAACAGTAGTGTAAAAGCATTAGGTAGAAAAGTTATGAGTGGCGATGTTATTGAACTGCCTCACTTAACAGACGAATATGCACTTAATGATTATAATACTGCACTTAAACGATTTTATGTTGTAGAAGACGTAAACCGTGCTGCAGAAGGATTCAGTCAAACTTGGTATCCGCATTTATATAGACTAAAACTTAAACAAATATATGACGGTCAAGAATACAAGGATATACTTGACTTACCTGCAAGTGAAAATTCAAGTAATACACTAAGAGATGTATTATCTACATATGAAAAAGAAATGCAGGTAAACAGAGCAGTAGTTGCACAAGCTGAAGTAGACGCTCCAAAGAGTGGCTTTGATATCAGTCATTATTATAATATAGCAACGAATCCAGATGGAACTGTTGCACTACAAACTGCTGATCAAACAGATTTAGATGCTTCTGGAATTAATACCAGAGCTGACGAAGTTAGTGATCGTCCTGATAGAGAAGGTTACACAGGATACTTAGTAGGTACTGGTGATGTTGCTCCAAATGGTGCGCCGTTTGGATTTGGCATTGCGTTTCCATTAGATAATTTCTTAGGTGATTATTTTTTACGTACAGACTTTTTACCAAACAGAATGTTTAAATATGATGGGAAACGATGGGTGAAACAGAACGATGATGTTAGAATGACACTGAGTAATACTTTAGAAAAACAAACTCTTAAATCGTCGTTTACTAACAATACAAAATCAAGTACAATTGGTGGCGAAACTGTGCCAGAACGTCAAAGCTTATCTAAAGCACTTAGACCAAAAAAGGATAACTAATGCAACATTTTTATGATGGTCAAATTAGACGTTATACTACGCAGATGATGCGTATACTCAGTAACTTTCCTGTAATTGATGGTGACGGACAAACAAAAGATGTTCCTGTTATGTACGGTGATTTAACACGTCAAGTAGCTAACATTATTAGAGAAAACTCTGAAAACAAATTACCTAGTGCTCCTAGAATTAGTGTATATCTTACTGGACTAGAGTTAGATAAAGATCGACTTACTGATGCTACGTATACTAGAAAAGTTAATATACGTGAACGTCAATACGACGAAGTTAATAAAGAATACCTTAACACAGAAGGCAAATCATATACTGTAGAGAGATTAATTCCTACGCCATACTTAATGAGAGTTAATGCAGACATATGGGCAAGTAATACTGATCAAAAATTACAGTTATTAGAACAAATATTAGTATTGTTTAATCCTAGTTTAGAAATGCAAACTACAGACAATTTCGTTGACTGGACTAGTATAACTGCTGTACATCTTGAAAATGTACAGTGGAGCAGTAGAAGTATTCCTGTTGGCATAGATACTGAAATAGATGTTGCTACTTTAAGTTTTACTGTTCCTATCTATATTAGTCCACCTACTAAAGTACGTAAAATGGGTGTTATAACTAATATTATAACAAGTATGTTTGATGAAGAAAACGGTACTATTGAAGATGGAGTATCAAAGCCGCAACTTAACGCATACGATGATACTTCCAATCCTGGAACATCAACTGATGCCAGAGGTACAAGAATTGATTCGTTAGCTGGAGGACATTCAGCTAATGTTAACTTTGCACAATGGGGCGTATATGTAAACCAAGGTGCAGCACAGTTAGTTGCTAACGGAATGGTCGGCGTAAAAAATTGGAGAGAAATTTTTACAGCATTACCTGGAGTATACGCTGCTGGCGTTAGTAGAATATATCTTACTAGTAATGATAATTCTAAGACTGTTACAGGAACATTTGCACTTAATCCATTAGACGAAGGATCTATTGCTATTGATTTTGATACAGATAGTTTCCCTTCAGACACTATTATTAGTAATAGAACTAGTATAGATTATATTATTGATCCTACTAACTATGATCCTACAGCTATAAAAGTATCAGGTGTTAGATTATTACTTTTAGATGATGTTGGTGATGTTAATGCTACACAAGTTTCTAGTGCATGGGCAAATACAGACGGTTCTGGACTAGTAGCTAGTATAAATGATATAGTTGAATGGGATGGAACAAAATGGAACATTATATTTGATGCTTCAGCAGCTACTGCTATTACATATACAACTAATCTTAATACGCAAACACAATATAGATTTGCTAACGACGAATGGTTATTAAGTATAGACGGCGACTATCCAGTTGGTGCATGGAGAATTGAACTCGCTGGCTAATTACTTGTATGAACGCAAGTATTGTATGCAGCGGTGCATTATTTTATACCTTATCTACAAATAGATTCTTATTCTTACATCGATCAGGTGGCAAAAAGTCTAATGTCTGGGGACTAGTAGGCGGTACCAATGAAGGTACTGAGACCCCGTGGGAAGGACTTAAACGTGAGATTGAGGAAGAAATAGGGGACGGTGTTACTATTAAAAAAACACTTCCTTTAGAAAGCTTTCTTAGTAACGATAAAAAGTTTATTTTTCACACATATCTTTGTGTTGTTCAAGATGAATTTATTCCAATTCTAAATAGAGAACATGATGGCTATGCATGGTGTAGTTTTACCAAATGGCCAAAGCCGTTGCACCATGGCTTACGTAACACTCTACAAAGTAAAATTAATCTTAGTAAATTAGAAACTGTATTTCAAACAATTAATTTACTTGACAACTAGTCTAAAAGATAGTATAATAGTATTATGAAAGTATTAGTTCTTGGCGATGTAATCGTTGACAAATATATCTACGGAACTTCAGAACGTTTAAGTCCTGAGGCTCCTGTACCAATTGTTAAGTACCAGAAAGAAGTCTGGACAATTGGCGGCGCTGGACTTGTTTTTGAAAACTTAATTAGCCTAGGGGTTAATACAAAACTATTTGAAACTGAACAACCTAGTAGCATTAAAACTAGAGTAATTTGTGACGGACATTACGTTACACGCATTGACGATGATAAAGACGCTGATAGTAATGCTGTACTAGCAAATGTACTAAAGAGTGATTTCTCACAATATGATTATGTTATTCTAAGCGACTATGACAAAGGTGTATTAGATAACTCAAAACAAATTATTGATCATATAAACAGTCAAGGTTGTAGAGTTATTGTAGACCCTAAGCGTAATGCATGTGAATATAAAGATGCATGGCTTGTAAAGCCTAACAATAAAGAATTTACTAATTTTGAGTTTGGCGAATGGCAAGGCAACATTATTACAACTGATGCCGGCAATAACGTTGTTGCTACAATAGATAATGTAGAGTATGACATACTAGTTGAACCTGTAGAAGTATCAGACGTTACAGGTGCAGGAGATTGCTTCTTAGCAGCGTTTGTATATGGATTAACTAAAAATTACAATTATAAGCATTGTTTAGAACTTGCTATTAAAGGATCTAGAGAAGCAGTTAAGCACGTAGGTACACACACGCTTACAGTAAGTGATCTCGAAGAACGCATAGTGTTTACTAACGGATGCTTTGACATACTAC
>Ga0308000_10000166_pt1 | contig 25594 bp, 18 predicted proteins | sample Neamet3_FD_203877 | JGI IMG/M metagenome (GOLD analysis project Ga0308000, IMG submission 203877) | Marine microbial communities from water near the shore, Antarctic Ocean - #3 | ecosystem: Environmental > Aquatic > Marine > Unclassified | place: Southern Ocean | collected 2014-06-04 | reverse complement strand
TAGAGTGCGCAATAACTTTCTTGAAAATATCGTCTTGATTTGCCATAGCTGCAAAAGTAATAAATAGATTTTTGTAAACACCATTCCTAGGTTTAAAGACTTGATTGAAAATAGTCTTGAGTTTTCAGTGAGAAAGTCAAAACAGTCAATGTATCAAAAGGGCGCTTAATGACTGAATTTTATTTCCCTTTTTTAGTTCCGTCCTCGATTATTTTAGAGAAAGAAACGTATAAAATGAGCGTAGTAAAATGTTGTTTGAACTAAACGACCGAAGGAAGTTTAGCGAATTCATTTTGCTAGCCATTTTGAATTTTCTAGAACGTTAAGAAAGAATTGAAGACATGATTTTTATTCGCGTTAGTCCATTAATTATTGAGCTCATGATTTTCAATTGGTTCTTTTCATCAAGGAAAAGGACTACAACGACTGGGAAAAGATGCCTAAAATTGTCTTCAAGCAACCTCAGTCTAACAATAAATATCTAACAAACTCTATGCATCTGTGGAATTCCGTATTACTTTACAAAAAAGGATGTTTGGAAAGCTCTAAAGCTGCAAGTGGGTGATAGTCACCAACTAAACCAGTTGGTTTTTGATTTCTAATGTCGTGAACAATATTTATAGAAGTTCTAGCCTCTTCAATTCCAAAACCATTTCCTGCAATAATTTGTTTATACGACTCGGTGTGTAAATCTGTAAATCCCTTAGAAAACTCAATCTCTTGCTTATCTACAGTAATAGATCTATAAGTCGTTTGTCCGCGTTCCTTTACCTCTTTAGGTAATGTATCGCCGTTAATAGACAAGAACCATTTAACATTGGCTTTTTCTAACTCTAAAACTCCAGCTGCTCTATCGTGACTGTGTAACTGAACAGTATTACTTTTTACAGCACCAAAAATCCAAGTAAGCATATCGAAAAAATGAATCCCTATATTGGTCGCTATACCACCGGACTTAGAAACATCGCCTTTCCAAGAGGCATAATACCATAATCCTCTAGCCGTAATATAAGTTAAGTCTACTTCGTGAATAGTTGAGGCTGGACTGTTTTCAATTTTCTCTTTCAGGGCAATTATATTAGGATGTAGCCGTAGTTGTAGAATATTCCATACTCGCTTACCGGTTTCTTTTTCCAAACGCTCTAGAGTGTCCAAATTCCATGGATTCAAAACCAAAGGTTTCTCACAAATGGCATCAGCTCCCCAACGCAAAGCAGATTTTATATGAGCATCGTGTAAATAGTTTGGTGAACATACCGACACAAAATCAACTCCAGAAGAATTGTTCTGTAGCTTGTCCATATAACGATCAAAGCGTTCGTACTCAGTAAAGAAAGAAGCATTGGGATAATAAGAATCTAAAAATCCCACATTATCATGCGGATCTGTAGCAGCAAGTAAATTGCTCTGTGTGTCTTTAATAGCCTTAATATGTCTGGGTGCTATATAACCCGACAAGCCAATTACAGCAAAGTCTTTCATACCCTTTTTACCAATCCGTTTTCTAAATAATATTTCTCGCCACTTGCGGTACATAATGCAAAGTTGGTTGCATCAAAATTCAATCGTTCGCCAAATTCACTCATCCAACCAATTTGTTTAGCTGGATTTCCAACAACAAGAGCGTAATCAGCTACATTTTTAGTTACGACTGTACCAGCACCAATAAAAGCATATTCTCCTAAAGTTACTCCACAAAGAATAGTTGCGTTAGCTCCTATAGTAGCGCCTTTTTTAACCAGTGTTTTTAAATAATCACCTCTTCTGTTGACTTCAGAACGCGGATTATTAACATTGGTAAAAACACATGAAGGACCTAAAAAAACATCGTCTTCACAACTAACGCCCGTGTAGATAGAAACATTGTTCTGCACCTTCACATTATTACCTAATACAACTCCTGGAGAAACCACAACATTTTGACCAAGGTTACAGTTTAAGCCCAAAGTAGCGCCAGACATAATATGAGAGAAGTGCCAAATTTTGGTTCCAGAACCAATGGTACAATCCGCATCTATTACAGCCGTTTCGTGTGCCTGGTATGTTTGTGGTTTTTTCATCAGCGCTAAGATAACCAGAAAAAGGACAAAGGCTAGTATTGGAAATAGTTTTGAGTCTTGGGTTGAAATTCAATAGTTCAAGAGACTGGATATCGATTTCATTTTTTACCGTCCTCAATTCTTTTAGAGACTAAAACAAAAAGCCCTCCATATGGAGGGCTTTTTGTTTTAAAATCTATTTACAAAGTCTTTAGCGACGCCTTATTTTTTTAAGAGCCAGCTACTCGATTGTATTTTATCTCCTAAGCCATCTAAAAGCTCTATTCCCATTGCCTCGCAAATACTTTTTTCTGGAATGGTCTCATTATTTTGATCACCGCCATTTGCAAAGGCTAAGTTGTAACTTTCACCATACTCCTTGGCAATTGCTGCTATTGTTTTACAAACCGTTCTATCTGTATCTACAGATAGTATAGCCTTGTCTACCGCTTTTATATTAGAGACAATAATCATTCGCTCCTCTTCTAGCTGAAATTCAGTACTACCTTTTAAAGCTCGTTGATGGTCGTTGTTTACAATTACAAACAACTCATCGGTTAATGCCTTGGCAGTATTAAAGTATTCTAAATGCCCTTTATGTATCGGATTAAAATATCCTGAAACTATGATTGCTTTTTTCTTCATGGTGAAATAATTTAATAATTACTGTCTATAAGAATTCTTTCATAGACTCGATTATCAAGGCATATAAACTATTTAGTTCTTACTCCTTTGTCTAAGTATATAAAATGGGACTTGGATTAATAATAAAACAAGCGCGATAAAAACGACTAAAGAAATAGTCTGATTAAACCTTAATAAATACACAATACTACTTATCAGTAAACTAAAGAAAAGGACTATTAGAGTGGATCTACCATGACTAAGGCCTAAATCTAATAAAGCATGGTGAAGATGATTTCGATCTGCTGTAAACGGTGATCCACCATTATATATCCGTATGATAAATACTCTTAAAGTATCAATTACTGGATACACTAAAACAGCCATTGCAAATACGGGATTAAAGGTTAGCTCATTATCTAGAGGTAGGTTTACAACTCTAATAGCAAAGTAAGCTAGTAATAAGCCAATACTTAAAGAACCAGAATCGCCCATAAATATCTTTGCCGGAGGTTTATTGTAAAGCCAAAACCCAAGTAAAGCGCCCATTGCTGAGAATGCCAACATGCAATCTTCTAGAGCACCATTGTATAAAAATACTCCGATATAACAAGCCAAGGTGTAAATCCCAACAGAAGACGATAAACTATCTAATCCGTCTATAAGGTTATATGCATTTACTATAAAGGTTATCACTAAAATAGAAAAAACATACGATACCCAAACCGGAAGTATACCTACTCCAAATAGACCATAAAATGATTCAACTCTAATGTCTGCTCTCCAAACTAATATAAATGCAACCAATAGTTGAATTATAAACTTCAAATTGGGTTTAATGTTAACGAGATCATCCATAAGTCCTAAGATGAATAAAAGCCCGATAGAAAATATTAGCAGTAAATAAGTATCAGAAATAGTACTCGAGGAGAAATGATCTACTGCAAAATAAAGTTGTGAGAAAACAAATCCAGCAAAAATAGCCAAACCACCTAAACGAGGAACAAATCCTTTGTGTACATGGCGACCTCCGCCTTCATCGAACAAGCGACGCTTAATAGCCAATTTAATAACCAATGGAACGCAAATACTGGTTACAAGCAAGGCTAATATGAAAATTATAAGGGCATTTATTATTACTGATGTTTCCATAGTGTAAGATGATTTAGCAAGCATTTCAAGCGAGAGAAATATCACATTTAGATTATTGATAATTAAAATACCAAAAACTTATATGGTCGTTTAACAATTTTGTAAAATACAATAATTAATAAATTAGTATAATCAATAGAATTTTAATTATTAGTAGATGAAATCTACAGCAACATTAGGCCAAGAGCTATGATAAGTTACCGCTTAAGAGTGTAATGCTACATCTTTTATTATAGCTTTTAAATCTGTAATGAAAATTTGATTATTAACTTTTAATTCGAAATTAGACGTTACATATCCCAACCCATTATGCTCCCCATTTTTAATAGCAACAAATGCTAGATACGATTTATAATTTTCTATAGTTTTATTAGCAACTTTAGAGTAAATAGAATCTGACGATGAAATGTTATTAGAATATACAAATTCAGCAAACAAACTTGTTCCTCTATTGTCAATGTCAAATATTTTAACATTATCTTTTAAAGAGTAATAACTATTTAATAATTCTTCTGCGGCTTCTGCCTCTTTTTCAGTATGAAAGTTTACTAGAAAATCCCTTGACATTCTTGGTAAAATTTCTTTGAAATTTTCAATACCAATTACATTTGCAAACTTAACGTGCTCTTTTAATCGCCAGTAAAAGGTTAAGTGTTCGTGAGGTTGTTGATGTAAGCCTGTCGCGATTATTAGTTTCGTATATTTAAATTTCAATAACTTTCCAATAATTGTATCATACTCAGATAAAATTCTAATTAGAGGGTCATATTCTGCTTCACAGTACCAACTAGGGTTTTTTAAATCACCTTTATAAGCGCTTGAATTAAATAAATAATGATGCTGAATATGTGCTCCTGAGTTTAAAAATAAATTTGAAAAATCTGGCTTTTTGTTTTTCCAAAGTTTGATAAACACGTCGGCTAATAAGCTGTCTAAAATCACGGCCTTAGCGCCCGGTTTTTTTGCTCCTATAATACATTTAATATAATGTAGCCATCTAGAAACAGGAACATAGAGCAGGAAGCCTAATCCAAATGAAAGAAGCGACTTAAAATTAAACTTTTCTTGAGCATTATCATTTACTGATTGGTGAACCGCGCGGTACAACGACTTCACAATCCAGTTACCGGAAACCGTTGTTTTGGTCCATGGATCTGGCACAAAAAAAGCAGGGTTAATTAATCTATTTTCTGCATTAAAAGGAGATACGGCACCAACTGATAAGCCCGCTTTTTCTAATTCCTCAAATAACTGAGACACATTCGGATAATCAACAATATCTCCAAGTCTAAATATCTTATGCTCATTGAATGTTTTACCTGTATGTATTGAAGCCCATTGAATCCAAGGTTCTAACAACTTATATTCACTCTCTGAAATTGTTTCAATAGGTGCTTGCTTAGCAAACAGGTATTTGAAATTAGGCAATAACCCTTTATTAATATAATGTTTTATGTAATCAAAGTTTAGTTCGTTAAGTCCTAATAAAATTGTTTTATGCTTCATAACATGTCTTGGTATAAGGTTTCAATATTATTAACTAGTGTTTGAAAATTAAATGTTTTCATACTTTTGCTTTGTCCTTGTTCAGCCAAATCTTTTCTGTAGGTGTCATTTTCTATCATTTTTAATAAATCCTCGCCAAACTCATTTACAACACCTGAAGATACAATGCCACTAATTCCATTATCAATGATATCAGAAACACCTCCTACATTAGTTGAGATACATGCAGTTTTAGAAGCCATAGCTTCTATTATGCTTACAGGGGTTCCTTCATTTATAGACGTTAAACATAAAATGTCACTAGATGATAAAACTTTATCAATATCAGAACGCCAAGAAGTAAACAAAAAATCACAAGTTTTATTTAAATCTTTATATGAATAACTTAATCCTTTTTCCTTAACATAATTGATAATCTCATTCGTCTCACTTCCATCGCCGACAATTAAAGCTTTAATCCTTTTACTAGTTTTATTTTTACAATAATTAAATATGTCTATAAATAATTTGTGATTTTTAATAGGTACAATTCGGCCTATAATCGTAATCAATATTGTTTTCTCATCAACATTAAATTCAATTCTACTACTTTCTCTTTTAATCTCAATATTTTGTGAGAATCTATTTAAGTCAAATCCTAGAGGAACAACTACCACTTTGTCTTTTTCACATATTTTATATTTATTAATCAAGTCATTACATTGTAGAGTTGAAATTGCAATAATCTTAGATGTATGACGAGCAAGAAACCTTTCAATAAATAGAATAATTTTATTTTTAAAATCTGAGAAATATCCATCAAAAACATTTCCATGATAAGTATGAATAACCACAACTTTTTTATAATAAAACAATGATGCGATACGACCTAGTATACCAGATTTAGCAGCATGAGTATGAATAATATCTGGCCTATATTTGTAAATTATATGAATAATCTGAATTAATGAAATGAGATCATATAAAGGAGAAATTTTTCTTCTCATATATTTCAATTTCATGAAATCAACACCTTCATTATCTAAAATATAATCGGCAGGCTGTTCATGCGTTTCAGGGACCCCACCAATAAGGATAGTCTCATATAAATCTGAATCTATGTATTTTGTAAGGTAAGTTGCATTATAAACTGGGCCACCTACATTAAATCGATTCAAAATTCTTAATATTCTTCTTTTTTTATTTAACATTTAAATCCTTGATGTTTAACCCTTTTAATGGTCGTATTTTTAAAGTTAATACAATCTATTCAATTTGACTGAATTAGAATTAATAATCATATTGAATAAAAACTATATCTACAACTATCAAATACTCTAATCTGCTGATAATTAGCGCTATAGTTGTATTTTAAAAATATTCCAAGTTATATTAATATTTACAATATTACAAAATCAGCTTTAAATACCATTTTTGAAAACAAAAAAAAGTCCATACTCTAAACGTATTATCGACTTTACCTTCAATATGATTTAAAACCATTCTTCTAGTAAACTCAACATTAAAAAGATCTTGGTCAGTGAGAAACTTAACTTCTATATAACTTTTCAATTCATCTTTTAGAATTGAGCGTAACCAGTCACCTACAGGAACTCCAAAACCTTGTTTAGATTTATTTAAAAACCCATCGGGAAAATACTGCTTGAAAGATTCTTTTAATAGATGTTTTTTGCTCCAACCCTTCATCAAGTAAGAATCGGGTAATTGATTCGTGAAATTCCATAATTCTTTATTTAAAAAAGGGGCCCTACATTCAATCGAACTTAACATACTAGTCCTATCAATCTTTACAAGCATATCACCTTCTAAAGATAAATTCTTATCAATATTTCTAAAGTCACGAAGTGTGTAGCATTTATCTTTTTTATAATAATCCAAACTACTTGCTTTTAACATATCCGATTTAATTAGACTAGCTAGCTCATTTTTTTGAAACCCAAGAGAAACAATATTATAATAAAACTCGTTATCATAATCAATTGCTTTCAATGCCCGATTTAATTTGAAACGAATTCCTCTATCATCATCTTTCGTGTTAAATATTTTATTTGCTGTGCTAGAAATAAATTTATGAGTATTTACTGGAATAATACTTGTATATTTATTGTTAAGCTTACCCATATAGTACTTGTTATATCCACCAAAAACTTCATCACCACCATCACCTGTTAGAGCAACCTTAACATGCTGTTGTGTTAATTTAGATACTAAAAACGTTGGTAATGCTGAAGAGTCTGCAAAAGGCTCATCAAAATTAGACAAAACCGCGTCAATATCATTTTTAAGGTCATTGGCAGACACAATAAACTCATGATGATTACTACCTATTAGTTTTGAAATCACTCGTGATTTATCTGTCTCATCAAATGCTTTTTTATCAAAGCCCATTGAAAAAGTATCAATTGGAGTGGAGGAAATCTTTGATAACGCTAATGACACAATTGAAGAATCTACACCTCCAGATAAGAAAGTCCCTATTGGCACATCTGAAATAGATCTTGAATTTACAGATCCCATTACTAAATCGTGAGTAATTTTAGTTGCTCGACTAAAATTGATTTTATCAGAATAGGTTTTATGAGCGTTTAAAATAACATTCTCAGAAGAATCAAGAGTCTCTATATCAAATTCTAAATAATGGTTGGGAAGCAATTTTTGAACACCTTCATAAATTGTATAAGGAGCTGGGATATAAGTTAATTGAAAATACAGAGATAAGGCTTCTTTATTTATTTTAGGTTTAGTTTCAAAAGAAAGCATAAGAGATTTCAATTCAGAACCCCACACTAAACCAGTATTTGTTTTTGAATAATACAGAGGTTTTTCTCCGAAAAAGTCTCTTGCAATAAATATTTTACCTAGTTTTTTATCTAATATAGAAAATGCAAACATGCCGTCTAAACGGCTGAAAGATTCTACCCCATAGATTTCATACATTTTTATAATTACCTCCGTGTCTGAAGTGGAATTAAACTTAACTTTATGCTCTAGTTGTAACTCCCTTTTTAAATATTGATAATTATAAATTTCGCCGTTAAAAACTATAACTAAAGATTTATCCTCAGAGAACATAGGTTGTTTACCTGTAGATAAGTCGATAATTGACAATCGACGCATTCCTAAACCAATATGTTTCCCTCTGATTAAATCTCTATAAACACCATCATCATCAGGACCTCTGTGAATTATTTTGTCGTTCATTAATGAGACTAAATCACTTCTATTAGGCTCACTACATAACACATACCCATTAATACCACACATAATTAATTATTTATAATTTGTTCCCATTTACTAAAAACGACTTTCTCGTTGTAGTTTTGATTAACATATTTAAAGCCTTTCGCACCAATTTTATCCCTTAAATTATTTGGCATATTAATTAAATAGATGATCTTGATAGCCAAATCATTGGAATCTTCATACCCTGAAAGAAACCCTGCATTTGAGTCATCTAATATGGCAGCACAACCTGGGACGTTCGTTGCTATTATTGGTAAAGAATGAGCCATTCCTTCAAGAATAGCATTTGGCGTAGATTCTCCAAAAGTAGATAAAACCAAAATGTCAGCTTTTTTTAAATAAGCTTCGGGTTTGTTAACGAACCCTAAAAAATCAATATTATCAACTAAATCAAACTCTTTTACCAAATCAAAAGGCCAACTTAGATCAAAAAGCTTACCTATTGCATAAAGTTTAAAATTGTATCCTTTTAATTTTACAATTTTTAGAGCCTTAAAAAGAGTTTTATAATCTTTTTCTTTCTCTCTAAAGTGAGCAATACTAACTATCTTAAATACATTATTTACTGTATTTAATTTATTCGATTTCTCTGGAATTGATATAGCATTATTTACAATAATTGACATAGAGGGTACTGTAATTTTCATTTTTTTCAACCTCTCTAATGCCACGGCTGAATTAAATGTAGTAATATCGTCCAATTTGTAAGTTAATTTGTATAAAATTAGATACAAGTTTGATATATCACTTGCTCTAACAGATGTAATAAGCTTAACATTACAAAAAATACTCGCTAACCGAGCAACTATATTTGAGGGGAACATGAATGAAATCAAAACATTAGTTTTGTCTTTGCGAATATTCTTTATTAAATGAATCAATCCTAAACCAATTTTTAGTGAGATCATTTCAGTTCTAATCTTATTTTTTTTCAAGATTAGTTCAAAGTCGTTCCCTTTTTTGAAATAAATAACATTCACATCATAATCTTTATTATTAAGATCAATCGCTAATTTAATCATTTGATTCTCAGCTCCGCCCTTACCTAAACTAATGGATAAAAATGTAATTTTTTTATTCATAAATACAATTATTTATATCCCACAATAAATTACTGATTATTCAGCTCTTCACTTTTATTATCATTTATCACAGAATCAATTAATTGACTGTACTTGTACAATATAATATTTGAAGAAAAGGTGTTCTGTACATACTCACTAACCTTATTTCTTTTAAAAACCTCCTCCTCATTTAATCCCTGTAAAATATTTCTAAATTCTTGGTCATTACTCACTAAAAAACCATTTTCACCTTCTCTCACAATTTCCTTTGTTCCTCCTGGGCAAGCATAGGCAATAACAGGAGTTCCAACAGCACAACTCTCTAATAAAGCGTTAGGAAAGCCTTCTACGTAAGAACCTTGAAGAAAAAAATCAGAATCCATTAAATATTCATTAATGTTTTTTGTGAAAGGAATAAACTCTACATTATTTTCTAAACCCAGTTTTCTCACCAACATAGTAAGTGCGTCCTTTTCTGGGCCAGAGCCAATAATTTTGTAATTAAAGTCATAATTCTTTATACCCGTAATATTCTGAATTAATCTTCTATGTCCCTTTTCTTCACTTAATCTACCGACAGTTATAAAATGGATTTTTTCTAATGATAAGTTTTTAGATTTGAAAGAAACTAATTTCTCTAAGGTAATAGGGTTACCTATAACATGTAACTTTTTTTTATTTATATTAAAGTTTTTAATAAAATCATTTTTCATGTCATGAGATTGACATACGATTGTATCTAACTTTTTATAGGCCCGACTTATAATTTTATTTAATAGCCAGGATTTGTAACCACCATAGCTAGACCTTACCGAAAGAACACTAGATTCCCTGGCAATAAATTTTGTATTTGTAAAGAAGAAGCTTATGAACGACATAAATATATTTACATGTACAATAGTTGAAAAGACGATTCGAGGTTTAGTCTTTTTAATAAATTTTATAATATCAAAAATTGAAAATAAAAGGCGTGCTTTATTTAAATACACAATTTTTAGATTGCCTGTTTCAAAAACTTTATCTTTTTTAAAACCAAGTACCAATAAAGTTGCTTCTTGTTTATTATCATGAAAGTTTTTAGCAAGAAAAGAGACCACTCTTTCTGCACCTCCTGGCTTTAAACTTGGCAATACAAATAGTATATTCATTTTTTTACTGATCATTATTTTAATGAACGATCTAAATAATTATCTATGTTATTGTTTAGCAATTAGTCAATTTGAAGAAAAAACTACACATTATTTTCATGGTTCCTAAACCATTTAATCAAAACATATACCCGCCATATATAACTTGAATAATCTGCTTTATGATCCAAATGATCCTTAAATATTTTTTTAAACTTAGGGGTGTTTAAATTAGGGATTTGATTTAAAAAAGCATCAGATAAATTCTCCTCCATTTCTTGCCTTAGTTCGTTTCGAATCCAAGTGCCCATGGGGGCTGAAAACCCTTTCTTGGGTTGATTAAAAACTTCTTCTGGGATATACTTCTTCAATACATCCCTTAATATTCTTTTCTTTACACCGGGAACATAACGATATGACACTGGCAAGGTTCTAGCAAATTCAATGATTCTATAGTCTAAAAAAGGACTTCTTACTTCTACAGAAAAACCCATACTCGCTCTATCTACCTTAACATTACTATCGTTTTCTAACCATAATTTAATATTAAGATCTGCCGTTTTTTGGTACTTATTACTACTCCAATATTTATATCCGTCATAATTAGAAAGCCATGACAAATCTCTATTTAACAAAAGCGAATTAAACCCTACAAAAACCCCCTCAATAAAGCTATTTATATTTTTTAATTGTAACAACCGTTTTAAAGACTGAATTCGATTTTTAAACGTTAATCTAGGTAATAACTTTGAAAAAACATATCTAACAATATAGGGAACATAAAATAAGTGTTTAGATTTAGAAACCAAATCGAAATGGTTGTAACCTAAAAAACTCTCATCCCCGCCATCACCAGATAAAGCTACCGTAACATCCTGTTTTGTGATTTTGTTTAGGAGTAATGATGGTAATGCAGAACTATCTGCAAATGGCTCGTCATAGACTTCAATAAGCCTTGGCAACATCTCAAGGATGTCAGTTGCTTTACAAATAGTCTCTTTGTGTTCAGTACCTAAAATATTAGCGTAAGTCGCAGCTATTTTACTTTCATCGTATTTTGGATCCTCAAACCCAATTGAAAATGATTTGATTTTTTCTTTAGATATCTTTGAAGCAATACTTGTAATCAATGCAGAATCAATACCGCCAGACAAGAAAGAACCGAAAGGAACGTCTGCCTGCAGACGAATACGCACAGCGTCTTCTAATAATGTATGAACTTCTTCAACAGCCTGTTCGTAAGATAGCTTAGAACGTACTACGGGTTTTAAGTTCCAGTATTCCTCAACTTTACATGTTTTGTTATTTAAATCTATAAGTAAATTATTTCCTGGAGGTAATTTATAAACATCATTAAAAATAGAATAAGGACTGGGTATGTACGTACAATCTAAATAAATACTGATAGCCTCCTCATTTAAGGTTTTGTTTTGAGAAATGGGTTTAAGTTGGCTACATATTTCAAAGAACCCATCTTTCCAATAATAATAAAAAGGCTTTACCCCTACTCTATCTCTAGAGCAGAACATAGTTTTAGTTACTCTATTGTATACTGCAAAGGCAAACATCCCATTTAATTTAGGAACAACACTTTTTCCCCATTCTATAAAGCCCTTTAACAGAACCTCGGAATCTCCTGTGGTAGTAAAAGTATACCCCAAACAAATCAATTCTTTCTTTATATCTTGAAAATTGTAAATCTCTCCATTAAACACCATTGTATAATTATCAAACACCATGGGTTGATTTGATCTTTCTTCCAAGTCTAAAATAGATAACCGCAAATGCCCAAAACTCACATTATCTTGTATTAGTACTCCTGTATAATCAGGGCCACGAAATTCAATCGTTGATAATTTTGTTTTTATTTCTTTCTCACTAAAAGTAAGATTGGTAGTGTAAATTCCACACATATATTTTAAAGTATATATTTGTTGTTGATTTCGGTAAAGGAAGATATAATTAATACAAAAGTAAAAATAATTATTCCTGAATCGAATAAATTATGACTCACTAGGCAAGTCATACTCAATACTATCGTTAAGATAAACGGTTTACAATTCTCACGAATTATTCTAAATGAACTATAAAATAATCCGCCAAATAAAATAATTATTAATAGAAATGGTAAAAGACCCGATTCCCCCAAAATTAATAAAAATGAATTATGGACCCCTTGCCCACCCGTTTCATACAGACTTGTACTAAAACTGAAATATCCATGACCAAAAAAAGGAGCATCAATGATACCATCATAAAATTTAGCCCATTGTGCCTGGCGGCTGTCATCATTTAAGACTTCTTGATTAACATTCCCAATTAATAAATCAGTTAAAAAATTAAATCTAACAGAATCTAATTTCAAAGCTTCTGAAAAAGATAGTAAGCCAAAAAAACCTAGAGTAATAAATAGAAAACTATAAATCAAATCTTTCCTGTTATAGTATAAGTATATAATAGTCGATATAATCCAAGTTAAAATAAAGGTTCTTGATAAGGTTAAAATCCCAAAAAAGGTAAACAAAATAGTTAATACTCTCCATTTATCATTTCGTGTTAAAAACAATATATAACCTAAAAGACAGATTATGCCTGCTGTGTTTGGATTTAAATAAAAGCCGGCATACCTACCGTATTCACTTATATAACCATCTCCTACAAAATCATTAAACCTAAAAAATAGTGAATCTAAAATAATGGTAGTCCCTCCAAATATTAAAATTGCTAAAAGTGTATTCATATTTACATGTTTAAGACATACAAATAAACCAAACACATAAAGTAACGATTTAATATAATTAATTAGTAGGATAAATAAATCTCCATCATAATTTAACATTCCAATAAAATAATACAGACTAATAATAACAGCAAAGAAATTAATGTTTTTTGGATACTTCTTATTATTAGTAATAATAAGAATTCCTAGCAATAAAAAGGTGAAATACGAAATTGGTGAACTAATTCCTATGGATAGGGTTCTTAAAGTAATTGAAGGTATGTTCAATAACACTAGTGTAATTACTATAATTGAAATGTACTTTTTCATCATTTTAAAAATACTGGTTTATCTGTTTTAAATTTTCTTAAAACATAAAGATACTTAGTCACGAAACTTAAAAAAACCACAATACTCGTGCTCAAAGCAACTCCGGCTACACCGTACTTTTCAATAAAAATATAATTGCAAAAAACATTAACAAGAACACTTATTGAGGAGGAGGTAATATTAAAAACATTAAAATTAAAGGCAGTTAAAAGCCTCACAAGAGTAATGTCTAATAAATAAAAAGGTATTTGAAAACTAAACATGATTAAAACTAAAGAAACCTCCTCAGTATGATTTTGAGTAAATGCCCCTTTTTGAAAAAATAAAATAATTAAATCCTTACCAAAGACAACTAAAAAAAATGTACATAAAATACCTATTATAAATATTGCCTTAAATTTTTTCTTCAATAAAATAAGTATTTCTCCTTTAGGAGTGTCTTTAAGATGTGCAAAATAGGGTAATAACACATTACCAATCCCAATAGTTAATATGGTAATTGCAAACGCCGGTAATTTATTCCCATAATTAAGCGTGCTTATTGCTCCATCGGTAAGTTGACTTGTAAATAGTTGATCAACTATTGGATTAAAACCTATTATTAAACCTGCAATTAGTTTGGGTAAGAATTGTTTATATAATATAATACTGTCTGGATCATTAAACTTTACATCGCTTAAAACAAGTTTAACAGGCTGAAAACATAAAAGAAATAATAATTCTAAAATAGAGCCCAGTACAAAAGCATAGACTAAAATATGTATGGAAGGTTTATAAAAGAACAGTAGAACAATAAAAACAATGGAAGTGATTATAGGGTATAATGCACTTATTACAAATCTCTTTTTAATATCTAATAATCCACTTAACAAACTAGAGAAAGTCCAAATGGGGATGCATAATAAAAATAAATATTGATTTGCAAAAACTTGATTTGCAAAAACTTCTGAATAATTCCTTACTAAGTAGGTGTTAATAGGTGTAGATAAAAAATACAAACCTATTGTCAAAACCAAACTCAACAATATAGTTTGAACAATTAAATTATTGTGGAAAATTGTATTGTCATTTTTTTGAGCAAAAATATAATTGGGTATAAGAACTGCTTTAAATGCACCTAAAAAAACAGAACTAAAAAAAGAAGGTATAAGTATTAAAATAAAAAATACGTCTAGATCTTCAGTCATTCCAAATGAATTTCCGATTAGAACCTCTTTAAAAAAACCTAAAATCTTTACGAAAAAAACAGTGAAAATAACTAAGGCAATGTTTCTATAAACACCACCTTTTTCAGATAAATTATTTACAATAACTCTTAAACGATCCATTTAGGGGCTATTGATTCCATGGAATAGTTTTGTAAAACCTTTTGTCCATTATTAACAAAATTATTTCTCAAATTTTCATCCATTATTAGTGACTGTAAATAGGAATCATATAGGTTTTCATTTCCTGAAGGAATTAAAAACCCATTTTTATTATGCCTAATAAGCATGCCAGGGCCTGTTGGGCAATCTGTACTTATGCATGCGCAATTATGATTCATTGCCTCTAGCAACACATTAGGAAACCCTTCAGAAAGGGAGCTAAATGCAAATACTGATGCACGTTCATAATAATCTTCTATATTTTTAACTATTCCCGTAAATTCAACTTTATTATCAATATTTAATCTTGTTGTTAAATCTTTTAACTCACTTTTTAATGGTCCATCTCCACAGACAATAAGTTTCCATTCATTATTTTTTATTCTCGCAAAAGATCTAATTATTTGTTCCTGGTTTTTATTTCTATCAATCCTTCCAACAGTTAAAATTATCGTTTCTTTCTTAAAATGTTTTTCTGAAATAATCTTTATGGGATTCGGAATTATTTTAATTTTATGTACAGCAACAAATTGTTTAAAATAATTCTTGATTTCATCAGATTGCACCACCAGAGTGTCACAAAAACTATATGTCTTCCTTCTTAGGAAATCCCAATACCCTAGAATTTCAATATTTGGATTTGCTCTTTCGCTTATAGTTACATTAATTTTTGATATAAATTTACCTGTAATAATACCCAACACATTTGACGTGGTCATAAAGCATATTAAATGTTTAATTGATTGAGATTTTATTAATGCCCAAATTTTATAAACTAATGTTAGGTTTGATAATATTGCCTTCAAAGGGCTGCTAGAAGGGTTTGAAACACCTAATTGTTTTAAAACAATTGAATCATTTAATTGATAAAAAGGTGGTTCATTAGATAATGTTATTACTACCACCTTTCTAGTTAAGGACATTTCATTAGCCAATAAACTAACAACACGCTCAGCCCCTCCAGCATTTAAACTACTTATTAAAAAACCTACGGTCTTATCGCTCATTATTTCAAATTATTCCAATACCACTTAACCGCTTCCTTTAAGCCTTTACCTATTGTATGACTTGGTTGATATGCTAAAAGTCTTTTTGCTTTATCTATAGATGCTAAGGAATGGGGTATATCACCAACACGATTAGGTCCGTGTTTAATTTCTATCTCTGCAATTTCTGGATCGTATTCAGCTAAGTATTCTTTTAAATAATTAAGTAATTCAACTAAAGTTGTTCTGTCTCCTACCGCTGTATTGTACACCTGATTTAAAGCCTCTTTATTCTGGGTAGTTATAGCCAATACATTCATTTGAATCACATTGTCTATATAGGTAAAGTCACGAGAATAAGAACCATCTCCATTTATAACTGGAGATTCATGCCTCATTAATTGTTTTACAAATAAGGGTATTACAGCTGCATAAGCTCCATTAGGATCTTGTTTTCTTCCGTACACATTAAAGTAACGTAAGCCAACAGTATCTAAATTATAAGTCCGCTTGAAATTATCTGCATATAATTCATTTACATATTTGGTAATTGCGTATGGAGATAGCGGTTTACCAATAACGTCTTCCACTTTTGGTAAATTTACCGAATCACCATAAGTGGATGAACTAGCAGCATAAACAAAGCGTTGTACTTTATTGTCTCTGGCAGCCACCAACATATTTAAGAAGCCGCCTACATTTACATCATTTGAGGTGATAGGGTCTTCTATAGATCTTGGCACAGAGCCCAAAGCTGCTTGGTGTAAAATAAAGTCCACTCCCTTAGATCCTTTTAAACAATCCTCCAAGTTTCTTATATCTCCTTTAATAAGCGAAAAATTATCTCTTGCTAAAAGATGTTCAATATTATGAACATGTCCAGTTGCAAAATTATCTAAACATCGTACTTCTGCTTCACACTTTACTAGATACTCACATAGGTTAGAACCAATAAAGCCTGCACCGCCTGTAACGAGTATTTTTTTATTATTAAGTAGTCTATTTATTTCCATAAACTTAAAGTTTAGCATCTACACCTTCTGTTAATATTCCTTTTACATCGTAGGTTAAAGAGTTCGGTTTTTTTAAACTTTTTAAGTCTAAGGTAAGAAACTGTTTATGTGCAACGGCTAATATAATAGTGTCGTATTTTTCGTTAGTTATAGAAGTTTTAAGTGCTACGCCGAATTCTTGTTTCACTTCTTCAGCATTTGCCCATGGATCGTATAAATCGATATCCATATGGTAAGCTTTCAATTCATTATAAACATCAATTGCTTTGGTATTACGAATATCAGGGCAGTTCTCTTTAAACGTAATTCCCAGCAATAGTGTTTTAGCTCCTTTAACAGGGATTTCTTTAGCGACCATTAGCTTAACTACCTCAGAAGCAATATAAGCACCCATAGAATCATTCATTCTTCTACCAGAAAGGATGATCTCTGGGTGGTAACCAACTTCTTGTGCCTTTTGCGCCAAATAATAGGGGTCTACACCAATACAGTGTCCACCAACTAAACCAGGCTTAAAGGGTAAGAAATTCCACTTACTAGAGGCTGCTGCCAATACATCGTGTGTATCGATATTAAGTTTATTAAATATTTTAGCCAGCTCGTTCACAAAAGCAATGTTTATATCGCGCTGTGAGTTTTCAATTACTTTTGCCGCTTCTGCAACCTTTATACTTGTTGCTTTAAAGGTTCCCGCAGTAATTATAGAGTTATATAAATCGTCTACTACTTGTGCAATTTCTTCTGTGGATCCAGAGGTTACTTTTTTAATTTTAGCTACGGTATGTTCTTTATCACCTGGATTAATACGTTCTGGTGAGTAGCCACAGAAGAAGTCTTGGTTAAATACGAGTCCGCTAGATTTTTCTAATACAGGCACACAGTCTTCTTCAGTACAACCCGGGTAAACAGTCGATTCATAAATAACAATATCTCCTTTTTGTAATACTTTTCCAATCATTTCGGAAGCTTTTACTAAAGGGGTAAGAATAGGCCGGTTGTTTTTATCTACTGGAGTAGGAACCGTAACTATATAAATATTAGCAGCGGCGATATCGCTTACATCAGCACTGGGTACTAAGCCTATTTGATTCTTAGATTCTATTTCTGATTTACTAACTAATACTTTTTTTAAATCTACCGGGCTAACCTCTAAGGTGTGGTCATTTCCAGTTTTAAGCTCATCTACACGACTGTTATTAATGTCGAATCCTATTACTTTGTATTTCTTAGCAAATTCTACAGCTAATGGTAAACCAACGTAACCGAGGCCTATGATTGCTATTTTGGTGTTATTGTTCATTGTGTATTAATTTTATTCTCGTTTAGTTCTGATTTGTATGTCTTGGGTAATGTAGCTATTTTAATCTTCTTTTTAGTATTTATCTTTGGGCTCTAGAAATCTTATTTCCCTATCTGATAATACTCAAATCCTCTTTCTTCGAGCTTAAAGGCATTGTATTGATTTCGGCCGTCAAAAATGATTGGGTTTTTCAATTGCGCTTTTAATTCGTCAAAGTCTGGCGAGCGAAATTCTTTCCATTCGGTGAGTAAGATGAGGGCATCTGTATTTTTTAGAGCAGCATATTTACTTTCTGCATAAGAAACACTTGTATTTCCTTTGAGGTAATGTTCTTTGGCTTCGTGAATTGCTTTGGGGTCGTATGCTTGAACTTTAGCCCCTAGCTTGGTGAGTTCGTTCACTACTACTATACTTGCTGCATCGCGCATGTCATCAGTTTCGGGCTTAAAAGAAAGCCCCCATAAAGCGAAAGTCATTCCTGTGAGATTCTCACCAAAACGCTTTACAATTTTTTCTACGATTACTTTTTTCTGTCTTTTATTCACCCCGTCTACAGAAGCAATTAATTCTGGATGGTAACCGAAGTCGTTGGCTGTTTTTATGAGTGCATTTACATCCTTAGGGAAGCAAGAACCTCCATAGCCACAACCAGGATATATAAAGGAATAACCAATTCTTCTGTCGGATCCAATTCCTATTCGTACATTGTTTACATTGGCTCCAACACGCTCGCATATATTAGCAATCTCGTTCATAAACGAGATTTTTGTTGCCAACATTGCATTCGCTGCATATTTAGTCATTTCTGCAGATCGTATGTCCATAGAGACAAAACGGTCGTTGGTGCGAAAAAAAGGAGCATACAATTGGCGCATTACCTCTAAGGCATTCTCTTCGGAAGCTCCAATTACCACGCGATCGGGTTTCATGAAGTCTTCTACGGCAGCGCCCTCTTTTAGGAACTCCGGATTCGAAACTATATAGAACTCGGTATCAAGTCCTCTTTTGTCTAGTTCAGCCTGGATAGTAGCTTTAACCTTATCGGCTGTTCCTACAGGAACGGTAGATTTATCTACCACTACTATTGGCTCTGTAATCGATTGGCCAATTTCTTTGGCTACCCCCAACACATATTTTAGATCTGCAGAACCGTCGTCTCCCATAGGAGTTCCTACCGCAATAAAGGCAATTTCTGAACCTAGTAGTGACTCATTAAGTGAGGTGCTAAAATTTAGGCTACCTGCTTTATAATTTCTAAGAACCATTTCTTCAAGGCCTGGCTCGTATATAGGAATAATCCCTTGTTTTAAATTTTTAACTTTTTGAGTATCTATATCAACACAGACTACATCGTTACCCATTTCTGCGAAGCATGTTCCAGTTACGAGGCCAACGTAGCCAGTTCCTATTACTGTAATTTTCATAATTTGTGAAATTTATTAAACCGTATTAATTCGTCTTTAACTCCTGCATGTCCGGCTTATGTAGCTACTGAAATTGAGGTGCTGGAAGTGTAAAAACTATATTTATTCCACCGCTTCGCATAGTAAGTCCCATTTAAAAAATGAAAAAAACCATTAAACTCGACCTAAACACTTGTAAAATAATGGATTAAACCATATTCAATCGATGTATTTACACAGGCTAAAGTACATTTTTATCTACAACTAAAACAGGAAAATAAAACAGTAGTGAAATCACCTATTTATACGGTAAAAAACCAATTGAAATGAAGGAGGCTGAAATTAAAATTAGTCTTAATTCTATTAAAATATGGCTTGAAAATACTATTGAGTCTTAGCTGAATGTAGCACTTAAAACCATGCAATAGATCTTGTTTTTTTAGGCATGTATTCTTAGGTCTGATAGGTCAATTAACCTATTAAATAATAGCGTACTTTTGCACTATGCAAAACGCCTATTCTTTATTGATCAGTAAGCTAAGAGCTTTTACACAGAAATACTACCAAAACCTTTTACTAAGAGGAATAATAGTAAGTTTTAGTGTCGTAGCTATTGGGTTTATCTTATTTGCTCTACTAGAACACTATGGTAGATTTGGAGTAATTACACGCACAATTTTATTTTGGGGCTTTACGATAATTTCTAGCTGTGTTTTAGTTGGCTGGATTCTTATTCCAATCCTAAAACTTATAAAACTAGGTAAAAGACTAAGCGAAGAAGAAGCAGCAAAAATTATAGGAAAACACTTCCCCGAGGTAGCCGATAAACTCTTAAATGTAATTCAACTTAAGCAACAAAACAAAGGAAATTTAAGCTTGCTAGAGGCTAGTATTAACCAAAAAGCACTTAATCTCAAACCTATTCCTTTTGTTAGTGCCGTTAATTTTTTGGAGAACAAACGCTATCTGAAATACGCTCTTATCCCTGTTTTTATTTTTGGAGGACTATTATTAGCAGATAGTGTGGAGGTTATTACAGAAAGCTCTGCACGTATTGTGGACTATAAAACGGAGTATATACCCCCAGCACCTTTTGAATTTGTACTACAGAGCACTAATCTCGAATGTATACAACATCAGAATTATAAAATAAGTTTAAAATTACAAGGGGAGCTTATACCTAGCAAGGCTTATATAGAGCTCAACGGCTTGCCTATAAAAATGAAAAAGCTAGCCAATCATCAATTTGAATATACTTTTACTACAATTCAAAAGACTAAAGACTTTAAATTTAATGCCGGAGGCCTTTACTCCAAAAACTACCAACTAAAGGTGCTGGCTGCTCCTAGCCTTGTAAACTTTAACTTGGCATTAGACTATCCACGATACACTCAGAAGAAAGATGTTGTGCTAGAAAATATCGGAGAGGTCTTGATTCCTGAAGGAACAAAAGCTAGCTGGGAATTTTCTACCGAAAACACCGATGAATTTAGCATTTTGTGGGGCGATGAACAGATAGCTGCCATACCCAGTAATGAAAATACATTTAGCATTACTAAGACTGCAAAAAATACCACAAGCTATACATTACTACCATCTAACAGATTTGTCAATACAATAGACTCTGTAAAGTATTTATTCAAAGTTTTAAAAGATGGATTTCCTATAGTAGATGCTACCGAAGTTATAGATTCTACGCTATTAAGAATCCGTTATTTTAAGGGTGAGATAAAAGACGATTATGGTTTCACTAAGCTTCAATTTATAGTAAAAAACACAAACAATAACTGGGACAGCATAGTACCCATTGCGTTTAACAAAAACGTAAGTACCGATAATTTCTTTTTTGTTTTCGACATGAGTTCTATGGAGCTAAAAGAAGAGGATGAATTAGAGTACTATTTTGAAGTATTCGATAATGACGGTGTTAATGGAGCAAAAAAGAGTCAGAGTAGGAATTTTGAATTTAAAGCGCCTACGAAAGAGGAATTGCAAACACAAGAAGCCGAGAAAACAGATGAGCTAAAGAAAACCTTAGCCGAAAATGTGGAGCTAGCTAAAGAGTTGCAAGAAGAATTTGAGGAATTAAGAAGGAAGCTAATAGACAAAGAAGAGCTCAACTGGGAAGATAAGCAGCAAGTAAATAAGGTGCTGGAGAAACAAAAGCAACTCGAAAAAAACATTGATGAAATCGCAAAGAAAAACAAGGATAAAAATGCGGTCAAGAATGAGTTCTCAAAACAAGATAAGCGCATATTAGACAAGCAAAAACAGCTGGAAGAGTTAATGGAAGAGCTGATGACGGATGAAATGCGGACACTTATTGATGAGATGGAGAAACTCATGGATGAGATGAAGACAGATGAGTGGATGGAGAAACTCGAGGAACTACAAACGAACAACGAAGACTTAGAAAAAGAACTCGATCGCAATTTAGAGATGCTTAAAAAGCTTGAATTTGAACAGGCACTCGAAGAAAATTTAGACGAGCTAAAAGAATTAAAAGAAAAACAAGAAGCGCTTAAAAAAGCAAACGAAGAGAAATCTAAACCGCAAGAAGCAATTACTCAAGAGCAAGAAAAACTCAACGAAGAATTTAAAAAGTTATCTGATAAACTAGATGATCTTCAGAAAAAAAATGAGGATTTAGAGAAGCAAGAAAACTTAGAAGACACCAAAGAATTGCAAAGATCTATTGAAGAGGAGATGCAGAAAAGTAAGGAGAATTCAGAAAATAAAAAACGTAAGAAAACTTCAAAGTCTCAGCAAGAAACCATGGACAAAATGGAAGACTTGCAAGAGAAACTAGAACAAGCTCAACAACAAGCAAGTGAAAGTGGACCTGCAGAGGATATGGAAGCCTTACGTCAGATACTCGAAAACCTTGTAGACCTTTCTATTGAGGAAGAAGCGTTGCTTGGTAGCCTAGGCAAAACGAACAAAAATGATCCGGATTATGTGCGGATAATTCATTGGCAAAACAAACTAAGCGATGACTCTAAAATTCTAGAAGATTCACTTTATGCTTTAAGTAAGAGGCAGTTGCAAATTAAAGCGACCATTAACCGAGAGATGAGTGCGATTACAAACAACTTCGCCAAATCTTTGGAGAATATGGCCGAGAGAGAGACCGATAAAGCGCTTAATGAGCAACAGTTAATAATGACTTCTTCCAACAACTTAGCCTTGTTGTTAAGTGACGTATTACAAGCAATGCAAGAAGATTTAGCTAAAAAGACTCCTGGAGAGCAGCAGTGCAACAAACCTGGTTCGGGAAACCCAAAGCCTGGTGATTTAAAGAAGATGCAGAAGCAGCTGAAAGAGCAGCTGGAGAAAATGAAAAAAGGCAAGGAAGGGAAAGACGGAAAAAAACCGAAACCCAAACCCGGACAGGGTAAAGAACTTGCCAAAATGATGGGTAGACAGGAGATGATTCGTCAGCAATTACAAAAAATGGCGGACAAAATTGAAGAGTCAGAAAATGGAAATGCCGAAGGCCTACATAAGGCAATAGACCAAATGGAACAAACGGAAGAGGATATTGCAAATGACAATATTACACAGGAAACTTTGAACCGACAAAATCAAATTATCGAGCATCTTTTAAAAGCTGAAACGGCAGAACAGGAAAGAGATAAAGAAGAAAAAAGAGAAGCCAAAGAAGCACAGCAATTACCACATCAAGTACAAGAATTACTAGAAGAATACAAGCGGAACAAAATTAAGCAAGCAGAATTACTGAAGACTATTCCACCAAAACTTAAACCTTACTATAAGGAAAAGGTAAAAGAATATTTTCAAAACATTGAGCAAAACTGATGCAAGAAACACAAATTGAATTTCATTCGGAAGGAGACTTTATTCTAGAAAATAAAGTAGAAATTATACAATGGTTTGAGGCAACTGCCAAGGCAGAAGGGAAACATATTGGCGCATTAAATTATATTTTTTGCGACGATGAATACCTTATCAAAATCAATATTGAATTCCTTAACCACAACACCTATACAGACATAATAACATTTGACTATTGTGTAGGTGATGAGCTGATAAGTGACATCTATATTAGCACAGAGAGAGTAGCAGAAAACGCGAAAGAATTTAACGAAACCTTTGAAGGGGAACTCAATAGAGTACTCATACATGGGCTACTGCACCTTTGTGGGTACAAAGACAAGACGGAGGAAGACGCTACATTGATGCGATCCAAAGAGAATTATTACCTATCTTTACGCGCTTAAATAATTGATATTCAGAACACTAAAGGAGTTTTACTTCTTTGATTTTCAGTAACTTAAAATGTTCCACGTGGAACCAGAACTATGTTTCAAGGAGAATACGATGTAATTGTAGTAGGTGCAGGGCACGCAGGATGTGAAGCTGCTGCTGCTGCTGCGAATCTAGGTGCCAAAACCCTTTTGGTAACTATGAGCATGGACACAATAGCCCAAATGTCGTGCAACCCAGCAATGGGTGGTGTGGCAAAAGGACAAATCGTACGAGAAATTGATGCTCTAGGAGGTTATTCCGCAAAGGTTACAGACGAAACAATGATTCAGTTTAAAATGCTGAACAGCTCTAAAGGACCCGCAATGTGGAGTCCGAGAGCACAGTCTGATAGAATGTTGTTTGCCAGAAAATGGAGAATGGTTTTGGAAGGAATAAAGAACCTCGACTTTTGGCAAGAAATGGTAAGTGGCTTACTTATTAAAGACGGTAAGATTAAGGGTGTAAGAACAAGTTTAGGAATAGAGATAAAAGCGAAAAATGTAATCCTTACCAATGGAACCTTCCTTAATGGATTAATTCATATTGGAGATAAAAGTTTTGGTGGTGGTAGAGCTGCAGAAAGAGCTTCTACAGGAATAACAGCAGAACTAGAAGCAGTTGGGTTTGAGTCTGGAAGAATGAAGACTGGAACGCCACCGAGGGTAGATGGCAGAAGCTTAGATTACTCTAAAATGGAAGAGCAACCTGGAGACGAAAAGATTGTCGGATTCTCGTATATGCCCACAAATAAACCAACAAAGCAAAGATCTTGTTATATAACATATACCTCAAGCGAGGTACACGAAATACTTAAAACGGGATTCGAAAAATCCCCAATGTTTCAAGGGAGAATACAAGGAATAGGACCTAGATACTGCCCGTCTATTGAAGATAAAATTACTCGATTTGCAGACAAAGATAGGCATCAAATTTTTGTTGAACCTGAAGGATGGGATACTTGCGAAATCTATGTAAATGGCTTCTCTACTTCACTGCCAGAAGATGTTCAAATACAAGCTCTACAAAAAGTACCAGGCTTTGAAAATGCAAAAATGTTTAGACCTGGATACGCTATAGAATACGACTACTTCCCTCCTACGCAATTAAAACATACACTAGAAACAAAACTAGTAGAAGGACTGTATTTTGCAGGACAAATAAATGGGACTACTGGATACGAAGAAGCGGGCTGCCAAGGATTAATGGCTGGAGTAAATGCCTGCCTTAGAAGTCAAGGAAAAGAACCGTTTATACTTAGCAGATCGGAAGCATACATAGGCGTTTTAATTGACGACCTAATCACAAAAGGAACAGATGAGCCTTATAGAATGTTTACGTCTAGAGCAGAATACAGAATACTTCTTAGGCAAGACAACGCAGATATAAGACTTACAAAGAAAGGCTATGAACTGGGATTGGCATCAAAAGAAAGGTACGACAGACTCACAGTAA
>Ga0308000_10000161_pt1 | contig 26078 bp, 19 predicted proteins | sample Neamet3_FD_203877 | JGI IMG/M metagenome (GOLD analysis project Ga0308000, IMG submission 203877) | Marine microbial communities from water near the shore, Antarctic Ocean - #3 | ecosystem: Environmental > Aquatic > Marine > Unclassified | place: Southern Ocean | collected 2014-06-04 | reverse complement strand
TACCGACGATCAACTTACTGCTCTCGTAGTAGCCGTATGCACCGCAATTGCTGTCAGTAAACCCATTCAGGATAGGCTTGCGACCTCTATCCCCAAGTTCCTTAACGAACAAGGGGGTAGAAGTATGATTGGTTTGGCTACCACGGGTGGTATTGCCGCTATCATATTTTTCTTAACGAAAAATTATATTATTAAGGCTTAACCTTGTACCATGTTGTTGTAGATCGAATTGTCTACACCACTGAAGTACGTAATTAAAGCACCACCGACGAAAGCACCGGCGAGAACGCCACTCAACTCCAAATGCTTCTTTCTATCACTCTTATGAAAATTCTTGACTGTACCCTTAGAACGCTTCCACATTTCATTCACAGCGAATGTGATGATGAGCGCGAGGACGGTAGCCATGGCAAAGAAAGAGCGATCGACTGCGAGACGGGGGAAATCACCGACGATGGCGCGAGCGGCGTTGGGAATAATAACAGTCAAGAAAACGAGGTTGAGATAGTAGTTATCTGAGTGTTTGGGAACTTGTGTCACAGCAAAGAACACAATCCACGAAAGTAAAGCCGCTAAGAGATCATTAACGGGTGTTTGCATTTATCATATGAGGAGATAATTATTTATCCTGAATATACTGACCACAAAATTTGGTCTTGTCTGCTAACCTGGTATATACCCCAATCGATTCACATATCCCTCTCAACTCTGTAAATTGTTCCCAAAAGTTTTTGGAGTGATCCCATTCAGGTACTGTACTATGTGTGAGTTCGTGGATAAGTACGTGCATAATTTCATTCGTATCCCCATCTAGACAAAGGGTTATGTCAGCACCCTTATTAACGTTGTAACCAACAGTTCCGGTCATTTTTTTCAAACCAGTTATGGGGATGGGATTTACTAATACAGCAAACTTTTTGTTGTTTGTTTTTTTCAAATGTTCCCTGAGAGTACGGTATCGCTCCTTAACCTCTAGGAGTTCCTTGGGTTCACGCGTGTTGAATAGAATCAATATGTTAATTAAAATTAATACAAGGAAAGGTATCATCTATTATATACAAAGATAAATTTACTATACAACTCTGAGATTGGATTCCCCCCTAAACCTTCCCAAAGTTGTAATCTAAAACCAAGATCTTCTAAGTGGGTCACCAACAGGTCTTTGTACGCGACCGGTTCAGATTTTGGTCCATCTGCATAATAAGGTGTATCTATGAGGTTTACAAATAACTTTTCACCAAACCCACCATTTCCATGGGCTTTGAGTTTGAAGAAGTTTCCTGTATCATCCTGGAGTGGTGTTTTGAATATAATCTTCTCCGAATCTGGAATAATACCAATAAGGTATCCACCCGGTTTTATGCGTTTTTTAATCTCATTAATCGAACTGAAGAACTGCTCTCTCGTTTTAAAAATATAATGGAGTGAAAAGTTAAAACACATGACATCAAATCTTCGTTTAGGGCAGTTATGAATATCACCATCGTAAAAGTTTACCCTCAAGTGCATGTTTTTTGCGCGGGATTTAGCTTCTATGAGGGCAGTGGGTTCGGGATCACACATGTTTATATTTACACCACACTTGTGCCATTTCTGTAAATCACCACCAAAACCACAACCCACATCCAAAATATGTTGCCCCGTTTGGCATATACTCTGTATGAGTTCACGTTTTGCCTCATTATGATTCTTACGAATCTCTTCCATTCTCAAATTATAGATGTATTCTTTAATCTTATATCTATTACTTAGGGCTTAAAGTTTAAAGTTGTATGAAATGTATAATGTCTCTCGAAACTGACTACACTACCGTTCCCGGGCAAGTCTTTGCGTGTATTTCCATTATTGGACCCGAATGTCCCCAGAAAAGCGACAAATTCGGTATTAAACTCCGTGGTGCTTTCGGTACACGCGATGAAGCTGCCAATCACGCCAAGCGTCTTCAGAAGGAAGATCCCACATTTGATATCTATGTTGTGGAGCAATATAAGTGGTTGTTGATCCCTCCCGACTCTAGTAAGATTGAGGACGTGCACTACACGAATGAGAAGCTCGAGGAAATCATGACTGGCTACAAGGAAAATCAGTCACAGGCTACTCGCATGTTTAACGAACGTAAGCAAGGTATGATGGAGGATAAGGTTCGTTATACACCGGGTGATGAGAACTCACAGTTTTACACCAAGCCCGATGAGGCTCCAATTCCTCACCCCGCTGAGATTCTCGAACGTCTCAAAAAGGAGAAGCCTGATACACCTATGGAGGATCTTGTTTCAGAAGCTGATACGATTGTTGCTAACGAGATTAAGGCTCGTCAGGAGAAACGTGCGGAGGAAGAGGCTAAGGTCGCTGAATCTACAATTGGTAAAATCGAAGAGAGTAAGGAAGAAGGTGAACCAGAGGTTTCTTCTGAGTAAATAATTTTCATATCTAATAATAACATGTTAACTACATTCGTGACAGTCGTTATTGTCAGTACGTTCTTTATTTTGTTTTTTGCAAGCTATGATACAAAAAGCAAAAATGAAAAGAAAAAAACCAAAAAAGAGCCTGAAGCGAGTACTACAGCTGGGTTTATCAAGGATACATATAGGGATCCTTACATCAATCATTTTATTCCTCCAAAAGTTGGAAATATAGGGACATTTGTGGCACACTCAAGTGTACCTGAGAATAACTGGTTGCATGGTTTTCCCCATAAAAAAGCCAAGTAAAAACACTGCAAATGCAATGATCCACGTTGACTTGTCAACATTTCTAAATAAATCGAAAGATTCTCTATCTTGAGGTTGATAAGGTGTCTGCGGGTAATTACTCATTTCAGACGGATGAAAGTAATACTCCTCTTCGTGAGGTTTATCATTAATTTCATCTTTCTCTTCGGGTACATTTTCAAGAATGGGGTTATATTCAATGGGGTTACCAATGTCAGTTTCCATTTTTTAATATAGAACGTGTTTTTTTTAAGCGTCTTCTTCCTCACTTTCACTTTCATCGTCTACTACAAAATCCTTCAAATTACCATTTTCATCTGCATCCTCACCTTCGTTTTCATCATCTTCACTCTCGTCGTATAATTCATCGTCTGTGTCGATATCAGAATCTATGTCATTATCTGTATCATGTTCATCGGCACAATAATCGTCTTCTAGTACTTCTTCTGTGGGCTGAAACAAGACAGGTTTCTTTATATTCCTTCCTGAACGAGTAACTAAAACGACCATTTGAGTATTAAGGTCAATTATTGTTTAAGTAGTTTTATAAGACTATTGTCTATTAATACGTGCGTTCTCGCATTACTTTTCTTTCCCTTACACAACGGGCATTGCTGTGTTATCTTATTACCCTTGATAACATAAGACATTACAGTATCGGGGTGTTCCCCCTTTACAGATTCACAATAAGATGATGTTGTTAATACCACTTGATTTGTTTTATTTCTCTTAATGTTTACGACATTTGTATCTGATTGACCTGGTATGAATTTCTGAATAAATGATTGTAATAATGGCTTTATTTCACACTGTTTAAGTTTTGGTTTTTCGACGAATTTTTTAATTTCCGGACACTTTTGAAGGTCTTCCTTTTTAGGGTAGAGGCGTTCTATTATATTAGGTGGGAGTTCGTGTCTACGCCCACAAAAATCTTTACAGAATCCATCTCTCCTCTCCCGTATGGTCTCACAACGACAAAAACACTTCTGTATAATTAGTTTACCACTGATGATAAACCATACATGATTTGAGCCATGTTCTCTTCGTAGATTCTCACAGTAATTTGAATTCGTAGCAACTAAAAATGTAGTCTTATTTTTAAAAATTTTATTAATGAAGGCATTTGATTGTCCTTCCATGTTTTTCCGAACAAATGTCTCTATATGGGATTTCAGTTCTTCATTTTGTATTTCATCCTTCGTTTCTTCATTCGTAAATGAACCCTCTCTCACGGGCATAGACGGTGGTTGAATAAATACATTTTGAGGGGCATCTGTTCGAACTGCAGACATCTTTAGAATCTCAACACTCGGGCTGGAGTCTACACGTATGATAGTACTCAATGGTTCGGGTGTATACATGAAAACGGGGAGGTATGCCAATTGATTTACTTTACCATTTTCACACCCCGTGCACCCCCTACCACTACATGTGTCATGTTTAGCTTTCTTGTACGACCAAGGCATCCTAAAACCACTCCCCTTGGTTTTCCGATGCATGTCACCATAAACAGCGGCATCTATAATTTCATTCCAATCGACGGAACTCTTAGCTTTCGAAAGTGCTATAAGAACATGTTCTCTCAAAGCGATCGCCGATACTTGATCTACAACATAATTAGGCCAATTTAGATGTACTCCGGTCTTTATCAAATTCCCAGCTTTCTTTGGTGGTGACACAGAAATGAGACATTTTTTACCGCCATGACGCTTGACCTTGTCACATATGATCTTACACACAGATTTGATTTCCTCTATTGAGAGAGCCGTTTCATCTTTGTAGTCGATATCTATGAAAAAGTTATACATCGGTGTTTTCTGTTCCACGACAAACAGTTTTTCACCCACCTTAATAGCTTCTATATATTTGTCATAGAAGTCATTCAATTTATCAAATGGCACGGAAAGGACGCCGCCGTCCATGAGCACATGTGATAGATTGGTTGCACCATTGATTTTTTGTGAAACACACCAATTTTTAAACATATTTATTTATGGGTCATCTTCTCTAAACCATTTCATACATGAAACATCCTGGAAGATCTTACTCTCAGATAATTCTTTTTTTATAACTAGAAGCTCATAAACCGTCTTCTCTTTATTTTCTTCTTTCCATTTCTCAATTTCTTCTTCACACATTCCACGGTTCTTGTCTAGTAGTTGCTCGATCTGCATTAAGATGAACGCCTTGGACTTCATTATTTAATAGAGAAGGTTTTTCTATTCAAAGAACTTATACACGCGTAGAATTCTGGATTCTTGATTATATTGTCAACAATCATTTTCCATCGTCTTCGTCCGTTGTATTCCTCGAGTGTATCAAAGCTCATAAAGTCGTTTTCGTCGTATGTCTTTTTATATGGTTGGTGTAATGCTTTTTTGACAGATGTTTTTTGTTTTTCTTCATAAAACTTCCGTGTAAATTCTTGTTGTTGAGACTTTGTGTAATTGACGAAGAATATAAAGACATTATACTCCAAATCAACCGTTGGACTTTCTTTATGTATAAACTTAAAATCCGTATACTGACCGCTTTTTAATGATATAACCCCTCGTGTTTCCTCCTCCAATTCCCGTAAAGCACAACGAATAGGGTTATAAATTTCCCTTCGCCTGCACCCCCCTGTAACGAAAATCCATTCCTTAAATCTCCAATCTCTTACTGTAAGAAACTTAGGCTTCCCCTCCGCAAAGCTGACTGGTATTGCTATCGCTTTGTACTTTTTCATTGCGCATTCGCAAGTTATAATAAGCCGATATGTTTATTCGACCATTTTTTCCTCTTCGGGGCTCAGTTCCGACAATTCGTCGTCATCTGGGCTCGTACCATCAATCCCGTTCAACTTGTCCATGACATCCTCCGAAAAATCCCTCAATTCATACAACTCCTCCTTGGTCTTATTCAGCTCACGGAGTAAGAAAATCACACCGACAACACAAACGACGGTTGCAAACATCATAATATTTTCGTGGTTAAGAGGAATCATTTATACTCTATCATCTCACTTTCTTTTTAAGCAATTGTACCCATCTTAGCTCTTCCTGAAGGAGGGCACTCGTAGGGACTCTGTCCAAACTGAACGGCTTGGTAATGCGTATTTTCACTCGTTTTATCTGTCGATGGTGAAGGTTGACCGATAAACTTTTCGAGTGTCCTGGATTTAGGATCGTACGTCAATACAAAAACGATGGCGAGAAAGAAGACAATAGTCCAAATCATTATTACTATTTAGTTAGAATATAAAAGACCACCCATACCATTCTCGATACGGAGAATGTTATAGTTCACGGCGTAGATATCCTTGGTTACCGAACGGTTATCGTTGACGATACGAGCGGAATCGAGACGGGAGAAGTTGAGGTTCCCGGTGGGTTGCAACTTACCAGTCTCGAGGCAGAAAGGGTAAGTGAAGAGCTTGGTTCCGGGAGTCGAGTTACCGTGGGAAGTGTGGTAGTAGAGAGGAACCGAGGTGTAGTTGGGGTTCGCAAACTTGAAGTCGGACACATCAGTGCCGTTAATTTGGAGCTTGAGCTTGTTGTCATCATTGAGGATGGAGAGGGCTGCGGAATCCGCCGACGCCAAGTACTTGACCGGGTGGTTGAAGTTGAGCTCCTGTGTTTTGGCACCCGAAGAGATCGCCTTTTGAACCTGGGTGATAAGCATGTTTTGGGGTTGGGAAGCAAACACGTCACGCTCCTGGGTATCGAGGTACGCGTAGTTGGCGTAGATGTCCCACTTTGAACCAGCAGCAGCAGCACCCCACGTGATTCGAAGCTCGACATCATGATACTGGAGTGAGATCAAGGGTAGAGCGGTCTGCCAGTTTTCACAGAAAGCGAATCGGAGGGGGTAGAAGCGTTCATTGGTGGAACCACCGTAGAGATCACCGGCCACTGACTTTGACGAAGAGGTCGCGGAAAGGGTGGGTGCAATGAGAGTGGAGTATGTAGAATCTTGTTCATCAACGAGTTGACCACCAATCAGGAGTTCAACCTTGGAAATTACAGTGGTCCAATCGGGAATTGTGTTACTCTTGAGACCGGTGTTGGGTACGAGGTAAACATAGTTGAGCATGTCACCCTTGCGCTCGAAGCGGACGGTGGACATACCATCGTTGGAGACGTTGCCTTGAATGACCTGACGCTCGACAGTTTGGGAGAAATTGGTGTGACGTTTGTAGGTGGACCTGAAGAAAGACACCTCGGGCTGACCGACGAGGTGCACATCCTGGGCTCCGACGGCTACGAGTTGGGCAATACCACCAGACATTTTATAATATAGTGAGAGTTTATTTTTAAGCTTGGATACCATAATTCGACGAACCTGAGAGATTCGTGGGAGAAGGGGGGGGGGACAAGTCCGTAGGACTTGGAACTTAGACAACATTCGCGGGCCAAATTGGGGGTGTGGGCCATGTGACTACCAATAGACCATTTCTGTCGTACGATGGTGGTGAAGTAACTGGTAAGTTTCTGAGGGCCTGTCTATATGTTTTCCACGCTTGACGTATTTCTGGCGACGGAAAGGGGTAGTCTTCTGTCATCAAGAAATCTGTCTGGTTGATACGTCTGTTGCGTTCTTGACGGAGTTTCCTGAGAGGTTTAGCTGTACGATATTCACGGAGTTTAGTCTCAAAATCATCCTTTGAAGGTTTTTCGTAGCCTTCTGGAAATATTATTGATTCATACGTATCCTCCGAATGCCATTCAGGTGGAATTATATCATAAGATCTTATAACCACACTAACATCCATAGTAGCTTCTAAAAATGAAGGATCCATTATTAGTATAGTATCACAATTTAAATTATCCAATTTTGTAGATATTGATGTTTCCCCAGCTCGGGTGAAGGTCAAGGTGGGCATTCGCTGTGCTTGCCGTATAAATTACATGTAAGTAATCTCCTTTTTTACATAAATGTGTCTGTTGAAAATGCCACGATTGATATACATCGTCTCGGTAGGGTGTGTGCATATCCATTGCGCTCCCAGCGTCTAATTGAGTACCAGCGCTATTGTATCTTCTAACTTCTACCCAACAATACCCCGCTTGGTTGATATTTGGGAAGGCCATAAAGTTACCATGTGTCATATATACACCATCTACGGGGCAAATGTATCTATTAGAACCGATCCAAGCACTCGACAATCCGGCTATTGCACTAAATTGTACATACAATAAACCCCCCGCGGTCGCCCCATTAGTACTCTGACCATTACGATTACCCCTAAACCAATATTGGTAATTATTCATATTTCCACCCACTGTCAAATCACCTGTAAATCCACCGGACCCCCTCACATCCAATTGGGCTTCAGGGACTTTCCCGATCCCGACGACCGTGTCGCTGATGACCATGGACCGCCCGGTTCGGCCGAGGTTGTAGAGTTTCTTGACCTCCGAGGCTTCGAGGGCGACGTTGTATATTTTGGGGTTTGAAAATTCCGTATTAGCTTGGAAGAAATGAGCACCACGATTATGATCTTTTCCTAAGGTTATTGTAGCATTAGTAATATCAATTGTCTCTGAGCCATTTCCTGATCCATAACTTGATAATGTAGCTTCAATTCCATTTACATATAATTTCTGGTTTGCTACCGTCGTACCCGTATACACTCCAACCACATGTCTCCAATCACCATAAGATGTATCTCCAACCGGGTCCGTGTAGATTGCATCACCACCGTAATGCCAAAATTGGAATTTTCCGTTACTTAACACTAAAAGTCCTGAATGGTGACCTACAGTGCCATAGTTACTACCCGATTTCCACATATTCACTAGGGAATAGTCTTGCGATACGTTATTTTTCTTGAACCATAAAGAAATCGTGTGTGCCTGATTTCCCGAAAATGATGATATCGGTCCCATTTGTACGTATGCACTTGTCGAGGGAGCCGCGCTACCAGCTGGTGTACCAGCTATATCAAACGCCTTATCAACCGCCGAGTAGGAGGCGGATCCATAAAACGCCCCATGATTCCCCTTCCCCGAGATATCTGTGGGTGAGGAATTGACGGTGGTATCGAAATCCACCACCAACTTCTCGGGTCTCGGGGTTTCCGTATCCACGTCGTACCGCGAAACGCGGGGAACATCGAGGGATCTCCCTAAAGTCAGCGAACCCTTATCGAGGGTCGTGGGACCGGGGGTGCCGAAGAATTTGATTTCACCTAACGTGAATGCGTAAGTATTCTGGCCATGAGTCACTACAAAACCGACTGCATTTAAGGGTTTTGTAGAATTTATGGTAAAATTGGGTGAAGGCACACCTCCATCTAACCAAAAGTTAGCTGTGGTTTTATCAGACCAACTGCCTACCTGGTCCCACGTCGTTCCCCCATCAGCACTTCCAAAAATTATACCAGATTTAGGTCCCGAATTTGCCTCACCATTTCTGGCCGTTAGTTGGAGGAATTTCATATCAACATGATACGGCAGCGTCATATACATCCATTCACCATTAACACCATTAGGTGCAACATCTGATCCGGTATATAAATTATTAGTTCCACCATATGTACTTACTACTGAATACCAGAAATCACCGACAGGTGCTTTTTTGTTAAACGCGTTCAGTATAGGTCCCGAGCTATGATGACCACTGTGTTTAATACAAAACACCCCATGGCCCTCTACCAACGTTTCGTAGCCCGTCAATCCCCTAGGAGGATACTCTTGAATCCGCTCATCTCCCGCGAGTTCCAATTGGCCCGAGGGTTCGGCGACCCCCACACCCAAGTGTCCCTTGTACAGGGTCACTTGGGACTTGGACCCCAAGAAATAATCTTTTTGGTAATCGTAGAGTTCCTTCGCTTGCCCGGCGTTCAGGGCCTTGGAGTAGAGACGGAAGTTCGCGATGGAACCGTCTAAATGTGTATTCCCAGCTGCAAATCCACCCAAACGAAGTGTTAAAGAAGTTGCCAGTGATAGGATAGTTCCGCCCACTCCACCACTAGATACATTACCACCGAAAGTATATGGTCTTCCATCAATATACGCAATCAAATTTGAATGTTTCCATCCACCCCCGGGGTACACGAGAGATATGTGATTCCATTGACCACTTGTGAAAGTATAGTCGATAGGAAAATCTAAAGTAAACGATGCAAAAATAATTTGATTAGAAGAATTCTTGTATAAAGCGACAGTTTGGTAGGGGGTTGTATTGTCTCCAAGTCTCAAAATATATTGATTACTGTCAAAATCGTCATTTTTTAACCAGAAACTAAATGTGAACGGGTTATCCCCACCGGGAATGGATAAACTTGTTTTCTCCATAAGTGAAGATGTCCCATTAAACACAAAAGCCCCGTCAGCTACCGTCACATCGGTCCCCGTACCACCATTTGTATTTGGAGAAAGATCCGTCACAGAAGTCACAGCTCCATTGGCCAAGTCCTTCGCATCATAGTAGACCTCCAACTGGGTCCCTGTGGTCGCCGGCACGTTGTACACGGACTTTAGGGTGGTGTCTAGGGAGGCGTCACCCTTTTCATAACCATAGAAACACACTTCACCCAACGCAACCCTATCACCATTCGTTCCACCTGTAACTTCTTCGATGATTAATCTGAAATAATTATAATATTTACTTGAACTGAATGCTCCTATGCTACTGGCATAGTAGTTTTGGGGGAACGATTGTAATCCCACAGCTGTAAAAGACTTTACAAGTTCCCAATTGGTACCATCTATACTTCCCGCCACTACACCTTTAGTTGGTGCACGAGGAGCTGCATACGTCGTACCACCATACATCATTGGTGCCAGTGCTACATCTTTGAGACAGATCGGTTTAGGTAATTTAAGTTGTACCCATTCACCTATAACGGCACCCGATACACCACTTACAGTTGTTGAAGCTGCACCAGATACAGTTGCGTCACCGGTACCAGTTGCGTAAAAAGCAGAAGATAACCAATTGTCCCAATCATCACCCCCTATGGTTCCATTGAAACACTTCCATGCATCATAAGTACTATCTCCAGAACTTCTACTCGCCACGTACCCACTCGCACTCAAATTATCATTCGCCGTCATAGCCACCTCCGGGTACTTTCTATAAGGTCTATCGTGGGGTCCCGTGTATTCGGTGACCACGTTGGAATCTACGGAGATTGAGCTTACATTAGAGACTCTATTGAAGTGCATGTTCCCACGGATATCGAGGGTTTCTTTGGGGGAGTGCACACCCACGCCTAGGTTACCACCTATGAACGCGATGTTACTCGTTTTATCGGAGATGAATCGTCCGTTAACGATCCGAAGGTTTTTGAAGGCTGAATTACTGGCATTCAACTCTATGAAAAGGTTCACGAAAGCTGAACCAGTTGCGCTCACAACACGTGAGGCAACTCCGAGACCTTGGTTGAAACCATCAGTTTCTTTGTGGTACAGGTACCGAGTTCCATTTATTGAGACGGAGATCACACCCCTTTCAAAGAAGATATTGACCTTTCGGTAGGCACCAACGATAGTGGGGATCGTAGCCGCTCCACCACCGAGGGCACTTCCATTGTCATACCTTAGAGTCATGGTGGTATCCTTGAACGTTAGGTTGTATCCCTGTGCGTTTGAAGCTGAATTTTCATTATAAAAGTTAAAATCTATATATTTTCCTGTATGACCCTTAACTTCAAATTCAGCGACCCAAGTTGTAGGTAACTTGAGACCCCACTTATGATTTATAGCGTACGTTGTATTTTCAGTTATGAGTAGGTCATTTTTAATAATGTTCTGGAGACCCTGGTTCAGACCTGAGGTTTCAGCAACTTCAAGTTTTCCCACTCGAAGTGTTGCATTCCCAATGTCCAGAATGCCTGCTGGTGGTTCGAATGACATTTAATATAAGAGAGGAAAAGAATTCATTACCAAACGACGAAGTCGTTCCTTAAATGAGACTTGTTACAAACTGGGTCACAATTTGTAAGAAGGGGGGGAGGGTCAAGTGCGAAGCACTTGGAACGAGTGACGGAGTCACTCAGAACCCGAAACGAGCGTATAGAACCCCTGTGAATTAGAAGTAATCATCTCTGGGACCGTCTCAGCGACATACCCTTCGCGCTCTTCTAGGGACTTTGCAGCATATTCTTGGACCGAAATTTCAAAGTATCCACTTGGAACGTGTTTCCGGAAAACTGTGAAGGAAGGTCGGGTGGTCACGAGATTTGAGTAAGCATTCGAGTCTATGTTTGAGTAGGTCACAACATTAGAAACCACGAGATTCGAGTAATGTGTGATCACCTTGATATAGTGGTGGGGACTATCCGTGGTCGTGACGTTAGAGTATTCAGTCACTGGGGTAAATCCACCCTGTTGATCGGGAGTCAATTCATTATAGGCATTCGATGAAATGTTGGAGAATACATTGATTTCATTATAGACCATGAGATTCGAGTAGTACCCCACGCTATTCGAGGAGTAGTAGTTACACTCCAAGTAATTGGCCTGGTCGTCCACTGTGAGGCTGGAGTACTCAGCCACAGTGACATTCGAAACCACGTTGGACTGAACGATACTCACGAGATTCGAGTAGTACGACATTTATTATAAGGGGAGGAAAGAATTCATGGTAGAACGATAAAATTGTTACTACGATGAGACTGGGGGGGGGGCAATCAACTGAGTCCATTGGTGTATTTAGCCACAATGGTACGTGCACCCAACAAAGGCTGCCTTGTGGACATGGTTGGCTTCGTCCGTCCCCACACCTGAAGCATCGAGGTACCTGATTTTATAAGCCTTTTCGGTTTCTGTTGGGTGGTCTTCCCATTGGATCTGATCGTGCTCATCGAGGACGTTTTCACCTGTTTCATCTTTTTTGATAATTTGTATAGGTTGGGTCGCCGGGTTGAAATCACAATCCATGGTGATCTTGGCGACCGTGTAGTTCATGAGACCGGCACCTTCCTGCTTTTGACCGTACCCTACCACATTAGATGTTGTTATGTAGTCACCAGATTCGAGCGAACCGTTGATATTTGTGACCCAAATGGCACCTTCACCTACGGAGTTGATGTAGATGCGAGTGTCACCCTTTTCTTTGTCGAAGGGGGTTATGAAACTGCCATACGCATCGCTTCTCTGTTCGGGGTCTTCAGAAGCTGAAATGACACCGAAACACTTCTTATCCGTCACGACATTCGAGAGGGAGACGACTGGAAGTGATTCATTTATCATAATAGCATTTGAACCTGTTTCAATACCACCACTGATCTTAATGTATTTGTTTTGATCTGAAGAGACGATGAGACCTTCTAGGTCACCCGCTTGGGAAAATGGTACATCTTTGATGAATGTTCTGTGTTGTCCAGTGAAATCGAGTGGGTTATTACTATTAGATGATTGAATATATGCAGAGTTTTTACCTCTGTGTGAGAATAATAAACTACCATTACCCACAGCCTGAGCAGCTATATTCCAATAACCAGAACCTGTTGTTAGACCAGTTTCTCCTGCTAGTGTTAATAACAAACCATTCATATTTGCTGGGTCACCTTCAGTTCCCCAATTTCCAGACGCCGCTTGGTGTATAACTAAACCTGGACCAATAAAGGGTGTTTCCCCCCTCACATCCAAAGCCCCCCTAGGCTGGGAGGTGCCGATCCCCAACCTCCCGTTCTTGAGGGTCATCCCCAACACCCCGTGCCCGAAATACTCTTTCTGGTAGGCATAGAGTTGGTAGATCTCGTCGGAGGTCAAGGCCCGGTTGAAGATGCGGAAGTTCGCGATGGAACCGTCGAATGCAGACGTAGTGGCACTACCGTCGGGTGTATATCGACCGATATCTAAATTGTTAGTGGATATAGCCAAAACACCCGTGCTTCCAGAGTGTGTTCCTATTAGTTTAACATTGTCGAGGTAAATTTCTCTTCCATTTTGACCCCCAAGGCCATTATACGTTCCCGCTAAATGATACCATTTACCATTTACTATTGTGGGGTATATCTGAAAATTATTTCCTCCGAATGTATAATTAATTCGATCAGACTCCACAAAGAGTTCGATCTTGGTATTAGTGCCATTAGCCCCAACAAAAAAGAGAGCGTCACCACTTCCTGCTGTCAAACTATTTGGTTTAAACCACAAAGAAAAACTGTGAAGGTAATTTCCACTCATGGGTGTACTCGTAGATAAATATTGGTTATCAGTTTTATTAAAAGTAAACGCCTTATACGTAGAGTCAAAACCAACACCACCAGCACTGGGTGTCCCGGTGTGATTATTTCCACTTTTATCTGTCACAGTCGTCGGCATCTGTGTATAGTCTTGCCCATCATAGTAGACCTCCAACCAATCCGTGTTGGGAACGTTAGGGATTGACTTTATGGTCACATCCACTCCGTGAGCTTCGGGGTCGGTCTCGGGGGTGCCGAAATAGCTGATTTCACCAATCATCATAGCATCAATTGTACTTGGGCTATTATCACCTGGCACAAAAGCACTTCCACCAGAAGCCTTGGAAACCACGATAGCAAGATATTTATACGGGGTCGCACCCGACTCAAGTTGGTAATAATTACCAACTGCATAAGATGGTGTCGCTCCCGTGACAGTTAAAAGTGTATACCAATCAGAATTGTTATTTGAACCATATATTTTAAAGTTGCCGGGTGCTTTAAATACGTGTGACTGGCGTGCTGAAATATACACAGAACTCATTATAATTTTATGTGGAAGTTCAAGTATCAGATATTCACCATAATCTGTAGTTGGAGAAAGACGTTTTGCTGATGCATGTGAGGTGTTGTATACACCACCCGCGGCACCACTTGTTGTTGAGTATATACCAAAACCAGCAGCCCAATACAAAACGCCATTATCGAAAGGCGCGAACGCTTTCCATCCAGCTGTACCATAATGAGCGTCGGAATCAGTCACCACATACCCATCTTGAGAGTAACCAGTCAAAGCCACCCTCGGATACTTAATGAGCTTCTTGGATCGGTCGAAACATGTCACGACATTGGAATTTGCCCGGATTTCTGTGTAGTCCCCCTTCATGTTGATAATTCCCGTACTTTCGAGTTGGGGGGCTGTGACCTTCTTGGTGATGGTCAATGTCCCATCATGGAGGGTACTCGACCCCTGCTTCCGGATCCCGTAGAGTTTGACCTCCTTGAGTTGGGTGAACGCATCCGCGACGATCGCGTGGTACTTGTAATAGTTGGGGTTATCCAAATTCTTAAACTCTAGGCTGTCATCGTGGCCAAACGCGAGTCCCGCGACATTCGAAGTTGCCTCTTCACGGGTAGGACCACTTACGATCTTGGTCCAGTTCACATCATCATTACTTCCCCAAATACTCTTGATGTTCGAGGGCATGTTCCAAACGCGGGCGCGACCAGAGTCGCTTCCGGCAGAACCATTGTACCCCCATTCACCCCCAACTATTGTCGACCCGTCTCTGGAGATGGCTAAACCAAATGCCTCAGCATCACCATAACCTAATTGACTATCACCACCCGAGGTACCATAGGCACCAATAATTGCATATGGTTGTCTTAGCAGCCAAGAAGTACCCGTGTATTCAAAGGTAAACAATTGTCCTTGGTTCGTACCTTCTAACGGTGCACTAACGATAAGTCTTTTACCATCACCTGACATGGCTACCATAGCCCCAAACGCATCATCGGTGGCCTCTACATCATTCAAGGTTGCTTTTAGAACCCACGCCGAACTTTCGTAGTGGTATACCCTCACTACACCATTACCGTCATTTAAAGCTCCATCGGCTACGTCGGCAGTTTTATGACCAATCGCCACTACGTTGCCATCATTCGAAATATCTACTGCCTGCCAACCCTCGTCGCCAACGAAGTTGAGAGTAGAACCTTTTTGGGCCCACGCGGAACCATTCCATTGGTACACTTTTACATAGGGATGTGGGTCTTCGTCTGTGGCTATAATTAAATGGTTACCATCTTCTGACATACTTATACGACCCCCGAATCGCTCATTGGCGGCTCCACCCACTAGATTAGAACCCTTTTGAGACCATGCACCATTAGCGTGTGTGTATACCTGAACCCTACCTGCATCAGCGAATCCAGTATCATCCCCAAACTCCCCCATAACAATGGTTTTACCATCATACGAAAGTTTCACACCTCCTAAACCCATGCGGTCAGAGGCTGACTCACCTACGAAGACGTCGACCAGACCAGATGCCACCGATGTAAGTGCGCCCGAATCAGGTAAAACGGTCCATGTAGCTCCCGCAAGGTAAAACACCCGAACAGTACCTGACTGACTACCTGCACCACCATTCTCGTACGGTGCAGCTACAGCTATAATGGTACCATCACCTGAAATGGCTACATTTTGACCGAAATTATTTCCCGTGGCGGGACCCGTGAGTATATTACCAACTTGGGTCCACGTAGTGCCATTCCAATCGTACACGATCACTTTACCTTGGCTACTATTGAAGGTTCTCCCTCCTACGATTATACGGGTACCGTCATGGTTACATGCGACTGCGCGTCCTAATTGCCCCCCCGAGTCTGGACCATCTATACCATCTCCCACCTGGTTCCAGTCAGGTTTCGAATCAATCTCAGCCTTCTTGAGACTCATGGATTCGGGGGTTTCCATCTTGAGCCATGCCCCGAAATCAACCTCTTCGGAGACTCGGGTATTCCTCGTGGGTGTGGAAGACCAACACGTTGAAGTGAGTCCGTCGAAAGCACTGAACCCAGACCCACTTGATCCGCCTCCACCTCCACCTCCACCCCCACCTCCATACCCACCTCCACCCGAAGATCCCGAAGACCCCGAAGATCCAGCTGAACTTATCTTAATACATCCTTCACCTTCAATAAACGAATAATCAGCCGATAAATTCGAAGATGGGAACTTTGCCACAGCGTTGGGTTCATCCACCACCGTCAAAGCGCCTTCAGGTTCAGTCGTGCCCACACCTACGCGACCCTTGTAGAAGGTCATCGAGGATTTCTTGTGCCCGAACGCATCCTTTTGCGCATCGTAAATCTCTTGGATCCGCTCGTCACCCAAGTACTGGTCGTAGACCCTAAAGTTCGCCACCTTACCCGCGAAGGGACCACCCACGATCAAAGGGGTGCCGGTGTTTTCTTGGGTGCCGATAAGTTGCCAATCATTTACAATTGCATGAGATAACGCCGCACTGCTATTAACTTTAACAAGAACGTATGCAAAATATTTATACGCCACGGGACTACTCGCAGTCGAAACTGCCCAAGTTTTACCAGTCGCGTTATTTGGAATTCCAGAACTACTACTCGCATACGTATCATCAACTACCACCCAACCACCAGATGAAGATGGGTCGTTTGTACCATAAATAATTAAGTAATCGGGTGGGTGACCCGTTGCTGGGGCTGTGTCATAAGAGACGACCTTAGTTGATGTCACTTTAATTTTATGAGGCATTTCAATATATAACCATTCACCGTTACTCGTAGCAGAACCACCCGTACCAAGATTTGTTTTCAGATTCATAGCACCAGATGTTTTATATCCACCAGCGCCCGACCCGCCAGCACCGGTTCCATATGAGTTATACCCACCAACCCAAACGGTACCTGTCGCTATATGTGTCTCTCCATTAAAAGCGGCATACGGAGGGTAACTTCCAATCGAGCTACTTGCCTTAATTACGTACCCCCTTTTACTGTACTCGGGTGCGGATGTAGGTGAAGTGTACCCGTCACCCGTTCCATTTTTAGTTAGAATGTGTGGATACGCGAGCACCCGCGTCGGCTCGGGGAATCGGGTCAGGTCGCCTTCCTTGTGGCCGTAGAATTTGATTTCGCCCATCGCCACGTGTCTATTGGCATCCGCATTTTTACTACTCCATATGAATACGAAATACTTAAACGCGGAATTTTTATACGTACCCGTTGGTACAACGCTACCAGCCGTGAGACCGTTCCCCGCTGCAAGACCAGATACTTTCTGTATCTGGTACCAATTTATATCATCGTTACTTCCCAAGATTGCATAATTTCTCCACGATTGTGAACCATTGGTGGGATAAGGTGTTATTCCAAAATACCCAGCCTTAAGTTTGTGTGGCATTTTGATTTTTATCCATTCTCCCTGTTCTACATTGCCATCTACGTCGGTATGTGATTCACTTCCATTATAAGAACCATTTGTATTATATTTAGTATCCGCGCATACCCAACGATACGGATCATCGGGATTTGTATTGTTGTCAAATGCAAGATATGGATGAAAATTGGCTGCATATAAACTACTCGCACTCGCCACATACCCTCCCTGTGAGTACCCCGTCATCGCGAAGGGTGGGTAGTCCGCGAAAGTATCCGTAACCTTCTCGTCCGCAACCTTCCGTCCATCCACGTAGGTCACTTTGGACCCACCTTCACCTTGGTACGCATAGGTCACGTTGTGCCAGGTATTCGCGGAAATTTGGGTATCATCAACCCGAACAAGGGCTTTATCGTACCCCGACCCTATACTGAAGAGCTGTTGGGTCAAGGTATTCGCATCCAGATTCGAGGCGTTGATCCAAGTGGAGACTGTGTGTGGGGCATCACCCTCGAAACCAAGGGAACCCGTGGTCACGTTACTTTGCGTAGAGCCGTTGAGGGTCCAGCAATTGTTTGTCGCATCGAAGACTACGTTGTTTGGGGTGATAGATTTAGCTGAACCACTCACAAGATACTTGGGGACGTTTCCAGAAGCTGGGTCCTTCCCATCGAAATACATCACGTAATTGTTTGACCGAACGGAGTTGAACGTAGACTTTAGGGTCGTGTCTAGGGAACTGTCACCGGGAGGTGCGGGCTCTTCGCGGCCGTAGTATTCTATTTCTTGAACACCTACAATGGTACTTCCATTTGTTTTAGTAAAAACGATACCGAAATGTTTAAAGTGAGTTGTGTGACTAATATCAAAGACTCCCCATGTTCCGTTGTTGACCCAATCTGTATTTTGGTGGTAAAGTTCAACTATTTCTGATGAAAAATTATCATTACTTCCGAAAATCTTAAATTGTGCGGGACTTTGAGCGTTACCCGCACCACCACCTTGATATGTACGCGGGAATATACGAACTTCTTTAGGTTTGATTTTATATGGTAATTCTAATTTAACAAATTCACCGTACGTTGTACCTATACCGTTCGTTGTACCAACGTAAAAACCACCCGAGGCGGGGTATGTAGAGACGGCAGAAGTCCATAAAACACCAGCCGCACCAGCTTCAATATCTTGAAGCACGTCATTAAAAGTATGATACGCCGCGTAACTCACAGCATATTGAGTACTCGCCGTAACTGTATACCCCGCTTGTGTGTACGTGTTGGTTGAGTCATTCCCATCCAATTTAGAAGCATCAAAAGAAATCTCGGGATACTTCTTGAGAGGCATCTCCTTCGGCTCCCTCCCATGAGGCCCCGTGTATTCGGCGACCACATTGGAGTCCACCTTCACCTGGGTGTTTGAGGTGAAACTGATATTCCCACCGATCTCGATGTTCGAGGAAGTCACGAAACCTGTGGCAGCATTTGCGAATTGAATGATATTGGAAGTTGTGTTCCCCACGTTAGAAACGGCACCCAAATCGAAGGTTGGGTTGATGGCAAGATTCCCGATTTTGATCCCCGTAGCAACCACGTTTCCTGACACTATCACAGGATCCACGGAAGTGGCATCAATATGAAATTTGGTACCTACTGAAAAATTCATAGTAGCCGCCGTATTCGCCACGGTTAACCGACTCGTCGCTTCTACCTGTGACGACCTAAGTGTAGCATTGGTCACGTCAAGAAACCCGATCGGGGATGCGATAGGCATTTATTATAGGATGAGGTTTTTTTAAATGAAAAAGTCCGAACGGCTTACAAACTGGGTCACAATTTGTAAGAAGTTTGTTTTGAGGGTCAGTCGCGAAGCGACTGGAACGAGGGTTTATGAACCCGGAACGGTCGGCCACACAACACCAGTGAGGTTTCCGCCCGCGTCTAGGATGGGTCGAGCTATCATAGGAAAGTCCCTGAGGGCTTGGCGGTACTCTTTCCAATCTTGAATATCTTTTTCCAAACTATGTGGATAATCTGAGGTCATGTATTTATCACTCTTATCGAGGAGAACGTTGCGTTCCTCCCGAAACTTTTTGATCGCCTCGACGTTCGTGAGTTTGTATAGTGTATATTCATAACCGATATTATCCGTGGGTTTTACTATATTTTCAAAAACTACACTATCCCACGTGGTACCGTCGGAAGTATAAGGTTCGCCCGGAAACACTTTTTCTAATACTTGGGAGAGCATATACTTTACCCATATATTAATTTAAGGTTATGATAACTTTACCCATTTGGGGGGTACCAGCCTTCGCGATGAGGTCTTGTCCAAATGTAACAGTTCCCGAGATCCCGTTATTTCTCGTGGAACCACCATAACCAGGACTTGCGCTGTAACTGACCGCCGCTCGTCCACCCACATACCCACCCCCACCAGCACCAGCATGTGCACCAGAACCACCACCGCCACCAAATCCACCTACGTTGTTATAGGAGACATTGTTATATGCGTAGTTTCCTCCTGTTGCGCCATTGTATGGGTTCTTACCACCTGACGGACCTGGAGTGCCTGCACCGGCACCATTTATACCGTATGAAGCCCCACCACCCGATTGGTAATCGGTGTCAGTGACCGCCGCCGTTCCTGGTGGTGTCACAAGAGCAGCTTGTGTGACGCCCGATCCGTCATCGGTCCCACCCGCATGAGAAAGGGTTTCGTTTATGGTATAATATGGGCTGTTGCCCCCAGCACCACCCGCGACAAGGTATAAACTAGATGGTGTGGCTCCTGAGCCTCCATAATCCTCCTTGAGAACCCATGAAGCCCCAGCACCACCAGCGGCATCGGAACCTACATTTGCAAGTGAAGTGTCGTATTGACCGACAATAATACACAATTTGTCCCCTTTCGTCAAATTAAAGTTACCTTGAGTCCAGGCACCGCGCCCAATCCTGGTGGGCAATATAAGCGACGTCGCACCCCATGCCTTGATTGTATACGTCGCCGTCTTAGGTATAGTCCAAAGTTGGAACCCCTGTTTCCCAGATATTTCATTAAAGTACGAAGTATTGTTATACCATGTTGTTGAATTATATGCAGTTTTCATTTGGGCGAACGTAGGACCAAATCGTCCGTCAGCAGCAGCGTTCGTGAACGTATGTGAGGTAAATGAGTAGAGTTCCGCTGACCCCACGATATTGATTGCTCTATCTGTGAACAGTCCGGTGCTATTATCAGTCAATCGGAATGTTACACTCGTTGTAGCCACTGCCGCAATTTGACCTGTTATCGCACCTGTACTCCCTGTAAGGACGAGAGGTGATGGTAAGGCGTTACTCCCGGGTGCTACAGAGAACGTCCTATTGGAACCACTACCACCATCTGTACCTACGAGTGTTTGAGTCGTGGACGCACTAGTATCGAAAAGCAGGGTCGCACCAGCCGCGGGGGAAGTCCATCCAACCGGAAACCCTATCTTGGCAGTACTGGTCCCGCTCAGACCTGATGTACTGTTAATCCTAACTTTATAGGGTTGTTGGGTGAGATCCCAAGATCCCGTTTTACCAAAAAATTGTATATTGTTGAGTTGAATAAACCTATTGCTCGACCCGGCCCTCTTTGACTTTATTACCACTCTGAAATATTTGAATGCTTTCGTCGACCCCGTGGATGGTGTTGTGACATCTGTGGACAGGGAACTTGCGCTCCCAGCATGAAGCGTTGTCCAAATCGTAGTGTCGTTGCTCCCTAATATAACAAACACCCCATATGCAGACGCAACTGCAGGCGAGCCTATTATAGCACGAGTTAGTATAACTGCGGTGGGTATTTGTAACTGTACCCAATGACCACGATGTGATGTTCCGTCGAATGTTTGAGTATATGGAGCATCAAGTCCCGGTAAGTAGCCTGAATCAGGGTAACCGACGGTAGAATAGCCTACGAGGATGCTATCAGCGTTCATGGTCCAGTAGTCACTCACGTCTGCCACAACATCATTAAATACCTTCCACCCGTACTCGTTAAAGTACGAGGTAGTCGCTATGTACCCCGAGATAGAAGTATTAGTTGTCATCGCACTAGGTGGAAACTCCGTCACGGGCGTTCGCGACCCCAGTTTAAAGGTTACTTGTGTCCCGGCGGCGTTCGGTGCGGTCGCATCGACAACACTATACAAACTTCCATCGACACCTTCCAATTGTACCGTCGATCCACTGACAATACCCGTACCCGTCGCCGTGAATACCTGGGTTTCTGCGTCTACTTCCTCTACTGTCGTTATCTCATTATAAGCGACATGGACCGAGCCAGTCGCCCACCCCGACACCCCACCACCAACGTAATCGGTATTGCTCCCACCGGCAATGTAGAGCCCATCCGAAGAGACAGCGACCGAGATCCCTAACCGGTTATCTGTTCCACTTCCAGAGTCACCCGGATCCGGGTCGAGATGACTATAATAGTGGGTCCACGCTGCTCCGACCCTCTTGTACACTTGTATCGAGCCGGGATAACCGGTTCTGGGTACCCCAACGGCAGCGTAGTCCCCATCCCCAGAAATGGCGACCGAGTAGCCGAAAAGGTCGTCCGACGATGGGGACGGGTGGAGCAGCTTAGCCTGGTAGCTCCATCCAGTTCCGGCCCTGATAAAGATATAGGCCGAGCCGTCTCCGGCGACCGCAGTGTCATCCCCATACGCCCCAACGATCGCATAGAGCCCATCCTTAGAGATGGCGACCGCGAAGCCGAACTTATTTGACGTCGCTGGGACGACCGGTTCGAAGAGCTGCGCCTGGTGGGTCCATGAGGTCCCATCCCGGATGTATATCTGGGCCGATCCCTGCGAGTATACCCCCTCGGTATCGTTCCACGACCCAGCGATGGCGTAGACCCCGTCCCCAGAGATGGCGCAGGCTTCGCCAAACCAGTCGTCCGCCGCTGTGAGCGGGTGGAGGATCTGAGCCTGCCACGTCCATGAGGTCCCATTCCTCACAAATACCTGGACTGAACCGGCGTTGCTCCCCGACACCCAAGAGCCCTCATCGTACCTTGCCCCAGAGATAACGTGTGTCCCGTCAGAAGAGATGGAGACCGAGTAGCCGAGATGATCCTCGGCCGCCGGGGTCGGGTGGACGAGCTCCGCCTGCCACGCCCACGAGGTCCCATCCCGGATGTATACCTGGACTGAACCGCTATCAGCGACCCCTGGGTCATCGACATGGACACCACAGGCGGCATAGAGCCCATCCCCAGAAATGGAGACCGCTCGACCGAATTGATCTGACGCCGTCGGGGTCGGGTGGAGGAGCTCCGCCTGCCACGCCCACGAGGTCCCATCCCGGATGTATACCTGGGCCGAACCGGCCGCGGAGGCCCCGGCGGGGTCATCGCCGCCACAACCAACGATGAGATAGGTTCCGTCAGAAGAGAAGGAGAGTCCATGTTGGTTACCGAATTCATCACTCGCCGTCGGGGTCGGGTGTAGGATCTCAGCCTGGTATGCAATTGTACGCACTTCTGTTGCACCAATAACAACCGTGGTTAACGGTGAAATACTCGTGACCGTGGGTGGTTGGGCGATAGAGGCCCACCCCACTGCCGTGTACGCTTCCATAAACCCATTTGTTGTGTTATACCGAAACGTACCTGGAGGTGCATACGTCGGTCTCTGGGCGGTCGTCCCACCTGTGACCACGAGGTCTCTAGACATGATACGACCAGAAACCTCTAATTCTGCCGTGGGAGAGATACTTATCGTAGCCCCCATACCAGCGTGGTTTGTACAGAAATAGTAAAGTGTTGTGGGGGAATCTGCGGAGACCGCAAATGTTCTCGTGGCTGTACCTCCATAACCATATACTCCTAAATTCGTTATACCTGTAGTATATTCACTACCAGTGGCAGTTGTTGAAAATCTAAGTGGGTGACCCGAAAGAGTCGTACTAGATACGTCAAATATATACGTATGGTTTTGCTCTAATTGCAGAGAAGATTGTAGTACACCGTTGATAAAGTATTTATTAACATTACTGGCATTTTCAGCGACTGTGAACACGAATGTCTTTGTGGGAGCGCGCCGTTTGTCAACACCTTTTCCTCCATCGACGGAGATGGATTCTGTGAAAAGATTCCAATCTTGGATGGCGACGTTGGAGCTGTTACCCGCAGCCTTTGTGGCAACGAGGGCATACTTCTTGAAGTCCTCGGGTGTATTGATTGAAATTGTTTGGACGTTTGAATTTGTCACTGGGTTACGATCCTTCCAGTATCCAATGTCTGTCCACGTAACACTATCATTTGTCGCGTAGATATTCGCCGAAGCAGGGAACTGTGCAGCTGTTAGAGGAGTCAATTTCATGTGTCTCAATCTGGATTTATACGGGAACTCGATAGCGAGCCAGTCACCAAACTGTGTGGGGTGGGTGTTTGAAAGTTGTGTAAAATTTGTTTCGTGAAACACATTGGATCCACCAATGTATCCACCCGCTACACCACCACTCACCCAAGCATTCGCAGTACCATCAAATGCGTTGAATGTATTAGAGTATGTAGCTAAGTTTGAAGTTGTGAGGGTATACGACCCATTATACGCGTTTGAGACGTTTGAGAAGATATTCGAAGGAGGTTGTTCAGAAACCATAGCGAATTTATTCATGAAAGATCCACCAGAGTCTGTGAGTTCACCGGTAGCTTGGTCGTATGTTACGAGATTGGAAGCCACATCAGCAATACGAAGTGTGTCCACGAAAACATTTGTATCAAACTTGAGACGACCACCAATCTCGATGTTCGAAGTTACATCCAGACCTTTTGTAGCGTTTGTAATAATTACTTGTCCTGCGACGTGGATATTGGAATCCGAAACAAGACCTGTGGTTGGATGTTGAAATTGTACGACTTGAGTTGTGCCATTACTTACAAGAGCTACATGATTTAGACCATGTGCCGCTTGAACTGAAAAATCCCCGATATTAAGATTACTGACAGCAACATTTCCGTGAACTGTTAAAACATTTCCAGATGTACCGATTGTATCGTTGACAAACAGATTTGAACCGATACTTAGGGTGTTGAAACCGGGGTTAGTGTTTTGAATACCAACATTACTTGAAGTTACAAAACCTATACCTTTATATCCAGGGATGTCTAGATTTGAATCAAAGCGAACAACATTAACTGAAATATTACCTTGATCTACAATTGCTTGTAAATTTGTCGCAATGTTGGAAAGAAGACCACCATCACCTTCGAAACGCGTGGCATTAATCCTGCCTTTTACTACCATTGTGGGTGTAGATGTTGACGCGAATTCGGAAGCATTATTATCAAAGTACACGTTACTACCAATACTCAGCGTGTGACCGGGATTTGTGTTCTGAATACCAACATTACTTGTAGTTACTAGACCAACACCCTTATAAATACTCCCCGCACCCGAATTAAATTGGAGGACGTTAGATGTAGTATTTCCCTGTTCTACAATAGCAGAGAGGGTTGTAGCGATATTCGAAAGAAGACCACCATCACCAACAAAAAAGTCAGATTTAATCTTTGCGTCATCATCTGAATTATGTACTGTCAAAATGTGGGTAGCTACATCATTAGCGACTAAATTGGCACCGACATAAAATTCTTCTAAAACTTCTACTTCACCAGTAAATGTCTGAATATTAGTCTTTACCATTTGTTATTAACTTACAATTTTTTTACGGATGAAAATCTTATACACTTGGAATGTATATAAGATTTTGTTTTTTTGATACTACCGACTATTTCTAATATCCAAATGTATGGGTAAGATCGGGTGTGGGTGCTGTATCAATTATAGATACAACCTTACCATCTGGATTTGATGACATGTACTCTATGAAAATATCATAGCTATCCTGAGCGTCAAGTGCATTACTCGCGGTCAGTGTAATTTTATTACCTGTTGTCACAACCGTTGGACTCCAAGGATTTGTATTTGTTTGGTCCCCGAATATATTCTTAGTCCCAATAGCTATATTCTTTGTGGGTGTTTGACCATTCTTTCTACCACCTGAAACTTCTAGAATAATTGTACTCAAGTCTTCGTCAGCATCTATAAGTTGAGCTGTAATCTTTGCATAAAAGATATTTGAAGTAAAGTTTATATCGATCGAGGGTATAAACCCTGATACTACTGTTCTTGAATGACTATACACCTTCTTAATAACGCCACCCATATTCGTGATAAGTCCACCAGATACTGTCAGGTTCGATGACACAAATGCATTACCAACGACATGCAGATTGGAATTCGGTGTCGCGGTCCCCAAACCCACGCTCGCCTCTGATGCGTCAA
>Ga0308000_10000130_pt1 | contig 28148 bp, 25 predicted proteins | sample Neamet3_FD_203877 | JGI IMG/M metagenome (GOLD analysis project Ga0308000, IMG submission 203877) | Marine microbial communities from water near the shore, Antarctic Ocean - #3 | ecosystem: Environmental > Aquatic > Marine > Unclassified | place: Southern Ocean | collected 2014-06-04 | reverse complement strand
CAACGCCTGCGCCTGCCTCTGGTAGCTGCGCCGATGTTTCTGGTGTCCAACCCGGCGCTGGTCAGTGCCTGCTGCAACAGCGGCATCGTCGGCAGCTTTCCGGCGCTGAACCAGCGCGAGAGCACCGGTTTCGCCGCCTGGCTCGATGAGATCGAAGCCAGCCTGGCGAGCAACGCCGCGCCTTATGCCGTCAATTTGATCGTGCATAACAGCAACCCGCGCCTGCAGGCGGATTTGGCCATCTGCGTCGAACGCCGCGTGCCCATCGTCATCACCAGCCTGGGCGCGGTGAAGGAAGTGGTCGATGCCGTGCACAGCTACGGCGGCCTGGTGTTCCATGACGTGACCACCCGCCGCCATGCCGAAAAAGCTGCCGAGGCCGGCGTGGATGGCCTGATCGCCGTGGCAGCCGGCGCTGGCGGCCACGCCGGGACCTGGAGTCCCTTCGCCCTGCTGGCCGAGATTCGTCAGTTCTTCGACAAGACCGTGTTGCTGTCCGGCTGCCTCAACCACGGCCACGAAATTCTCGCCGCGCAGTTGCTCGGCGCCGACCTGGCCTATATGGGCACCCGCTTCATCGCCACGACCGAGAACAATGCGTCGGCCGATTACAAGGCGATGATTCTCGAAGCGCGGGCCGCCGACATCATTCACACACCCGCCGTGTCCGGTGTACCGGCCAGCTTCATGCGCCAGAGCCTGGAGCAGGCCGGCTACAACCTGAAACAGCTGCAGAACAAGGGCGATATCAACTACGGCGAGCAGCTCAAGCCGATGGATGAAGAAGCCAAGGCCTGGAAAACCGTCTGGTCGGCCGGCCAGGGCGTCGGCGGCATCGACGATCTGCCGTCGGTGCAGGAGCTGGTGTCGCGACTCGACCACGAATATCGCGCCGCACTGACACGTAGCCAAGCGCTGGGGCAACGCTGGCCGCGATGAAGCGTCGCCACCTGCTGGGCCTGGGCGCGCTCGGTCTACTCGGCGGCTGGGCACTGCGCCCAACTGATCGAGGTCGCGAGCATGACGCCTACTTCGCCGAGCTCAACCGGCAGTTGCAGCGCGATGGCGAGGGCATCCCCACCCTGCTGCTCGACCTCGATCGGCTCGACGCCAACGCCGACCTGCTGGCCGCAAGACTGGGCGGTCGCCTCCAACTGCGCCTGGTGGCCAAATCGCTGGCCAGCACCGGCCTATTGGAATACCTGGCCAAGCGCCTGCAGACCCAGCGCTTCATGGTCTTTCATCAGCCGCAACTGAACCACCTGGCCAGGAGCTTTCCCCAGGCCGACCTGCTGCTTGGCAAACCCATGCCGGTTGCCGCTGCGCTGAATTTCTATCGCCAGCTTGCGCACCACCTGGATTTCGATCCCGACCGCCAGGTGACCTGGCTGATCGACAGCCAGCAGCGCCTGATGCAATACAGTGAGCTGGCCAAGGCGCTGGGTCGACCGCTGCGCATTGCGCTGGAAATCGGCGTTGGCCTGGAGCGCGGCGGTTTCGCCACGCCGCAAACGCTGGCTCAAGCGCTGCTGCAGCTTCGCCAGCAGCCGGCACTGCGTCTGCAGGGGCTGATGGGTTATGACGCGCATGTCGCGCACAGCCCACCCTGGCAGAATCAGTTACGAGCATTCAGCGAGGCCGATGAGCGCTATCGACTATTTATCAGCAGCGCTCAGGGGTTCAGCGATCTTTGGCCAGCAAAGCCGCTGCTCAACGGTGCCGGCAGCCTGACCTACCTGCTGCACAGCCAGCAGGAGACTTCGCTCAATGAAGTCGCCGTCGGTTCCGCCCTGCTCAAGCCCGCGGAGTTCGACACGCCCCTGCTCAAGGAGCATCAACCGGCCCTGTGGATCGCCAGCCCCATACTCAAGGTGGTCGACGGCGCCCTGCCCTACCTGCATCCGCTGCAACCCCTGATCAGCGCCTGGAACCCGAACCGAGAGAACGCCTACTACCTCTACGGCGGTCGCTGGCCGGCGCAGCCCGTCTCACCGGCCGGGCTCGACTACGACGAACTCTACGGCCGTAGCGCAAACCAGGAGCGCCTGGTGGGTGGTAGAGGCACACGACTGACGAACAACGATTGGGTATTTCTGCGCCCCGCGATCAGCGAAGGTGTGCTGGGCGATTTCAGCGAAATACGTCTACTACGCCGCGGCCAACTGGTCGGCCGCTGGAGCACAATAGGCAACAGCTGAAAAATAGCCATGAGCGGCGCTTCAGGCCGCTTGTATATTGGCCTCGCGGCACTCTAGGCTTATGCCTCGCTTGCTGCTCAACGGGCGCTTCGCTCCCCCCACTTTCCGCCGACAAGGAAGCTCGCATGAATCAACCGCGCTACAAGATCGTGTTCGACGGCCAACTGATGCCCGAGGCATCGCTGGAAATGGTCAAGACAAACCTGGCCCGTCTGTTCAAGAGCGACCTGGCCCGTATCGACAGTCTGTTCAGCGGAACGCCGGTGGCGCTCAAGCGTGATCTGGGCGAAGGCGAGGCGGAGCAGTACCTCAATGCTCTGCAGAAGGCGGGGGCCAAGGTGCGCAAGGAGCTGGATCAGGCCGCCAGCCTGAGCCTGGTGCCAACCGAAGCCGAAACCGAGCAGGCCGTGGACGCGGCCACACCGCATATGACCTGCCCCAAATGCGGTCATGAGCAGGCCAAGGCGAGCGAGTGCTCCGCCTGCGGCATCATCATCGAGAAATACCTCGCGCGCCAGGCACAGTTGGCCGAAGCCGCTCCGGCCCCGGTACCTGTCGCAGCGGCTGCATCGCCCTACGCACCGCCACAGGCAAATGTCGCCGAGCAATTGCCGCAGTACTCCGAGCTCAAGGTCCTCGGCGTCAGCGGCCGGATCGGCCGCGTGCGTTACCTGGGCTGGCTGATGGCGATGACACTGTGCTTCATCCCGATCATGTTGATCGGTACCGGCATTGCAGCCATGTCCTCGACCCTGGCCATGTTGGCGCTGGGCATCGTCAGTATTGCCGCGGTGGTGATCGGTATCTTCATCGGCGTGCAGCGTCTGCATGACATCGGCTGGTCCGGCTGGCTGCTGCTGGTACACCTGATCCCGGTAGTCGGCAGCGTGTTCGCCCTGCTGATGCTGATCATCCCAGGCACTCAAGGCGTCAACCGCTACGGCCCGCCACCGCCCCCCAACAGCACCGCAGTCAAGGTACTGGCCTGGTTGTTCCTGCTCATCCCCATCAGCGGCATCGTCGCTGCCATCGCCATTCCCCAGTATCAGGGCTATGTCGAGCGCGCCGCCGAGTATCAGGAGCAGTAATTCCCGACCATGCGCAGCTATGCATTGATCACCGGCGCGTCCAGCGGCATTGGCCTGGCCTTGGCCGAAGCCCTGGCACGCCGGGGGCGCAACCTGATCCTGGTGGCGCGCCGGCGTGATGCACTGGAAAGCATCGCCTGCGAGCTGGCCCAGCGCTTCGGCGTCGAAGTGCTGTTTCGTCTCTGCGACCTTAGCGAGCCGCTGCAATTGTCCGGTCTGCTACTGGAACTGGAAGAAGGCCAGTGGCATGTCGATCTGCTGGTGAACAACGCCGGCCTCGGCTGCGCAGGTCCGTTCCTGGAACAGGACTGGAGTCGCGAGCTGGAGCAACTGGAAGTCAACGTGCTGGCGCTGACCCGCCTGTGTCACGCACTCGGTCAGCGCATGGCCGAGCACGGCAGCGGGCAGATTCTCAACGTCGCCTCGGTCGCGGCCTTCCAACCCGGCCCCTGGATGAGCAGCTACTACGCCAGCAAGGCCTATGTACTGAACTTTTCCGAGGGTTTGCGCGAGGAGCTGAGAGGCCGCGGCGTGCGCGTGTCAGTACTTTGCCCCGGGCCGACCCACAGCGCCTTTTTCCGTGCGGCGCAGATGGACGTCACGCGGATTGCCGGCAGCAAGCTGATGATGAGCGCCGAAGAAGTGGCGCTGATCACCGTTCGCGGACTGGAAAAGAACCGCGCCATCATCATTCCCGGCTGGCGCAACCGCCTGCTGGCCCTGAGTCCACGCCTCGCGCCGCGCTGGCTGGTACGCAAACTCAGTGGTCGCCTGACCCGCCACTTCACCGGCGCCTGATCAGCCGGCATTGACCGTGCGCCCATCGGCCCACTCTCGCAACGCCATCAAGCGCTCGGCCATCACCACCGACAGCGGCGCCGTGCTCTGCAGCGCGCGCAGCAGCAACCCCTGATCGACCGCCTGCTGCTGCGCCTGACCAGCGTACAGGGCGCTGACCACTGCCTGCTCAATCTCGGCACCCGAGTAGCCCTCGCTGGCAGCAGCCAGCTGCGCGAGATCGAAGCTGCCTGGTTCCAGTTCACGACGCTGCAGGTGGATACGGAAGATGTCGGCCCGCACCTCGGCACTGGGCAAGTCGACGAAGAACAGCTCGTCGAAGCGCCCCTTGCGTACCAGTTCCGGCGGCAGACGGTCGATGGCATTGGCCGTGGCCACCACGAACACCGGTGCCTTGCGCTCGGCCATCCAGGTCAGCAGGGTGCCGAGCACGCGCTGGCTCACGCCGCCGTCGTGGTCGCCACTGGCCAACCCCTTCTCCACCTCGTCCATCCACAGCACGCAGGGCGCCATCTGTTCGGCCAGACGCAGCGCCTCACGCAGGTTGCGCTCAGTCTCGCCGAAGAATTTGTTGTACAGGCAGGCGAAGTCCAGACGCAGCAGCGGCAAGCCCCAGAGCCCGGCCACTGCCTTGGCCGCCAGGCTCTTGCCACCGCCCTGTACCCCGACCAGCATCACGCCTTTCGGCGCATCCAGGAGCTTGCCTTCGAGAAAGCCGGCCTGACGTTCGGCCAGCCAGCGCTTGAGGTTGACCAACCCGCCGACTTCGGCGAAGCGTGCAGTGTCGTATTCGAAGCTGAGCACGCCCTCCAGATCCAGCAGCTGGAACTTGGTCTTGTTCAGCTCCGGGATGTCTTCCTGGGTGATCGCGCCATCATCGCAGATCACGTTGCGCGCCAGCGCCCGGGCCTCGCCGTGGCTGAGGCCGCGCAGGTTCTTCACCACCTGCTGCAGGGTACGGTTGTCGGTACGCACGCGTGCGCCGCGATTGCCTTCGCTCCAACGCGTCGCCTCGTCACGCACGATGCTCAGCAGCTCGTCTTCCGACGGCAGCGCGAGACTGAAACGAGCCGCGAAACGCTGTACTTCGGCAGGCAGTTTGAGCGCATGCGACACCAGCACCAGCGTCGGCTTGTGCGCGGCCTCGCTCATGGCGATTTCCTTGAGCAGGCGCACCAGCCTGGGGTTGTCATCGAGGAAGGGATGCAGGTCGCACATCACGTAGAGGTTCGGCTGCAGATCGGCCTTGATCATGCGCAGAGCGGCTTCGGGCTCAAGGGTCGGCGACTCGTCCACCGCTGCGCCGCCGAAACCCAGACGCTGCAGGCCCTCGGTCACCGACCAGGTGTGCAGGCCGAGACCGCGTTTGATCGCCAAACCGGTCAGGGTTTCCAGCACGCGCAGCTCGTCCCAGGACTCGATCACCACCAGCTTGACCTTGGAGTCCAGCACCAGTCCAAGATCATGAATATCGTTCTTCAACACCGACTCCTTGGGAGATTTGGCCAGCCAGGCACGCAGGGTTACCATCCGCGGTTTCACAGAATCGAGAACTTACCGCATGGACCGCCTGAACACGCAGATCGTCGCTGGAGGCATCACGCCGTGCAAGTGCTGAAAGCGCGCTGCGTCACAGTATCCATGGCCATCGCAGCCGGCCTGCTGGTTAACCTGCCGGCCACTGCTAGCGAAACCATCAGCGACCCCTTGCCCGGGGGCGCTCAGGGCCCCGAAGTGGTGGTGATTCCGGCTGGCGAGTTCCGCATTGGCGATGCCAGCGGTCGCGGCAATGACAACGAGCGTCCGCAACGATCGATCAAGTTCGATCAAGCCTTCGCCATCGGCCGCTACGAAGTCACCTTCGCCGACTGGCAGAAGTACGCCGACGCCAACGAATTGCCCATGCCTGACAACGAGGGCTGGGGTCTTTCGGCGCAGCGCCCGGTGATTCATGTTTCCTGGCGCGACGCTCACGCCTACACCCAATGGCTGTCACGCGAGACGGGCGCGCGCTATCGCCTGCCGACCGAAGCCGAATGGGAGTATGCAGCGCGCGGAGGCAGCCAGAGCTACTACTGGTGGGGCGAGCAACTCGACAGCAGCGAGCAGGCGCCACGCGCCCACTGCCGTGGTTGCGCCAGCTCGCGCCTGTTGCGCAACAAGACGGCAGCCGTCGGCCAGTTCCCGGCCAATGGCTTCGGCTTGCATGACACCGCGGGCAACGTGTGGGAGTGGACGGCCTCGAACTTCACCCAGCGCTTCGACGGCAGCGAAACGCAGAGTGCCGGCCTGCTCGACAATAGCCCGCGCGTGGTGCGCGGCGGCGGCTGGAACAGCGGCCCGGTCTACCTGCGCAGCAGCATGCGCGACCTCAAGCAACCGCATCACCGCGACTATGCGCTGGGCTTTCGTGTGCTGCGCGAGCTGCCCTGAACGCGGACGACCTGGCGACTTTGCAGTAGACTAGCGCTGTTGTTACCTCTGGAGGTGCCCCATGGCCAGCGAACGCCAGTATTCCCCCGTCGACCGCCTGCTACTGCAAGCCGATGCCGCGCTGCGCACGCTGCTGCCATTCAGCGGCGCGTCGAGTCGCCCCTCGCCTGCCATCGTGCAGAACGAGACCGAGCTGAGCAGTGAGGAGTCGCGTCATGTCGCCGGCCTGATGCGCATCAATCACACCGGTGAAGTGTGCGCCCAGGCGCTCTATCAGGGCCAGGCGCTGACCGCCAAGCTGCCGCAAGTGCGTAGCGCCATGGAGCATGCGGCCGATGAGGAAATCGACCACCTTGCTTGGTGCGAGCAGCGCATTCGTGAACTGGGTAGCCACCCGAGCGTGCTGAACCCGCTGTTTTACGGTCTGTCTTTCGGCGTTGGCGCCGTCGCCGGCCTGGTCAGTGATCGCGTCAGCCTCGGCTTTGTCGCCGCCACCGAGGATCAGGTGTGCAAACACCTGGACGAGCACCTGGAGCAACTGCCCGAGCATGATGCCAAGTCGCGCGCCATCCTCGAGCAGATGCGCATCGACGAACAGCAACATGCCAACAGTGCCCTGGCGGCGGGCGGCGTGCGCTTTCCGGCGCCGATCAAGTTCGGCATGACCTTGCTGTCGAAGGTGATGACCAAGAGCACCTACCGCATCTGAAACGAACGAGGGCGCCATTGGCGCCCTCGTCATTTTCAGCGAACCTCAGCCCAGCTCGACGATTTCGTAATCGTGGCTAATATCGACGCCGGCACGACCCAGCATGATCGAGGCCGAGCAGTACTTCTCCGCCGATAGCTCCACCGCCCTTTTCACCTGAGCCTCTTTCAGCCCACGGCCCTTGACCACGAAGTGCAGGTGAATCTTGGTGAACACCTTGGGCTCCTCGCCTGCGCGCTCGGCGTCGAGGAACACTTCGCAGCTTTCGACCGGCTGGCGGCCCTTGCGCAGAATGCTGACCACATCGAAGTTGCTGCAGCCACCGAGGCCGATCAGCAGCATCTCCATCGGTCGCACACCGAGATTACGACCACCGGCATCGGGTGGACCGTCCATCACCACGGCATGGCCACTACCGGACTCGCCGAGGAACAGAGCTTCACCGGCCCATTGCACACGCGCTTTCATCGATATTGGCTCCCAAAGTGGAAAAGGCCGGCAGATTAGCACAGCCGGGGGGCAGTCCGATGTGCGTCGATAACGCTAAAGTTCCGCCGGGTTATGTTACCCAGGTCGCAAAAAAGACCCCACTCATAGCGTGTCTGTTAAGCTGACGCCGGATTGCTGGCACACTTGGCCGGATAACAAATAAGAAATTGCCGTTGGACAAAGGCCTTCACTTTTCATATTCGGGACTCGGGCATGGTTGCTATTACCCTTACACCAAAAATCAAGAATCTCGACAAGCTTCTCGCGCACTGTCATCGCCGTCGTTACACCGCCAAAAGCACCATCATCTACGCAGGTGATCGCTGCGAAACCTTGTTCTTCATCGTCAAGGGCTCGGTCACCATCCTGATCGAGGATGACGATGGCCGTGAAATGATCATCGCCTATCTCAACTCTGGCGACTTTTTCGGCGAGATGGGCCTGTTCGAGAAAGATGGTTCAGAGAAGGAACGCAGCGCCTGGGTCCGCGCCAAGACCGAATGCGAAGTCGCGGAAATCAGCTACGCCAAGTTCCGCGAACTGACCCAGCAAGACCCCGAAATCCTCTTCGCCCTCGGCAGCCAGATGGCCGAACGCCTGCGCAATACTACGCGCAAGGTCGGCGACCTGGCCTTCCTCGATGTCACTGGCCGTGTTGCGCGTACTCTGCTCGACCTGTGCAAGCAGCCAGATGCCATGACCCATCCGGATGGCATGCAGATCAAGATCACCCGCCAGGAAATCGGCCGCATCGTCGGTTGCTCGCGCGAGATGGTCGGCCGTGTACTCAAGTCTTTGGAAGAGCAGGGCCTGGTACACGTCAAAGGCAAGACCATGGTGGTCTTCGGCACGCGCTGAACGGCCCCAATAGAAAAAGCCGGCTTGATTGCCGGCTTTTTCATGCGCGTTATTCCGGGTCCGCGCCGATTACTGCAGGCCGGCCGCGTTCGGGAAAGAACAGACGCTGCAATTCGCCGCCCGGGCTCTCGGCGCGCATAAAGGCCTCACCGACCAGAAAGGCATAGACCTCGTTGATCTCCATCAGCTCGACATCGGCGCGATTGAGAATGCCGCTTTCGGTCACCACCAGGCGATCACGCGGAATACGCGGCAGCAGGTCGAGGGTGGTTTCCAGGCTGACATCGAAGGTGTGCAGGTTGCGGTTGTTGATGCCCACCAGTGGTGTGTCCAACGTGTTCAGCGCCCGCTCCAGCTCGTTGCCGTCATGCACCTCGACCAGCACGTCGAGGCCGATGTCCCTGGCCACCGAGGCCAGCTCGGCCATGCGCACGTCATCCAGGCAGGAAACGATCAGCAGCACGCAATCGGCGCCGAGCGCACGGGCTTCGACGATCTGGTACGGATCGACCATGAAGTCCTTGCGGATCACCGGCAGCGCACAGGCCGCGCGCGCCTGTTGCAGGTACTGATCGGCGCCCTGGAAGAAATCGATATCGGTCAGCACCGACAGGCAGGTGGCGCCACCGGCCTCGTAGCTGCGGGCGATATCCGCTGGCACGAAGTCGGCGCGCAGCACACCCTTGCTCGGCGAAGCCTTCTTGATCTCGGCGATCACCGCCGGTTGCTTGCGCGCCGCCTGATCGAGCAGCGCGCGAGCGAAACCACGTGGTGCGTCGGCACTGCGCGCAGCAGCCTCGACCTCGGCCAGGCTGACCTGGGCGCGCCGCGCCGCCACTTCCTCGAACTTACGGGCGACGATCTTCTCCAGTACGGTTGGTACGCTCACCCTTCGTTCTCCTGTTTGAATACCGCAGTAAAGGACACCAGCTCCTCCAGCTTCTCACGCGCCAGGCCGGTGTGCAGGGCGTCATGGGCCAGCTGCATACCTTCGCGCAGGCTGCTGGCATGATCCGCAGCGTAGAGCGCTGCGCCAGCATTAAGCACGATCATATCGGCGGCCTTCTGACCGTTGTCGGTCTTGCGCCGGCCGAGGGCATCATGGATCAGCGCCAGCGACTGCTCGGCGTTGTCGACGGTCAGGCCGATCAAGCTCTGACTCTTGATAGCGAAATCCTCAGGCTGGATGCGGTACTCGCTGACCACGCCATTCTTCAGCTCGGCGACGAAGGTCGGCGCGGCCAGGCTGACCTCGTCCAGGCCGTCCTGCGCGTGCACCACCAGCACGTGCTCGCTGCCCAGACGCTGCAGCACTTCGGCCATCGGCCGGCACAGCGCCTGGCTGAACACGCCGATGACCTGATGCTTGGCGCCTGCCGGATTGGTCATCGGGCCAAGCATGTTGAAGATGGTGCGCAGGCCCAGCTCGCGGCGCGGGCCGATGGCGTGCTTCATCGCCCCGTGATGAGACGGCGCGAACATGAAGCCGACGCCCACACTCTCGACGCAGCGCGCGACCTGCTCCGGCTTGAGCCCCAGGTAGACGCCGGCGGCTTCCAGCAGATCGGCGCTGCCACTCTTGCCGGAGACTGCGCGGTTGCCGTGCTTGGCCACCTTGCCACCGGCCGCAGCGACGACGAAAGCCGCCGCAGTGGAGACGTTGAAGATGTTCATGCCATCGCCACCGGTGCCGCAGGTGTCGACCAGCCGCTCGGCGTCGATCTTCACCGGCGAGGCCAGCTCACGCATGACGCTGGCGGCACCGACGATCTCGTCAATGGTCTCGCTCTTCATGCGCATGCCCATGAGAAAGGCGCCGATCTGCGCGTCGGTGCACTGGCCGGTCATGATCTCGCGCATCACCGCCTGCATTTCCTCGGTGGTCAGATCGAGCTGGGCGACGATGCGGCCCAGGGCTTCCTTGATATTCATGCGCGCACGCCTCCGGTCTGCTTGAGGAAGTTGGCGAACAGTTCGTGACCCTGCTCGGTGAGGATGGACTCGGGGTGGAACTGCACGCCCTCGATGTTCAGGGTCTTGTGGCGCAGGCCCATGATCTCGTCGACCGAGCCATCTTCATGCTGGGTCCAGGCGGTGATTTCCAGACAATCCGGCAGGGTTTCGCGCTTGACCACCAGGGAATGATAGCGGGTCACGGTGAGTGGGTTGTTCAGACCGGCGAACACGCCTTTGTTCTCATGGAACACCGGGCTGGTCTTGCCATGCATCACCTGGCGCGCGCGCACCACGTCGCCGCCATAGGCCTGGCCGATGCTCTGATGGCCGAGGCAGACGCCGAGGATCGGCAGCTTGCCGGCGAAATGCAGGATGGCCTCGATGGACACCCCCGCTTCGGTCGGCGTACAGGGGCCGGGGGAGACGACGATGCGCTCGGGCTTGAGCGCTTCGATCTCAGCGACGGTCAATTCATCGTTGCGAATCACGTGCACATCAGCGCCCAGCTCACCCAGGTACTGCACGACGTTGTAGGTAAAGGAATCGTAGTTGTCCAGCATCAACAATTTAACCATGACAACCTCTTGTTTTTTCTGTATTTTTTTTAATCATTCTTGGGTCTATATACACAGATATATACACACATGCACCGGATTTCGGCAGCACAAGCGCCGGATAATGCCCTTGTGGGGTGGCAGCGAGCATGGAGGCTGGCCTCACGGTGCGTCTCTGCAAGACGCCTTGATGAGACTCCTTGCAAGACTGCCGGCCTGAATGCCGGTGAGCGACGCGCACAACCGCGCACCACGAGGACGTGGTGCGCGAGGCGCTACCTATGGCTGGGGGATTTAATGGCATCGGGCAATCTCCTGAGTCTTGGAGCCGCCGTGCCGGAGAGCCATCTATTGAACCTTGCCCGCCGGTGGGGCGGCAAGGTGCGGATCAAAGCCGCAACGACGTGCCGCTTCTACCGGAAGCGCCACCACTGAGCAATGTTGATCGATGCAGTACGGGTCATGGCAGACCGAGTTAAACCGGGGAAGATGCGTAGGAAGCGAATCACCCCACAGCAGCTTCATATCCGAAGCATTGTAACATGCACCTCTCTTTGCCGTCTAACAGTTGAGCTGCAAGGAGTCGCTTTCCTAGCAAGGCTTCGAGCATCCGATCAAGGTGGGCGTTGACCCTATTGGCCGTCGAAATTGATTGCGAACTTGGCTCATTCCTTGGTAGCCTGCTGCAATGATGCGTATTTTGTTCAGACATAGGCTGGCAGTGATGGCGTTGCTTCTTGCGGCGTTCGTTGTCATCCCTATGGCTGATGCGGTCTTGTGCGCATCTGAGGGTGGGGATACGTATTCATACGTTGAAACCCATAGTGACGATAGTAGGGACAAGGATTCCGACTTCGGTCATGGCGCCTGCAGCCACGGGCATTCTCACCATACATACGCTCACGCTTCCCCGCCTTCAGCGGTCGAGGTCGCTTCCCTGCCCCTGGCGCACCAACGGCCAGACAGTGATGCCATCGCATCACACACGCCTGATGGATTGAGGCGCCCCCCCAAAGCCTGACGAATCCGGACCGTGCTGCTTGCACGGTCGTTTCGTCAACTCGTTTAGCTTTGGGAGTCTTCTCATGTTTATATCGTTCGACCGACCGCTATGCGCGGTTGGCTTTGCTGTGGTCGCTACAACGATCACGCTGGCATCACCAGCAAGTGCCGAGCCCGCTCCGCCCTATGAAACACTGATCGAGCATCTCGATCGAACCCCGGCGACACTAGAAGCCGAAGCGTTGCTCGACGCCGCCAATGCGCGCGCGCAACAGGCCCGTGCGTTGCCTAATCCTTCCATCTCCCTGGAGGCCGAGAACGCTTACGGCCGCGCGCCGTTCACTGGCTATGGCGCCGCAGAGACCACGTTTTCCGTCAGTCAACCTCTGGAACTGTGGGGACAGCGGGGTGCACGTATTGGTGCCGCCCGGGCGGAAGCTGACGCGGCTGCTCTGCGCCGCGACCAATCGCGATGGGCAGTGGCCGGCCGCCTGGCGCTGATCTATGCCGAGGCGGAAGCCGCTTCCTTGCAGTATGAGCTGGCCATCGAGGCACTGTCGCTGACGCAGGCGGATGCAAGCGCGGTGATGGCCCTTATAGAAGAAGGTCGTGAGCCCACGCTTCGTGGCATCCAGGCCGAAAGCGAGGTGGAGGCTGCTCGTGCCGTCGTGGACGAAACACAGGCAAACCGAGATGCGGCTTTCGCGCGTCTCGCCGCAGCAGCGATGCTGACCGAACCTGTCACATCCATCGGAACCAGCCTGCTAGATCGCGCACCCAGCCCCTTTGCACAGGATGTACGCAATCCCTTGGCTGTTCAGATTGCCGAAGCCGAACTGGATGCGGCTGGTCAATCCGTAACCGTGGAGCGACTGCGTGCTCGTCCCGACGTGACTGCTTCGCTCGGTGTCCGGCGATTCGAAGAATACGACACCCAAGCACTCACCTTCGGCATCAGCGTGTCCCTTCCACTGTTCGACAGAAACACGGGCGCTATCAGTGCAGCCCGTGCCGAGCAGCGAGCTGCCGAGGCGCGGCTGGCCAGTTTGAAACTGGAGGCCCAGGCAGATCGCAGCGCTGCACAAGCCCGCCTTGATGCGTCGATCACTCGGACACGTGCTGCCGACAACGGCGTCGCTGCTACCGAAGAAGCCTACCGCCTCGCACGCGCCGGGTTCGATGCCGGGCGCATCTCGCAGTTGGAGCTGCGCAGCATACGGTCTGCCTTGATTGCCGCACGCAATACCGCTGTGGACGCACGCATAGCGCGCGTCCGTGCAGAAGTCGAACTCGCGCGCCTTGACGGCCGCACCCCATTTTGAGGAAGCATAGATGACAACCACAAATATCCGGCTCCTCTGTGGAGCAGTCCTACTTGTTGCCCTTGGTACTGGCTTCGGCCTTGCCCAGCTCATCCCGCACTCGGAGCACGCCGCTCACGTCGAGGATGATGAGCACGCCGCTCACAATGATCCTGACCAGCAGGACGAGCACGAGGATGCGCCATCCGAGGAAGGTGTCGTCGCATTAACCGCGAGGCAAATCGAAGCCTCGGGTATCAGCATCGTAGACGTGGGCCGCGGCGGCGGTAACGAGTATCGGCTGTCAGGCCGGGTCGAGTCTGCAGTGGGCGCTCGGGCGGTCGTAGCGGCGATCACGGGCGGAAGGGTCGAGCAGATACACGTCGCCCCGGGCTCATCGGTTGAAGCCGGTCAGCTCCTGGCTGTCATAGTCAGTGGCGATGCAGCTACTTTGCGTGCAAACGCCGATGCCGCAGTTGCCGAGGCCGAAGCTGCGCGCCTCGCTTATCAGCGCGACTTGAACCTCGTCGAACAGGGGATTGTCGCTCGTCAGGACATGGAAGCGTCTCGCGCCCGCTCGCTCGCCGCTGATGCGGCGGCAAGGGCGGCACAAGCTCAGGTCGCGGCAAGCGGTTCACCGAATACCTCGGGACGCTTCAGCGTCGTCAGCCCAATCGCGGGTGTAGTCGGCGCGGTCAGTACCACTGTGGGTGGCTTCGTCGCATCTGGTGGAGCCGTCGTGGAAATCTCCGATCCGGCGCAAGTGGAACTCGTCTTCAACGCTCCTCCCGCATTGGCATCCGAGGTGACCTCTGGAGCTCGTCTCCAAGTCACAGGTCCGTCTGGCAGCTTCGAAGCTGTAGTCGTTGGCGTAGCGGCCAATGCGCGCGAGCAAAGCGGTGCAGCCGTTATTCGCGCGCGATCTACTTCAAGTGCCTTACCGCCTGCTGGGTCCCCCGTGACAGGGACCGTCGTCACAAACAGCCAGGAAGGTGGTCTGACCGTCCCCGCCGATGCCGTTCAAACCGTGGAGGGACGATCAGTGGTGTTCGTGGCTGATGACAATGGCTTCCGCGTTACACCGGTGCTCGCGGGTCGGCGCGCAGGCGAGTCCATCGAGATTCTCAATGGACTGTCTGGCGATGAACGCATTGCCGGAATGAATGCCTTCCTGTTGAAGGCCGAACTCGCCAAGGGCGAAGCCGAACACGGCCACTAAGGACTACTCATATGTTCAAGTTCATTATTGAAACAGCGGTCCGCTTCCGCTGGGCCGTGGTCTTCGTCGCGACGCTCCTCGTGGTTTATGGCCTGTTCCAGCTCAACAAGCTCCCAATTGATGCCGTGCCAGACATCACCAACCGCCAGGTGCAGATCAACACCATCGCGCCCGCGCTCGCGCCCGGTCAGATCGAGCGCCAGGTCACCTATCCACTTGAAACAGCCTTGGCCGGCATCCCGGGGCTGACCAGCACGCGCTCGATCTCGCGTAACGGATTCTCCCAGGTCACCGCCATTTTCACCGACCAGACCGACATTTACTTCGCACGCCAGCAAGTGGCCGAACGCATGCGCGAAGTGCTGGAGGATTTGCCTGAAGGGGTGACGCCGATGATGTCGCCGGTAACCACCGGGCTGGGCGAAGTCTTGATGTGGACGGTGGATTTCACGCCGCTCGATCCCGAGAACGTCGGTCAACCGAATGAACCGGGCTGGCAGGCCAACGAGGTCTATCTGACACCGGAAGGCGACCGCCTCACCACGCCAGAGGAGCGTGCCACCTACCTGCGCACAGTGCAGGACTGGATTATCGCACCGCAGATGCGCTCGGCTCCCGGGCTCGCGGGCGTCGACACCATCGGTGGCTACGTCAAGGAATACGCCATCCGTCCGAATGCCGAACGGCTTGCAGCCTACGGTCTCGGCCTAGGCGATCTCGTGCAGGCGCTTGAACGTTCCAACGTCCAGGCGGGTGCCGGATTCATCCAGCGTGCTGGCGAGGGTCTGATCGTTCGGACCGATGCCCTTGCGCAGACTGTCGACGATCTGGCGCAGGCGCCTGTCGCCAATCGCGACGGCTTCGTCATCCGGGTCTCGGATGTGGCGAGTGTCGGTCTGGGACGGGCGCCGCGCCTGGGCGCCGCCTCGCGCGATGGACACGAAGCCGTGCTTGGCACTGCATTGATGATCGCCGACGGCAATAGCCGCACCGTGGCGCAGGCCGCGGCCGAACGCCTTGTCGAAGTCAATCGCTCCCTGCCGCCGGACATCGTGGCCGAACCCGTGCTCGACCGCAGCGAGCTGGTGAATTCCACGATCAAGACGGTCGCCAAGAACCTGACCGAAGGCGCGCTGCTGGTCATCGCTGTGCTGTTCCTGTTGCTGGGCAACTTCCGCGCGGCGGCTATCACCGCATTGGTGATCCCGTTGTCATTCCTGTTCGCAGTGATCGGCATGAACCGCTTCGGGATCAGCGGCAACCTGATGAGCCTTGGCGCGCTCGATTTCGGCATCCTCGTCGATGGTGCGGTGATCGTAATCGAGGCGACGCTGCTCATGCTTGGCCAAAAGCGGGCCGAATTGGGTCGTGCATTGTCCGCAGGCGAGCGGCTGGGCGTGGCGATCCAGGCGGCGCGCAAAATGGTGCGGCCCGCTGCCTTCGGCCAGATCATCATCCTACTGGTATTCGCACCGATCCTCACGTTGGAAGGCGTCGAGGGCAAGACCTTCCAGCCCATGGCGGCGACCCTCATGCTTGCCTTGGTCGGCGCATTCATCCTTTCGTTCACCTTTGTACCGGCGATGGCGGCGCTGTTCGTGCGAGAACCCAAGACCAAGTCCGAACATACCCCGGAGCAAGAACATGAACATGAGCATGAACACGGACATGATGGCGAGCATGAAACTCGCCTCATCCGTTACGTGCGCGGCAAGGTCGAACCGGTCATCCGCATCGCGGTCACGCGGCCACGTACCGTACTTGCAGGCGCTGTTCTCTTGCTCGCGATCGGCTTGATGTCTTTCATCTCGCTGGGTCGCGAGTTCATGCCCACGCTCGACGAAGGCAACCTCGCGATGCAGGCCCTGCGGGTTCCTTCTGCTTCGCTTGAGCAATCGCTGTCGATGCAGCTTGCCCTGGAGAGGGCGCTGACGAGTGAGCCGGAAGTGAGGACCATCTTCTCACGCACGGGTACGGCGGAAGCGGCCATCGATCCGATGCCGGTCAACATCTCCGACAGCGTGATCGTGCTCAAGCCGCGCTCGGAATGGCCCGACCAATCGCTGGACAAGGAAGAGCTGATCAGCCGACTAGAGTCCATCGTCGGCAACCAGATCGGCAATGCGTTCGAGTTCAGTCAACCCATCGAACTGCGTTTCAACGAGCTGATTTCCGGCGTGCGTACCGACCTGGCCGTCATGGTCTTCGGCGACGACTTCGACATCATGCAGAGAGCTGCGGATCAGATCGCACTCACGCTGCGTGGCGTAGAGGGTGCCGCCGACGTGCGCGTGGAGCAGGTCTCGGGACTGCCGACGCTCACGGTGCGGGTCGATCACGCCGCCGCCGCGCAGTACGGCTTGACGGCTGCCGATGTCAGCGAAGCGGTCGCGACCGGCATCGGCGGCACCTCGGCAGGCAAGATCTTTGAGGGCGATCGCCGCTTCGATGTGGTGATTCGGTTTGACGAGGACGCGCGCAATGACCCGGCACAGCTAGCTGCCCTGCCCATCGTCGCGCCGGACGGTACGGTGGTGCCGCTCTCCTCGGTCGCGCAAATCGGAGTCAGCGAAGGCCCTAACCAGATCAGCCGAAACAATGGTAGCCGGAGGATCGTGGTACAGGCAAACGTACGTGGCCGCGATCTGGGCGGGTTCGTCGGGGAGGCACAGACTGCGGTGGCAGATGTATTGCTTCCGGCGGGCGTGTACCTGACGTGGGGAGGGCAGTTCGAGAACCTGCAGCGCGCCGAGGCACGGTTGGCGTTGGTGATCCCGGTCGTGTTCCTGCTGATCGGAAGCCTGCTGTACATGGCACTGGGCACGATCCGTGAAGCAGCGCTGGTGTTCGTCTGCGTGCCATTGGCGTTGGTGGGAGGTGCATTGGCGCTGATGCTGCGCGGCATGCCCTTCTCGGTATCGGCAGCCGTGGGTTTCATTGCCGTGTCGGGCGTGGCGACGCTCAACGGCCTGGTGCTGATGCAGGCGATCCGCGAACGCTTGACCGCAGGCGATTCGCCGCTGGAGGCCGCCGCTGGCGGCGCGGCCAGTCGCCTGCGTGCGGTGCTGACCACGGCGCTGGTGGCCATCGTCGGTTTCATTCCGATGGCGATCGCGACCGGCTCCGGGGCCGAAGTGCAGAAGCCGCTGGCCACCGTCGTCATCGGCGGCCTGATCACGGCCACTGTATTGACCCTGCTGGTGCTGCCTACCTTCGCCGCACGAGCTGCGAAGCCAAAGACCCGTAAAGGGGGAGCACGCACATGACGAGCAAGCTGCGTCTCGATCTCCCCATCCTGCTGCCGAACATTTTGCACGACGCCGATGCCTGCGTGGGGCGCCTCTTGGCCGAGCTGCGGGGCCAGACTGGAGTAGAGGACGTCCATGTCCAAAGCGATAGCGCCCAAGCAACGCATCAACTCTGTATCCACTATGACCCTGACACGTTACCGCTCGTGCGTATCCGCGAATTGGTCGAGGTTGCAGGTGCGCGCATCACCGAACAGTTCGGCCATCTCGTCTGGGACGTCGAGGGCATTACCCACCAGCGGCGGGCGCGAACGGTAACCGAACAGCTACTGGCGCTAACCGGTGTGCTCGAAGCCGAGATCAGTGTCGGCGGCGTGGTACGGCTGGAATTTGACCGCAAGCAGACGTCAGAGGATGACATTCGTGCAGCGCTGGCAGAAGCCGGGGTGGACCGCAAGCCCGAAACACATCGGCACGAGGCGGACGGCGACCGACGCAAGAGCGGCGAGGATACCGACCACCGCCATGGCGGCATCTTCGGCGCTAATAGCGAGCTGATCTTCTCCCTGATCTGCGGTGCACTCCTCGCCACGGGGTTCGCAATCGAAAAACTGACACCTGTGCCAGGTTGGCTGCCGCTCGCCTGCTATTTCGGCGCGTACTTCTTCGGCGGCTTCTACACCGTCGGAGAAGCGTTACAGAACCTGAAGCTCAAACGTTTCGAGATCGACACGCTGATGCTGGTCGCCGCGGCCGGCGCGGCGGCGCTCGGGGCATGGGCCGAAGGTGCGCTGCTGCTGTTCCTGTTCAGCCTCGGTCATTCACTCGAACACTACGCCATGGGTCGCGCCAAGCGCGCGATCGAAGCGCTCGCCGAACTTGCTCCGGCGACCGCAAAGGTTCGTCGTGGCGACACGATCATGGAGGTCGCAGTGGAGACACTGGCGCTGGGCGATATCGTGATCGTCCTCCCCAATGAGCGCCTGCCGGCAGACGGGTTCGTGGTGTCAGGTGAAAGCAGCGTCGATCAGGCTCCCGTCACCGGAGAGAGTGTGCCAGTCGATAAACGTCCAGTCCCCGACCGCGTGGAAGCCACTGCACGGCCCGATCTGCTGGATACGGCGCATCGCGTGTTCGCAGGCACCATCAATGGCTCGGGCGCGATCGAGATCGTGGTGACCAAACGTTCCTCGGAGAGCGCGCTGGCGCGCATCGTGAAAATGGTCAGCGAAGCTGAGACGCGAAAATCGCCGACCCAGCGATTCACCGATCGGTTCGAGCGTGTTTTCGTTCCGGCAGTGCTGGCGCTGGCCGTGTTGCTGCTGTTCGCGTGGATCGTCGTGGACGAGCCATTCCGGGATAGCTTCTATCGCGCGATGGCCGTTCTGGTCGCAGCCAGCCCTTGCGCACTCGCCATCGCCACGCCGAGCGCCGTGCTTTCTGGTATCGCCCGCGCTGCACGGGGCGGTGTTCTGATCAAAGGTGGTGCTCCACTCGAAAAGCTCGGATCGCTTAATGCGCTCGCGTTTGACAAGACCGGCACGCTCACAGAAGGACGACCGCGCATCACTGACGTATCACCGGCACCCGACATTGACGAGGCCGAGTTACTGGCAACGGCGGTTGCGGTAGAAGCGCTAAGCGACCATCCCCTAGCCCGTGCGATTGTGCGCGATGGCACACAACGCCTTGGCGGTACGTCTCCGCTTACGGCATCAGGGCTTCGCAGCCTGACCGGTCAGGGTGTGGTCGCTCGGATCGAAAATGATGCGGTACAGATCGGCAAGGCCGAGATGTTCGGCGCTGACGGTCTGCCACCCTTGTCGGAGTCCGTTGCTTCCTCTGTCGAACAACTCCGCAAGGAGGGGCGGACCACCATGGTGGTCCGCCGCAATGGGCGCGACCTTGGTGTGATCGGCCTCATGGATACACCGCGCGCATCAGCACGGTCTGCACTTGAGCGACTACGGAAGATCGGCATCACCCGCATGATCATGATCTCCGGCGACAACCAGCGAGTCGCCGATGCTGTCGCCAAGCAAGTTGGCCTGGACGAGGCGTGGGGCGACTTGATGCCGGAAGACAAGGTAGCGGCGATCAAGAAGCTTCGGGAGGCCGGTGAGGTCGCGATGGTTGGGGATGGCGTTAACGACGCCCCGGCCATGGCCAATGCAACAGTGGGAATCGCCATGGGCGCGGCGGGATCGGACGTGGCGCTGGAGACGGCCGATGTCGCCCTGATGGCCGACGACCTGTCACATCTACCGTTCGCCGTGGGACTCAGCCGGCAAGCGCGCACTATCATTCGGCAGAACCTGTTCATCAGTCTTGGCGTCGTGGCACTACTGGTGCCCGCGACAATCCTGGGGCTCGGTATCGGCCCGGCAGTTGCGGCACATGAAGGCTCAACGCTGGTAGTTGTATTCAACGCTCTCCGGTTGCTCGCCTATCGGGAGAAGCGTTCTGATCCAGAGCGCGCTTCATGAACACTCCCCTCTTCTCAGCATCCAGCCACGATCGTGAGGTCGTGGCGACAGACCAACTCACAATGGATTCACGCTTCAGCGATGAGGCTGCCGACGTGCGTGCATCGGTGCAGCGGCTCAAGGCGTGCAAGCGGGAATTGATTGCCGTCTACGGAAAGTCGGAGGATGGACGCGCGGCGGCGCAGGTTGCAGCCACTCTGCTGCCGCTGGCAGCGCTGTGGGGTGTGGCCGCACTGGCTCTGCGAGGCGGATACCCAGCGGTCATCGTGGTGCTGCTTCCGCTGATGAGCCTGTTCCTGCTGCGCGTGTTTGCGCTGATGCACGAATGCGGGCATCGAAGTCTGTTCCGAAGCAGCCGACTCAACCGCATCTTTGGTTTCGTCTTCGGCGTGGTGTCTGAATCGCCCCGGGTTTCGTGGAGGCCTCAACTCTTGAGAAGATGAGACCATGAGAAAGACTACGACCTACTCCCCTGAAGTCCGTGAACGTGCCGTGCGCATGGTTCTGGAGCATTTGAACGACTACTCCTCCGAGTGGGCCGCCATTGAAGCCATCGCGCCGAAGATTGGCTGTGCAGCGCAAACGTTGCATGGCTGGATTCGCCGTCATCAGACCGACGCAGGTCAGCGTCCAGGCCCGACCACCGAAGAGCGTGAACGCATCAAGGCGTTGGAGCGGGAGAACCGGGAATTGCGTAAGGCCAATGAAATTCTGCGTCTGGCCAGTGCGTATTTTGCCCAGGCGGAGCTCGACCGCCGCACCAAGTCCTGAGGGCTTTTGTCGATCAGTACCGTGACCGTCTCGGGGTCGAGTCGATCTGCCGTGTCTTGCAGATCGCCCCGTCCGGTTACCGCAGACATGCGGCCCAACTGCGTAATCCGGCACTGCGTTGTTGCCGTGCTCAGCGCGATGAGGCGTTGAGCTTGGAGATCCAGCGCGTGTGGGACACCAACATGCAGTGCTATGGCGCGGTGAAGGTTTGGAAGCAGCTCCGGCGAGAAGGTATCGAGGCAGCCAGATGCACGGTGGAACGGTTGATGCGTCGAGCTGGATTGCAGGGCATAAGGCGCGGTCAGGTCGTGCGGACAACGGTGGCCGGAGACAAGTCGCTCTGTCCGCTGGATCGTGTCCAGCGCCAATTCCAGGCCGACCGCCCCAACCAGCTGTGGGTGTCGGATTTCACTTACGTGTCGACCTGGCAGGGATGGCTGTATGTGGCCTTCGTGATCGACGTCTTTGCGCGGCGCATCGTGGGGTGGCGAGTCAGTAGCAGCATGAAGACCGACTTCGTACTGGATGCCCTGGAGCAGGCCCTGTACGGCCGCCAGCCACACCGTGCCGGTGGACTGATTCATCACAGCGACCGTGGCAGCCAGTACGTCTCTATTCGCTACACCGAGCGGCTGGCAGAGGCCGGCATTGAGCCTTCGGTTGGCAGCAAGGGCGATAGCTACGACAACGCCTTGGCCGAAACCATCAACGGACTGTACAAGGCCGAGCTGATTTACCGTCAATCATGGAAGAGCCGCGAAGCTGTTGAGATGGCGACCTTGAAATGGGTGCACTGGTACAACCACCAGCGGCTGTTGAGCTCAATCGGGTATATCCCGCCTGCGGAGGCTGAGGCAAACTTCCACCAGCAACAAACAGGTCAGGCCATAGCGGCCTGACTTAAACGAAACAGCCTCCACGAAACCCGGGGCGATTCAGTCCGGCATGCCGCAGTACGTCTGGGCACAGCATCACAACTACCATCATGTCACCAATGGAAACTGGGCAAAGTACCGAGGCCCGCTTGCGATTCTGTCCGTGGATGAGTACGACGCTCTCACGCCACGCCAGCGGCGCGCATACGTCCGTGCACGGCACGTCTTGATAGCGCCGCTCGCTGGATTTCTCTATCTGATCGTTAATCCACGATTGACCTGGATCAAGGGCACGATACAACTGCTCTGGCACGTGATCTGGATGAAGTGCAGGCAGCCATGTGTATCGCTGCGCGACCATGCCGCAACGTTCCGCACACATTACTGGAATTCGGTGGCGGAGTTCCGGCACATGACGCTGAACAATCTCGTATTACTGAGCATTTGGGGCTTGATGGCCTGGCTGCTCGGACCCGGTCCGTTCTTCCTCGTCTACATCATCAGCAGTTCGTTCGCCGGGGCGGCCGGCATCGTGCTGTTTACCGTGCAGCACAACTTCGAGCATGCCTATGCCAGCGACGGCAACAACTGGGATTACGACGAAGCCGCCCTTCACGGCACCAGTTTTCTCGTCTTGCCAAGCTGGCTGAACTGGTTCACCGCGAACATCGGTTACCACCACATACATCACCTGTCTCCGCGCATACCCAACTACCGTCTTGCCGCCTGCCACGCCGAGAACAAAGCCCTGTTCTCGGGAGTACGACGCCTGACACTGGCAGACGTCGGCCCGTCGCTGAAATTTATTCTGTGGGATACACGCGCACGCCGGATCGTTTCGGTAGCGGAGCACCTCACTACGTCCGTGACCTCTAACTCCATGATGCCCTGCGACGCTGCAACAAGGATCCAGCTCGCAACATCAACGGAAACTTCCCGGTGAGCGTTCCGGTGGCGAGTCTACGAATCGAATCCAATAATCCTCGGTTTATTTGTCCATCAGGAGAGGTAAAACGACGATGCACGATGCGAATCACGTGTAGATGAGAGGAATTCCATGGAGCTGCGCCATCTTCGATGCTTCATCGCAGTGGCTGAGGAACTCCACTTCGGTCGAGCCGCTGAGCGTCTGCACATTGAGCAATCCCCGCTGTCACGCACAATCAAGAAGCTTGAATCCGACCTGGGCGTCGTCCTGCTCGAACGCACATCCCGGGGCACGCGCCTGACCTGGGCCGGCCAGGTTTTCCTGGAAGACGCTCGCCGCGTCCTCCTCTCCCTGGAACAAGCCAAAGCGAATGCCAAAGCCGCTGCCAACGGCTATCGAGGGACGTTGCGAATCGCCCTCTCCGACGGTATCGCCCGAGTCCGTCTCAGCACGCTACTCGCCCTGTGCAGAGAAGAAGAACCGGAAGTCGAGATCCGGCTGTCGGAAATGCCGTTCTCGCAGCAACTGAAGGGGTTGCAAAACGATATGTACGACGTCGGCTTCACACTCGCTGATGAAGTCGAGGCAGGACTCATCGCCGAGCCAGTCTGGCGTGATCCGCTGGTCGTGGCTGTACCGGCCAGGCATCCCCTGCTGGCACACAAGCGCGTGCCGCTGGACGAGGTACTGAACTACCCGTTGGTGCTTTGCCACCCCGAGGTCTGCGAAGGTTGCAGCCAGCAGTTGGACCGCCTGCTGCGTTCGGCGGGTGCGCAGCAGGCCGTAGCCGAGCACGTCGCTACGCACGATCTGATGTTGGCGCTGGTGGCGGCAGGCTATGGCGTCGGATTCTCCAGCGCGGCACACATCGAGGCATGCAAGACCACGGATGTCATCGCTCGCCCCCTGGCCGGGCAATCCTTCATGCTCACGACCTACCTGTTGAGGCCCGACAACGAACCGTCCGAACAACTGAGCAACTTCATCCGCCGGGTCAACAAGATCGCCACGTAAATCCCGAGACTTTGTGCGGCAATAAACCTTCGGCAGCGTTCCCGGTGCCATAGCACTCCGCCGACACCGGCGCGCTGAGGCAACCCGCTCTCCATCGACAACGTGATTGGCATCACATCGAAGGCACCATCGCAGCCCGAAGTCGTTTCCTTTTAAGTCTCCATCAAGACCTGCGAGGTATGTGTTGCCGCGTTCTTGCGCTGCCAGACTGCAATCAGTACGAAACGCGTAAGCATTCTGTTCGACGCACACGGGCCAGCATTGCACGAGAGCCGAGCAATACCCGTCCCGGCATCCCCTGTAGGCTTCCTCCTACGTCTGCCTTGAGACTTTCCAAGTCTGAGCCCAGCCCATAGCACAACGATGTTTCATCAAGACCTGTCTGGTCTTTACGATGCAGCTACGGGCAAGAACTGTCAACGCCGACTGGAAACTGACCCACTTATGGCATAGGTCGCCGAAGTAAATCTGACCCGGGGCCACGCTCATTCGCTGGTCGTGGCGGCAGACCGTTGGACGTGTCCGGCCTTGCGCTTGTCTTTGAGGCGGTAGCTTTGGCCGCTGATCTGAACGATGTGGCTGTGATGCAGCAACCGGTCGAGCAGAGCGGCAGTGAGCGTGCTGTCGTCAGCCAAGGCTGTGGACCACTGGGTAAATGGCAGGTTGCTGGTCAGCACAATGGCGCTGCGCTCATAGCGACGGGCCACGACCTGGAAGAAGAGATTGGCCTCGTCCCGGCCGAACGGCAGATATCCCAGCTCGTCGATGACCAGCAGCTTGGGGCCTGCGACGACGCGATTGAAGTAGCTTTTCAATCGCCCCTGAGATTTGGCTGTTGCCAGTTGCAACATGAGATCAGCGGCGGTGATGAAGCGTGTGTTGATGCCCGCCTGGAGGGCTTGGTAGGCGAGCGCACTGGCGATGTGTGTTTTGCCGACGCCGCTAGGGCCGAGCAACACCACATTCTCGGCGCGCTCGACAAAGGCCAGCCCGGCGAGCTGTTGGATTTGGTTGCGGGGCGCGCCCGATGCGAAGCGGAAGTCGTAGTCATCGAGCGTCTTGACCGTCGGCAGGCCGGACAGTCGCAAAAGTGTCTGGCATTTACGCAGTTGCCGAGCGTCCTGCTCGGCTTTGAGCACTGCTTCAAGGAAGTCGCTATGGCTACCTTCGGCTCGGGCGGTTTGGTCAGCCAGAGCCGGATAATCGGCGGCCACCGCATCAAGCTGGAGCTGCTGGCACAGCGCCTGGATGCGCTCAGTCTGAAGGTTCATGGGCGCAGCTCCAGCAGGTCCTGATAGACCGACAGCGGGTGCTGGAAGCTGTCGACGGGTATGGGCCGCGCTACGGATGGCGCGATGGCCAGCGGCTCGTTCAGATTGAGCGGCAGTGACCGCAGGACATGACGCTCCTCGTCGAGGCGAATGGCAGGCTTGGCGCCGGTAGTGCCATGTATGCGCTGGTCCGCCACTTCGATCAGCCAGCGACCGACATGCGCATTGGCGGCAGTGACGTCGAGCTGCAACCCGGCCATCTTGAGACTGGCGGCCAGCGGTGTGACGAAGGATTCCTTCAGGTAGCGGTTGAAGCGCTCGACCTTGCCCTTGGTTTTGGCCCGATAGGGTCGGCACAGCTTAGGCAGGAAGCCGTAGTCGTCGGCCAGCGCCAGCAAGCTGGGATGCCAGCGGTGTAGGCCCTGCCCATAGGCATCGCGCTCAATGACCACGCACTTGGCATTGTCGAACAGCACCTGCTTGGGCACACCGCCGAAATGTACAAAGGCGGCCTTCAGGCCGCTGATCCAACTGGCGGCGTCCTCACGGTCGCAGAAGCGCACGGCACTGGAGCGCGAATAGCCCAGCGTCCCGACGAAAGCGAGCAACCGATGCCGACCACGACGGATCGTGGTGAAGTCGACCTGCATCTGCTCACCCGGAGGGGTCTCGAAGCGCACCAATGGCTCCGGGGCCGACTGCCTGAGGGGCGCCAGAAAGACTTTCAACTGGCTGATGCCGCCGTCGTAGCCCTGTTCCTGGATCTCGCGCAGCAAGACCGTCGCCGGAATCCAGTGCGGGCGTGCAGCTTCGACGCGCGAACGCAGATATGCCGTGTACGGATCCAGCTTCATCGGACGCGGTGCCCGTGACTTGTAGCGTGCAACCCCTTCATCCCGCAGGTATCGCCGTACCGTATTGCGCGAGCACCCCATCTGCCGCGCAATCTCTCGAATGCTCGTCTGCTGACGAGCCAAAACTCTGATTTCCACCGATTGCTCCAAGGTCAACATGGGCGGCCAAAAGGCCGCCATCCTCGCCCAGGTGGGTCAGGTCTACCTCGGCGCAGTGGGTCAGTTTTGCATCGGCGTCAACAAAGAACACTAAAGTCCGCGAATAACGAATACCAATCGGGAGACGGAACACTTGGCTACGATGAAATCAGGACTGTCTGCGAAATGGCAGGAATCGAAGTCATTGAGGATACAGCGCCCTGACAACTCCTCATAGCAACTAGCCACATCCGACAGTCCTACCATGCTGGTTCGCGCTCAGACGTCGAACCGGCATGACGACATCAGTCCAAGTGAAACTTGGAAGCACTGTCGGAGGAGTCGGATGGCTGACACAGAAACACGCAAGACAGGAGCCCTTCAACATTCCAAGGTATTTTATCGACCCATTGAGGCCGCCATCCGATGGAGCAGACTGATCCGGTTTGAAACCCGCATTCTCGACATCTTGGGTGCCAAACAAATGCCCGATGCCGGGGATTTTCCAAGATGGCCGATGCTTCACCTCAACACCGAGCGCATGTTCGACGCGATCAGGAACGGCGACCTCCCGTATGGCAAAGCCGGCATCACCTACGACGATCCTTCGCTAATCAATGATCCAGATCTCACCGTTCGGCACGTCGATCTCAAGACATGGATGTCGCGCTTCTATCCCGACCAGAGACCTGCCTTCCTTTTCGACGCGATAGAGCGCCGGCTCCACCCGGCGGTCAGCATCGAAACCGTCCAGGCGCTGCTTGCCGAACAGGAAGCGCTCAGGATTCGCCTCGCGGACCGCGAACAATCCTTCAGCACGCTGCATGAGCAACATGAGCTGCTGTGCCGGCAGGCCGAGAGCTGGGACTCGGCAGGTCGCGAGGTCACGCCCCGGAGCGAAACAACTTATCTCAATATCGTTGGCGGGCTACTGACTTTGCTGCTCGGCAAGTCACCGGGCGGCAGCCCCTACTCGTCGTTCGAGACCATGGATTCCGTCATCAGCGCATTGCTTGCCCACTACGAAGGCCGGCCCGGAATCAGCGAGCGCACTCTATGGGCAAAATTCTCTGCGGCAAGGCGGCATCTGGACGCCAGCGATCGTCGACGGTAGTTGCAGTCGAACCGCCCTCGGATGGCAGCTCGTCAAGGAACAAACGCGAAATGCTGTGGTATCACAGAGCCTGTGCCTGCGAGGCTCTACTCTTGGCCCCCTTCTGGGGTTAACTGGCGTGTCGACCACCTGTGCGCGTCGGGCGCACGTCGTTTAGCACATCCCCTGCAGCAACCAACAGTTCGGCCTGCGGATTGGGATTCCGAAGGTCGGCGTCGTGGCAATCGCCATCTGACAACCCCTGCAAGATGCCGCACGCTTCCACCGGCCGAGCACCCGAGCACGTCTCGCGCAGTGCGAGCAAGTGCCGTTTCAACTGCAACAGCGCCTCCATGCGGACTTCCACCTGCTGGATATGAGCGTCCAGCAGCGCATTGACCTCGCCACAATCCCGAGTCGGGCTATCTCGCAGGCCCAATAGCGTCCGGATCTCGCTCAGCGACATGTCGAGAGAACGGCAGTGGCGGATGAAACGCAAGCGCTCGACATGTGCGGCGCCGTACAACCGGAAGTTGCCGTCGCTGCGTGCGGGCTCTGGCAACAACCCTTCCTTCTCGTAGTAGCGGATGGTCACGACCTCGCATCCTGTCCGCTTCGCAAGCTCTCCAATCTTGATTTCCATAACTCATCTACCCATCTATCGCTTGACTCTATAGTAACTATAGGGATTCTAATGAGCAACATAGATGACCCATTTGACGGAACTTATCCATGAGCGAACCCAGCCCAAAAGGGTGTGACTGTGCGGCCACACCGATACGCCCAGCCAGGTGCGGACGCTGGACGCCGATGCCCTGGACGAGGAACAGGAACCCGAAGACGCATCGAGCGAAAGCGACGAACA
>Ga0308000_10000122_pt1 | contig 28689 bp, 39 predicted proteins | sample Neamet3_FD_203877 | JGI IMG/M metagenome (GOLD analysis project Ga0308000, IMG submission 203877) | Marine microbial communities from water near the shore, Antarctic Ocean - #3 | ecosystem: Environmental > Aquatic > Marine > Unclassified | place: Southern Ocean | collected 2014-06-04 | reverse complement strand
GTTTATATTTTTATACCCCACTATCTTTCGAGCTTCAAACCCGCCCATTGTGCAATACCTGTTTTGGAACCCGAAGTATGATTTTTGCCCTATGATGCCTTTGTCTAGGAAAGCAAACTGGGCATATAAGTCCTGCATCCCTTGAGTTATGGGGGTCCCTGTCAATATTGCCTTAGCTTTACAGGCTTCACCTAGCTTGATACATCTTTTAGTCCGGGTGGCTGAGTGGGTTTTGATTCGGCTGGATTCGTCAATAACCATGCTGGTTTTATGATTCACCACAAAGTCTATGGCACTGCCATATGCTCTCCCGGCGGATAGTGCCTCAACTCCCACCACCAACACTTTTAGACCGACAGCTTCATCCATCCATTTATCGCATTTGGAAGTTCCCCCGGACTCTAACACATGAACCGAGTGCTCAATGGGGCAATGAGCTTCCATCTCTCCTATCCACACAGGCTTAACCGAAGTGGGGCACACTACTAGCAGGGCTTGGATGTCTTTGTTCATATACATGGCGGCAGCCCAATTTATTACTGTAAAAGTCTTGCCAGTGCCCATTTCCATGAAAAGGGCAAAGTTCTTTTCGCCCCACATCTTGGCTAAAGCAGTACTTTGGTGCTCCATTGGTTTGTTCTTGAATTTATACCAGACAGGGAATGGCACTCTGTCTGGGGTTTGGCTCAAGATCTCCCTCAGTCTGTCGGCAGCTCCCGGGCATACTTCTCTGGTGGCGTAATTTTTGAGCACATACTTTGCCGTCATTTTGGTCAGAGGCAACTGCCAAACCCGGGAAGAGCTGTCCCACTTTCGGACAGGGGCTTCTTTGGCCCGGTGATCAAAAAATTCGCATTTCACTTCAATGTTTTGTTTCGTAAGTGTCACTTGAGCACTCATTTTCTACCTCCCGTATTAGTTGAGCCCACATCTGCTCTTTTCTAGTAATGGAATCGTTCAAGTCTTGGATATCGGACTTAATCTTCGTTTCCGGGTCCAATTGCCTGATTTTCATGAGGCTTTGCCATGGGCCATATCCGTTTACCCAGCTATTAGTCTCGTCCATCAACTCCATCTTACGATAAAGAACAGTCATATTGCGCAAGTGGGCAATCTCCGTATCAAGGCAAAGCATAGTATGTCTCAACTGCTCAGACTCTATAAACAGCTTTTTAGTGCTCATTAGAATATTCCTTTGGTAGAGTCGGGGGTGTTATTAAAGACTTCCATTAAGAGAATTTTGCGTTTGTCCTCAATTTCCTTGTAAAGCCCCTGCTGGGCTACTATATTAGCAGTGGCAGTCTGAGACCTATCTAACATCTTGCCACAGTCTTTATATGTTGCCGCCAATGCTCTCAATTTTATGAGCTTTGAGATATCATCTTCGGACCAAGGTCTGGATTCCCGGGCCCAAGATTTGACTTTTGCCTCATTGCCTTTGCCAGACGCAAAATGAAAAGGTATGGTGGGCTTAAATACTATTCCGGTGGTCATTTCGTAACTCCTATCTATAAAATATGTGGTCATCAACCCTGAGGACCACTTCCATGGTGTCTGCCCAATACGGGTGGACATAAGTTGCGTGATAGTGGGTGGCTCCTTCGCTGATGTCTGTAACAAGACCAGCCAAAATGTTCTGGGCTAAAATCGTGGATTCCAACAGGGCTCGGTCATCGTGCGGCGTATCCGACAGTCCATCGCAAAACCAACTGTATTGGCACTGGTGGCGAATTGGATTCACCGGGTCCCAAGACGAATATTTGGCTTGGTGCACGACTTCACACACGGTGTTGGGGTATCGTTCGTCAGCCACCCGGTTAAGAGTACTAAATCCAACGGCCAACTGGCCAGCCAGATTTTCGCCCCGGGATTCATGGTAAATGTTCATGGCCAAACATAGGACAGTGGATGTGATCATAATTTTTCTCTTTATCTGAGGGCAGGATTCCCTGCCCTATTTTTATTGTACCACGGCAAAGGGCCTAGGTCAAGGTGGGGTTTAAAAATCCAATTCTTCCACTGTGACTCCAAGCTTCTTCGCCAATTTGACATCTTCTATTCTGCGTTCAATGAACCTGCGCCTTTTGGTGGCCTCAATTTGGTTCTTTGTGTGGGTCCTTTTTATGCGGGACGCTTGGCCAGATGTAACCCAAAACAAAGGTGGCAATTCCATATTCAATCTCCCATAGGTGGTTTTGGCAAGTGCATCCAGTGTGAAACTGGCTTCTTACCATTGGCGGCGTCCCGTACCATTTCGTTGTCTACCCAGTCAGTGCCGATCTTGCCATTGTGGTGGGTGATCACCGTGTGCATACTCTCGGGCTTTTCCTTGGTCCATTCCTTCCATTCATTCATTTCCCACCTCCACGTATATCCCCTCCTGCATGAATTTAGCGATAGCCTCTTCTGTGTGGCCCAGATTCAATAGTCTGCTCCGGGTGGTCACATTCTGAGACATAACATGAATTAGAGCGTCTGCCAGATTTTTATCCAGCAGCAGCTCCTCGGATTGCATTCGTTCTTTCATAGTCATACTACAGGTCCTCCCCATATTTTGGCTTGTGGTGCTTCCATAATTAACTTCTTCAATTCGTGCGCAGATTTCCCGGTCATACGTGATAGCTCCGCAATAGTGAGGTCCGGGTTGTGCTCAAATAGGTCAACGATCTGCTCGTCACTCATGCTATTTCCTTAAGATGGTAATAAATTCATAAATGGAGCCCACTAATGCGCCAAGCACTAAAATAGCGGGAATCCCAAAGACTAATGGCCACGTATGTGGCAAAAACTCAACCCCAAAAAGCATGATGGGTTCCATATTAATCCTCCTTCTCGTTAATAATGTGGGCCTCTAGAGCTTCATCACCCATCAATGACACGAAAGCTGCAAGTAACTGCTCTTTAGCGTAATATTTCGCGTCATAGTTTCCAATCATCAGCATACCAATGATGTTGTCTTTTTGCTCGTCGTCTAATTCCGCACATAGGTCATGCACTGAGAATCCAAGAGCTTCGCCAGTGGTTATAATTTCGTAAAATAAATCACCGCGAACATCTGCAAGAACTGACTCAGATATGCTGATGCTGGCTGGTGGTGATGAATGGTTAGTACCGTTGCGTAACATGTCATACTCCCGTGGGGGCTGGGCCCCGATCATATGAAACGGAAAAGCCATTATTTTCGAAGCTAACGTCATAGCGATCTTCATCAGCGTTGATTTCATCTTCCGTCCATGGGATGTTTTCAATATCGTCCCAAGTTGACGCTATTTTGTCCATGATAACCTGAGCATCTTTAAGAAAACTGGCTTCGAAAGGGCTGCAAGACTCGCGTAAGTCACATTCTAAGCTGCATAATTTTAACCGAAGCTTTCTACTTAATTCATAATTGGTCATAGGATTCTCCCGGGGGCCGAAGCCCCTTATTTTTATTAAAGAGCGGAACTCACAAAATGAGCTTGTAAATCGGCCATTGTGATGTCGCCACACTTAACCCGTGAGCGGATTCGATTTCCAGCGTTCATGCGGATTGAGCCGGGATTAAGGTGTGAGTACTTGGCCCAATGAAATAGTGCGGTTGAAGGCATACCCAAAACCGCCCAATCAGCCAGAGTACATACTTGATTTGGAGTCATCCCAGCTAAAAATAATGAAAGGTCATCGCCAGTATTTGATGATAGGCGACCAGTGTAGGCAACTGTGGGCTCGTAACGGGCCCGGGCTCTCTTTAGCTTCTCGGCCATGCGCTTAGGGTCAACGCCGTCCTCTTCGTCCTCTTCGTCTGCGTCACCGTCATTAAACGTCTCAGAATCAAAATCCTCAAAAGCGATCTCAGCGCTTGTCTTAGCTCCTGAGGTATCGGCAGGACCATCTGCGTCTTCATAGACATTCTCACCTTTACCGAAGGCAAACACTTCCTCAGACTCATTTAAAATGGCGAAGGCATCGTAATCGTCGCCACGTGCGTCATCATAACCGTAGTCTTTCATGAATATCTCAAGGCGAGACATTGCTGAAGCGATGGTGCGAACTCGTGAACCTAGAACCTCTTGGATATCTTGGTCAGAAACCTCTTCAATCCAATCTCGTAATTCGTCACCAGCTTTAAATGTAACTGCTAGAGTGCGGATTTCAGCGATTAATTCAGTACGTAACTTCATGGTAATTCCTCTTTATCGTAATTGGGGGAGCAAATCTCGCCCCATATACTATTATACCACGTGGCGGGGTGTGATGCAAATGCTCTTTTAAGTTGTGTATTGGAGTCGAACCGTGACCGAAAATATATATCTCAGTCACGATGTGACCTAAAGTGGTCCAATCAGTTCAACCTCGGAAAGGGAAAGTGGGACCAGCTACAAACCCCGAAAGACGCGGGGCGGTCCTCCAGACACTACTGGTCCATATTTTTTCTTTTTTTTTAAAAATATCCCCCCCCCCCCCCCCAGAATCGCGGCTTTTTTTCGGCGTCGATATTCGCCATGAGTGTCTGCCCGGCCCGGGAGGGGTCTTCCTTGGCCACAAGCCCCGTCCTCCGCGCATTGTGGCTGGTCCACTGTACTCGCCCGGAAGTAGGACCTTTTTTGTTTTGAATCATGTGTTGCATTCTGAGTCGTGTGTTGCTTGTGCCCATGTGTTGCCGTATGTTATAATGTGCTGAGGAACGATTGGTGGAAAATGACGGCCCTAACTGAATATGACCTTAAGTCTCAGGCAGCATTAAAGGCTAGAGAGCTTAGGTTGGAGAGAGAACTTTTAAATACCCCTGTTGCTTTAGCCCAACGGGTGCATTGTGCGCTCATAAAAGATTTGAGAATGAATGCGCCTTGGCTTCTACCCCTTGTCATAAAAAGGTAAACCATTGGACCCAGAACTCGTAAAACGTAATCAAGAAAATGGCTGGGATGACTTAACTCCCTCTCAAAAAGCCTTTGCATATTCTTTTTTGGTAACGTACGACCACAGACAGGCAGCCGTTGAAGCTGGGGAACTAGCCTCTAACGGCATCAAAATGCTCCGACACCCCCTAACGGCTGCCTTCATAAACTCAGAACAGCAACACCAAGCCACGGTTGGATATATAACTAAAGAATATGTTATGGTTCAATACATGAATCTTATGCCTATGTTGATGGGCGAAGTTGCCGTCCCTTTGGGCGCAGATAAAGAAGGGAACCAAGTTCAAGCCCGGAAATTTGACGCCGCAAATATGAAAGGGGTTCTGACCGAGATGTCCAAGTTTATAGAGGATTATCTCCCGGAACAGGACACCCCAGTCAATAAAATCACATTCCACGTGGTTGAGGCCAAAGACAGTGAATCTTGATTTTACAGTTACACATCCTCAACTCGATTTCCACAACCTGTCGTGCAAGTACCCGGCTTTTATAGGTGGTTTTGGCTCCGGTAAAACCGAAGTTCTGGCCCAGCGCGCCATTGCCGATAAACTCATGTGTCCCAAGGGCCCGGTGGCGTGTTATGAGCCCACCTATGACTTGGTTAGACTCATTCTAGCACCCCGGCTTGAGGAGAAATTGGATGAATATAAGATACAGTATGTTTACAATAAATCTGAAAACATAATCTATACCAAAAAGTATGGCATCTTCATTTTGCGCACTTTGGACAACCCGGCGCGAATAGTCGGTTATGAATCCTTCAGAAGCCACGTGGACGAAATTGACACCCTCAGGCATAAACACGCTGAAGCGGTTTGGCAGAAAATCATAGCCAGAAATCGTTTTAAAGCTGAAGGACTCCCCAACCAAGTATCGGCCTATACCACCCCGGAAGGGTTTAATTTTGCCTATGATCGATGGGAAAAGAACCCCGGGCCCGACTATAAATATATCAGAGTATCCACCCGGGCGAACCCATTTTTGCCTGATGATTACATCCAAGGGCTGAAAGACAGTTACCCCGCCAACTTGGTTGAGGCATACATTGAAGGGAAATTCGTCAACCTAACCACGGGTTCTGTGTATGATTCCTTTGACCGGGACCAACACAATACCGACTCAGAGTGGGACAGGTCGGCTTCTGAACCTGTCCACATCGGAATGGACTTCAACGTGGGCAATATGTCGGCGGTCATTCATGTTATCAGAAAAGGTCAAGCTTTGGCCGTAGACGAAATAACTGGGGTCCTAGACACCCCCGCCATGATCAGAACCATTAAAGAGAGGTATGCTGGGTCCTCTATCATCATCTACCCTGATGCCAGTGGCAATAGTCGAAAGTCTAATAACGCCAGCGAATCCGACATATCTCTATTGAAGCAAGCAAATTTCAAGGTAGATGCCCCAAAATCCAACCCCTTTGTCAGAGACAGAGTGATTTCAATGAATAGTGCGTTTGTCACAGGCAAGTATATGGTCAATGTTGAGAAGTGTCCTGAGTACTCGTTATGCCTAGAACAGCAAACATACACTGATAACGGCGACCCGGACAAAAGCTCTGGTCATGACCACCTACCAGATTCTGGCGGGTACTTCATACACAGGCGATACCCTGTGGTAAATAGAAAACCTCAAATAGCGAAGGTAGTGGGAATTTAATATGGGCATAGAAAGCAAGCACCCCCGGTACGATGAGAAGATAGACCAGTGGTCAAGATGTCGTGACACCTTTGACGGAGAAGATGCCGTAAAGGAAAAGAGAACTGAATATCTGCCCAAACTATCTTCTCAAAGTGACGCCTCATACGCAGCGTATATGAAGAGAGCCAGCTTTTACAACACTGTGAAGAGGACCATACACGGTTTGGCCGGGGCGGTGATGCGAATTGACCCGGTAGTAGAAGGTGCTCCAGACGAATGGATGGATGACGTCACAACCACTGGGATGAATCTCAACGAATTTATCTATTATATGCTGACGGAACAGTTGCTTTGTGGTAGGCAAGGGGTTTTGGTTGAGCATAACGGTTCTAGGCCTTACCTTGTTGGATACCCAACAGAGCAAATCACCAACTGGATGGATGATACCATTGTGTTGATGGAACAGTATCGCAAAATGGATGTCAACGACAAATATAGCTCAAGGTACGAAACCCAGTACAGGGAAATTCTCTTGGAGGAAGGTAGATATCTGGTTCGAATTTGGCGCAAAACCAAAGGCGAGTGGAAAATATACGAAGAGGTTGCTCCAAGTAAAAGAGGTGCTGCCCTCGATTCTATACCCTTCGTTTCTCTAACGGTGGACGGTTTTAATCTGAACCCCAAGGCCCCACCTCTTTTGAACCTAGCGGACGTGAACCTATCTCACTATCGCACATCGGCAGACCTAGAACATGGGCGACATTTTACTGCTTTACCGACCCCCTATGTTACCGGGGTAGATGTTGATTCTGAGTTATCTATTGGAGCAGAGTCAGCTTGGGTCCTCCCAGATTCGGCTTCAAGAGCAGGTTATCTAGAGTTCAGTGGCAGTGGTTTAGCAGCTCTAGACACAGCAATGGAACAGAAACGGTCAATGATGGCCTCTTTGGGCGCACAGCTATTAGAAGGACAGAAAAATGGAGTTGAAGCCACCGAAACCGTCAAGCTCCGCCAAAACTCTGAAGCCTCAGTATTAATGCGAACCGTGAAATCCGTTGAAGAGGCTTTGAGCAAATCCTTAAACATGATGTCAGAGTGGGAGGGGGGGCCTGAGATCACAATTACTCTCAATACTGATTTTGCAGATAGTGTGATAGGTTCCCAAGATATGGTCGCACTAATGGGCCTATGGCAGTCTGGAGCAATCAGTCATGAGTCTTTGTTGTGGAACATGAAACGGGGTGAAGTTATTCCTCCTGATGTTACTATTGAAGAAGAGCGTGACCGAATAGATGTCCAAATGGGCGCAATGGATGATCTGGAATCGGAAGCACCCACTGAGGTTTAGAAATGGCAACGGTCAACGATAAAGTATTGGACGCCATAACGGGCCATTCAGTTGATCTGGTTCGCTTAGAGGCGTCTTTAAAATCAGAAGTAATTAAACAACTGAAGATTTTAGAAAAAAGCCTTGTCAAGACTTTAGCAAATTCAAGTCTGGAGGTTAATTCTATCCCCCTTCAGCGAAAGCGCATGAAAGTTCTATTGGCCCAGACCAAAAAGACCATCTCTGAATCTTATGCTTTGATCGATGCCAAGGAAGCAACCAATTTGTCTAGCGTGGCTGGGGTTGCAGAGTCTCAAGCGGTGTCCGCTATAAATGGGTCTATTAAAGCAAAGGTTTTGAGCGTAGGAATGTCTGACCAGATGTTGGGGTCTATAGCTTCTAATACCCTCATTCAAGGGGCCCCTAGCCGAGAATGGTGGACGGGCCAAGCTGACTCTCTACAGAACGGATTCAAAAATATCATCCGGCAGTCCATGTTGTCGGGTGAAAGCACAAGCCAAATCATAACCAGAGTGAGGGGAACCAAGTCCCTAAGGTATAAAGACGGCTTAATGCAGACGGCCAGAAATAAAGCGGAGGCCCTTGTTAGAACTTCAGTTCAAGTGGTGGCCAACGAAGCTAGAATAGCGACATATGAGAGCAACCGGGACGTTGTAAAGTATATCGAGTGGGTATCAACCCTAGACTCCCGGACCAGTTTGACTTGCCAATCACTAGACGGCAAAAAGTGGACCGTGGGGGCTTTTAAACCCGTACGCCCAAACACAAAAACATTCCCGGGGCCCACGGCCCATTGGAATTGCCGCTCTACTCAAGTCCCGGTACTTAAATCTTGGGAAGAGCTGGGCTCTAAGCGGAAGTTTGATGAAATACCCGAGTCCACCCGGTCTAGTATGGACGGACAGGTTAGCTCTAAAATGGGCTATGAGGCTTGGCTCAACACCAAGGGCGTGGATTTTCAAAAAGAGGTACTTGGGGCAGGTAAGTTTGAGTTATGGAAAAAGGGAAAGATGGGATTCAAAGATTTAGTAGATCAGAATTCCAACCCTATTTCCCTATCTACTTTAAAATTGAAGTATGCGGACACCCCTAAGCCAGCCAAACCTGCCAAGGTCGAGATTTTGAATTTAGACGGAACAGGCGCGGACGGGGGGTATGTTGCATCATACAATAACTTGATTCAGAAGTTAACGGGCCAAAGGGTCCCCACAGTGGATGACGTCTCAGTAAAGATTTCTGATTCCATAAGCGCGTATACTTTAACGGCATTTAATACCATCAACAAATACCTCAGGAAAAACAGAAAATCCATACCTGACGATGATTTGGTACGTATTAATCGTCACGTTGAAAACATAGACGATTTCATAGATTCTAGGCCCCCAACAATCACCCCTTTTAAGGTTTATAGGTCCAGAGGAAGAGACTTGGACCACAAAGTGGGCGACATTGTGACTGACGGTGCTTATGGCTCTACAACTACTAGGAATGACAACATAGGATTTGGCGACGTTTCATATGACATCACTATTCCCACCGGGTCTAAAGTAGGTCCGGTAGCTCAGATGTCCTCTTTTGCAAGTGAATCGGAAATATTGCTACCCCGTGGGTACAAACTTATGATAACCAAAATAGACAGAAAGCTTAATTCGGACGGCACTGTTGACGTCACCAAATATGACGCCACTCTAGTGTTAGACGATATTTAAAAGCCCCAGTGGGGCACAACTAAAGAACCGGAGGTTCAAAATGGCTTTACAAGCTACAGTACAGGAACTAGATAACGTGCCTGAGGCACTAAGATCAGAGTATGTCGAGAAGGACGGGTCCTACCACTTAAATGTGGAAGGTATGGTGGATAAATCTAAGTTAGACGATTTTCGCACCAATAATGTCAAGTTGCTCAAAGACATAGAGACCCTTCAAGGCAAATTCAAAAATGTGGACTTGGACCAGTATGAGGTTCTACTTAAAGCCCACAATGATAACGGCGACAAAAAGTTGATTGACGCAGGCAAAATAGACGAATTGTTGGAAGAGCGCACCAAGAGAATGCGCGAAGTCCACAACGAAGAAATAGGCAAAGTTCAATCTGAGAATGATATTCATAAAAGGCAGCTTGAGGGTCTTATGATTGACGCATCGGTTCGTGACAGCGCAACCCAACAGGGTGTAGCAGCCACTGCAATGGATGATGTTATCTTAAGGGCCAAGTCTGTGTTCCAGTTGAAGGACGGTAAAGCTACCCCCTTTGATACAGAAGGTGGCGTGATTTACGGCTCCGGTTCCTCGGAACCTATGACTGTGAGTCAATGGGTCAAAGGTCTTACTGGCTCAGCCCCTCATTTATTTACTCCTTCTAGCGGCGCGGGGGGCAACCACGACAACCGTGGGGGCAAAGACGGTTCCACTGTTACTAGGACTGATTTTGATCAAATGGATCAGTATTCCCGGTCACAATTCGCTAAAAAAGGAGGAAAGGTAGTTGACTAACCATACTTTTTTATGGTATAATGTTTTTAACAGTAGCGGAGTTACTGACCCTTTATGGATTCCGGCGGAATCTAGATATTATAATTTGAGGGCGCTACTGTCCTCGAAACTTAACTTTTGAGGAATTACTAATGGCTAACGTCTTAACAGATCTAGCAGCCGACATCTACAAAGCAGCCGACACAGTTGGCCGTGAGTTAGTAGGCTTTATCCCAGCTTCAACCATTAACGCAGACAGTTCAGAGCGAGTCGCCAAAAATGGCGTTATTCGTGCTGCTTACACTCGTTCAGCTACAGCTGCTGACATTTCGGAGTCGATGACTATTCCGGAAGGGTCTGACCAGACTATCGACAACAAAACCATGACAATTAGCAAAGCTCGTTCTGTCCAAATCCCATGGACTGGCGAAGATATGCGTCATGTGAACAACGGCGCAGGATATGAGACCATTTATGGTGATCAATTATCCCAAGCTATGCGTACTTTAACAAACGAAGTTGAGTCTGACTTATCGACTGCCGCATATCAAGGTGCTTCACGCGCCATTGGTACAGCAGGAACTACTCCTTTTGCCTCCAACTTTGATACTGTAGCTACAGCTCGTCAGATCATCGTTGATAACGGTGGTGTAACTAACGATGGGCGTCTTGCTCTTGTGATGAATAGCTCAGCCGGGACCAAAATGCGGAACCTAGCTAGCTTGAACCAAGTTAATACATCTGGCGGGTCCGATCTTTTACGCCAAGGTGTTTTACTTGATCTTCAAGGCGTTTCAATGCGTGAATCTGCCCAAGTCAAGGCTCACACCAAAGGCACAGGTACAAGCTACGTTGTCAACAACGCAGCAACTGAGGCCATAGGCCAAACAGTCATTACTCTTGATGGTGGTTCTGGCACTATAATCGCTGGTGATTGCGTGACCTTTAATGGCGATGCTAACATCTACGTTGTTCAAACTGCTCTAGCTGGTGGTGATGTAGTTCTTAATGCTCCGGGCCTTATCGCGGCGGCGGCTAATGATGCAGCCCTGACAGTTGGAAACAACTTTACGGCTAACGTCATGTTCCATCAGTCAGCACTTGAGTTAGCTATGCGCGCTCCCGCAATCCCCGGCGGCGAAGACGCAGCTGTTGATGCTATGCTGGTCCAAGACCCACACTCTGGTCTCGTTTTTGAGATTCGCGTTTACAAAGGTTATCGCAAGCAGATGATCGAAGTGGCCGCTACTTGGGGCGTGAAAGCTTGGAAATCTGAAAATATTGCTGTTCTCCTAGGGTAAGTCCCTTTAGGCGGGGTTAACCCCCCGCCGTTTTTTAATCATATGGGAGTTGAACACATGGCAGAAATCAAGAAAACCGCCCCCAAAAAGGCGAAGCACGTTAAAATGACACGTGACGGCAGAGATGCTAATGTACATCCAGACGAAGTTGCCAATTATAAAAAAGGCAACTGGGTAGAGAGCAAGTAAGATGGCCATAGACGCTACGATAGCTGGCACAAGTTCAGATAGCTACATCACGGTTGCCACTGCTGATGCTTATCACGCCACCCATTTGTATGTTACTACATGGACGGCGGCTACTACTGACAACAAAGAGCGCAGTCTAAAAATGGCTACTCGTTTGTTGGATGAAAGAATTACTTGGAGAGGTACTAAGAACACAGACGCACAGGCTCTGCGGTGGCCAAGGGCTTCTGTGACAGACAACGACTTATACTCGGTAGCGGTAGATATTATCCCGGAACCAATCCAAAATGCTACGGCAGAATTTGCCCGACATCTTTTGGTGTCTGACCTAACGGCCCAGCCTGAGGGAAAGGGAATTGAGAGTGTTGATGCCGGGTCAGTGTCTATTAAATTCAGCAAAACAGACACAGCAGATGTCCTCCCGGTAATCGTCCAAGAAATGTTGAGGGGTTGGGGCACTATTCATTCCAGAGCCAAATTTGGTTCAGTTACAGTGGTTAGAACCTAATGGGCCTAAGACAGACAATTGCGTCAGCCGTATCAACTGCCATATCCGCAACTGGGGACATAGCAGAAACGGTCACATATACCGTGAAAACACCCACGGTATATCACGCAAGTTCTGGAGTTTTAAGATCAAACCCGGAATCAACATACACTTTAAAGGCTATCATCGCTCCTTTCGGGGCGGCGGGTCTGAGTGATAAAACTAGGATTGAGCCGGAGCATACTGGCTCCCTATCCGCCCTATTTGCTAGTTCAGCATTGTCCGTTGTTCCCGATAGTTCTGACACCATAACCAGAGGCTCGATTATCTATAAGATCAAGCAGATAACTTTTGACCCTGCAGGTGCTTCATACAGGCTTATCTTGGAGCGCATGGGATGACCTTTTCATTGGACTTAAAAAAGTTTGCTGAAGAATCTGGACTTGAATTAGAGCTTGTCACCCGGAAAATATCCCTTGATGCGTATTCTAGAGTTACGGTTAAGACTCCCGTTGATACCGGGAGAGCAAGGGCTAATTGGAACATTGGTGCTGGGTCCCCGGATTTGAGCACAACCACTGATACATCATCTGAATTGCCCAATGTGAAAAGGGGTGACGGCGATAGAGCTATTTACATTACCAACAATCTAGATTACATCAGCGAATTGGAAGACGGAAGCAGTAAGCAGTCGCCCAGCGGAATGGTGGCTGTCACTATGTTGGAATTAGAAGCGGGAATTAAAAATGTCCTTCGCTAATGAGAGATCAAGTATTGAAGCTAGGCTCAGTGCCAACTGGACAACCACCACTGTTAATTACTCAAACGTAGATTTTGATGCCCCCAATAACTCACCTTGGGTGCGCCTTTCCATTTTGAATGGGCAGTCTGATTATAGGGCCCTTAACTCCAAGAAAATTCATTTGGGATTAATATCTATTCAAGTGTTTACCCCGGTTAACACTGGAACTGCATCCATCAGGGAATATGCTGACACTTTAGCCTCTATCTTTGATGACCAGTCATTTGATGATGTCGTCTGTGGCGTGGCTTCAATTGCCAGCGTTGGGTCTTCTGACGTTTGGTATCAGGTAAATATAACCATTCCGTATCGGAGGGATGCATAATGAGCACTACACTTTATCCACCGGAGGGGGGTGAGCCTGTTTTAGCTCACGACTCTAAAGTGGAATACATGAAGTTCAAGGGATGGTTAGAAACTGCCCCACAAACTGGCAAATCAGCCAAAACCACCCCAACCCCAAAACATAAGGTAAATGAAAATGGCGAATCATAAAGGCAGTGAAGGCTTAGTTAAAATCGGGTCTGCTACAGTGGCAGAGGTTAAGGATTGGTCTCTTGACGAGACTGCCGATACTACTGAAGACACCACCATGGGCGATGCCGCTCGGACCAGAAAATCAACTTTGACATCAGCATCAGGCTCAATCAATTGTTTTTGGGACGAGACCGACTCTGCTGGTCAAGTTGCAATGTCTGCAGGTGCTGAGGTAGCACTAAAGCTGCATCCAGAAGGAGCTGCTTCGGGAGATACCATATACTCAGTTGCGGCAATTATAACTAGCGTTTCTAAAAGTGCTACTTTTGATGGCATGGTTGAAGCTAGTTTTGGCTTTGAGTCTAATGGCGCAGTTGTAGCCTCTGTCATATCATGAGTATACTCGATAAAGCGACTGCTCATTTTGACGGAATGGGTATTCGCCAAATCGAGATTTCAGAATGGGATACAGTGATTCACTGTTCCCCGTTCACCATGAACGAGAAGCGTAAGCTCTTGAAAGTGGCAAAAAATGACGATTTGGAGTTCCTAGTTAGAGCTTTGATCATGAAAGCCAAAGACGCGCAAGGCAACTCAGTGTTTGACTTGTCCGACAAAGTAACTTTAATGAACAATGTGGACCCGGACGTAATCACTCGTGTGGTTACAGAAATTACCGCCTCAGCCAGTGTTGAGGAGATGGAGGGAAACTAGCAGCCGACCCTGAGCTCATGGGATTGTATACCTTGGGTGATCGGCTGAAGATGCCCATACATAAACTGGTGGAGATGCCAGTAGAAGAATTCAACGGCTGGGTGGCCTACTACAGGAACAAAGAAAATGGCGATAAATAGGCTGGCAGTTTTAGGCATCGTAGTAGACCCTAGCAGGGCGATTGCTGGTGCGCGCCGGGCTAATATGGCCATTCAAGGAGTGGGCAGAGCAGCTGCCAACGTTAAAAATAGGATTTTTAGCCTCCAAGGTGCTTTGGTGGCACTAGGCGGGGGTTTGATAGCTAGAAGCTTTCTCCAGACTTCTTCTTCTTTAGAAAATCTAAGGATACAGCTTAAGACTGTCACTGGTTCGGCCAACGATGCTGACAAAGCTTTCACTAGGTTGGTGGATTTTACAACCCGGACCCCATACGAGATAGATCAAGTAGTTTCGGCTTTCACTAAGCTTAAAGCTTTTGGTTTGGACCCGAGCGAAGAGGCTATGACAGCTTTCGGCAACACGGCCGCAGCCATGGGCAAAGATCTCAACCAGATGATAGAGGCAGTTGCTGATGCCGCCACTGGCGAATTTGAGCGATTGAAAGAGTTTGGCATAAAAGCCAAGCAGCAGGGTAACGAAGTATCTCTTACCTTTCAAGGCGTGACCACTACCATTGCTAAAAATTCAGAAGCCATTCAAGGCTATCTGATGGATATTGGCAACAACCAATTTGGCGGGGCTATGGCCGACCAAATGGATACCATGGACGGAGCCCTATCAAACTTCAAGGGAAGCTGGACTCTATTCCAAGATGAACTAATGAATAATGGCCCGTTCCAACTAGCTAAAGGCTTATTGAACGAGTTGTCTTTAGCTTTATTTGGGGATTCTAAGTCAGTAGCCAGCAACGCCAAAGCTGCAGGTGAAGCCATAACTATGTTCGTTAAAAATTCTGCTCTAGGGACGGCGCGTTTTATTGACTCTATCTCCGAGGGCCTAGATTTTGTCGGGAAGCAGATTTCGTCCATGTGGGATACGTACCGCTCATTACCTGCTTTCGCCCAACAAGTGGGCATCGTAGGAGCTTTCCTTGGTGGTCCTAAAATTAGGCTGGCTATTCTGGCGATTGTTGGGGGGTTAACAACAATTAGAAGGTTGTTGGGCGGTAAAGACCAAGACCTTGATGGTCTGACTAGACAGATAAAAGACGCGGAATTCCATGTATCAGCTCTACAAAGAATGTCTGATGACCCGCTTATTTTTATAGACCCTATAGAACTGGGGAAAGCCGAGGCGCAGTTAAAATTACTGGAGGCCACAAGAGATTTAGTGCTGGCGAATCAGGGGCTGTCAGGAACTGGCCCTAAAGCAGTCACAGCGGCAAAGCAGCAACTTCAACCTACGCAAGAATTTGAGGCATTAAGTTTTGGGGGCGACCCGGGTTCGGCTGTTAAAGCAGTAGAACAATTATTTGCCAGAATAGATCAAGTTGCCAAAAGTAAAGAAAATGAAAGGGTAGCTAGGGAAACGGCTAACGAATTTTCAATAGCTGAAACCAGAGTGGAGTCTTTTTCCGGAAGCATGGGCGAAATTTCGGCTCTTCACAGGAAGAATCAAGATGAAATGAACCGGGTCACGTCTATTTTTGAGGAGCGTAATGCACAACTGCATGAAGCTGCCATGGCCAGAAAAGGCGAAGCATTTAACATTTTCAAAGAGAAATTTAAATCAGGCTGGGTGGAAATGGAAGAGGCAGCCGTTCCTTTCATAGATAAAATGGCCGATAGGCTATTGAACATATTTGGTCCCGGGGGCACTCTGGCTTCTGGAATAGGGGACGCAACTGCTAATATGCTTATCTTTGGTAAAAGTGGAGCAGATGCAATGAAAGCCTTAGGCAGAACTATTGTCCATGAAGTAATATCCGGTTTGGTTGCTATGGGTGTGCAAAGCGCGATAAATTTTGCAAAAGACAAACTCTTTGCGGCGTCTAATGTTGCTACGGCATACGCGTCAGGGGCTGCCATTGCCGCAGCCTATGCCCCAGCCGCAGCCGCAGTGTCATTAGCTACGTTCGGGGCCAACGCAATATCAGCTAATGCTGGCATGGCTTCATCATTCGCATTGGCTAAGGGATTATCGATAACTGGTGCTCGTGAAAGAGGGGGCCCGGTTGAGAGATCAGGAACATATTTAGTAGGTGAGAGAGGCCCAGAATTATTTACACCCAACCAGTCGGGTCAAATTACGTCCAATAAAAATATGGGAAGAGGCAACACAGCAAATGTTACGTTCAACATAAACGCTATTGACACATCAGACGCTACTAGACTTATAGTATCCCAACGTGGTACAATAGTAGGTGTTATAAATCAAGCATTGAATGAGCGTGGAAGGGCTGCCTTAGTATGACATACCCAGTATCCCCCAAGTTTGCGTCTGTAGCCATTAGAAGCAACGACCCCACTTTATATTCTCAGTCAGTAAACGGCCGGATACAAACTCGTAAAGTTGCAGGTCAACAGTGGGAATTCAGTGCGTCTTACCCGCCTCTAACCAGAACAGAATTTCAGCCAGTGAGTGCCTATATCGACTCACTGAGAGGACAGCACACGGTTTTTACTGTTGTGCCCACTGAAATAGCTAGCACCAGCGCAACCGGGGTTAGTGGGACAGTCACTTGTACTTCTACTGCTGTTGGTGCGGTTTCAGTCCCATCATCGGGCCTCACCGGAACCTTAAAGGCTGGCGATTTCATAAAGTTCTCTGGTCACACCAAAGTATACAAACTTACGGCGGACAGAGCTGGCAACGGCAATTTAAGTATCGTTCCCCCTCTAACCACGGCCGTCACAACGGACACCGTTACCTACAACGACGTTCCTTTCACCGTCAGACTGAAAAATGACGTCCAAGAGTATGCAATTGGGGTGGATATGCTTCATAAGTTTGAAGTTGATTTCGTTGAGGCCCTGTCATGAGCCGTGGCGTACATTCTGATGTCATAACCGAGCTAGCTAAGGATTCATTCCAAATGGCACACTTGGTTAAAATAGACTTTGAGACTCCGGTATATCTAACCGAAAGCCCAATTAGTATTACTTATTCCAGCAATGCTTACGTTCCCAGCAGCCACCTCCAAGGCATTTCTTCTGTAAGTGAAACATCAGAGGTTCAAGTGGGGTCAATGAGTGTCACCCTCTCCGGTGTTAGCCAAGAGTATATCGCTATTCTGTTGGGGCAAAAATACATAGATAGGCAGATAACCATAAACCGGGTAGTTCTAAATGCTGCCCACGGGATCATAGGCGACCCGATTTTGATGTATGATGGAAGAATTGAAGGATTCACCATCAGTGACAGTGACAACACTAGCACCATAGTTCTGACGGCCGCCTCCCACTGGTCCGATTTCGCCAAAAAGTCTGGTAGAAGAACTAACCACAACAGCCAGCAAATGCATTTTGATGGTGATAGAGGTTTTGAATTTGCCCCGGATTCTATTCGTGATATCAAGTGGGGTCGCGCATAATGGGGATTTTAAGCGGAATTATTAATGCTATTGGCGATTTTGGCCAAGCAATAATAGACGTCACAGTTGACGCGATTAGCGACATAATCGGTTGGTTTATAGACATTCCAAATATGGATGATCTTGAAAATCAATATAAAGGCGTTTTGGTCAACAAACAAAGTAACATAGCCGCAAGGCCCATAGTTTATGGACAAAGAAAAGTAGGTGGAACTCGTGTGTTTATGGCAACGAGCGGAACTGATAACACCTACCTTTATATCGTCCTCGATTTGTGTGAGGGTGAGGTCCACAGTATCGGTGATATTTACATTAACGACATCATCAGCACTGATAGCAAATTCTCAGGCTTAGTGACAATCAACAAATATTTGGGCACTGATGGTCAAGCAGCCGATTCAATTCTTGTTGCCGCTAATATAGGTTGGACTAACAACCATAGACTGAGAGGGGTTGCGTATCTAGCAGTTAGGCTAAAGTGGGACCAAGAGACATTTAGTGGCATCCCAACTATTCATGCCGTAGTACAAGGTAGAAAAGTCTATGACACTCGCACAAATGCAACAGCTACAGTGGCGTTGAGTAGTAATCCAGCGCTGTGTTTAAGGGACTACCTCACCAATACTAGATATGGAAAAGGCTTGGCAGCTTCATTTATTGACGATACCTTATTTGATGCGGCTGCAAATAAATGTGACGCCCTAGTTACATCTTATTCCGGTTCGGGCACACAAAAGATTTTCGAATGCAATGCTGTAGTGAACACTGAAAACACCCTTCTGGCCAATACTAAAAGCATATTATCTAGTATGAGAGGGTTGATGCTTTATCGCCAAGGTTTGTATGGCCTAATAGTGGAAGACCAAGGTAACTCTACGTTCAGCTTCAATGAATCCCACATAATAGGTGGGCTCAGAATTAAGAGTGAGAGCAAGAAGACTAAATTCAATCGAATTATTGCTACTTTCCCCAATCCTGATGCTAATTGGCAAATGGACCAGATAGAGTACCCGGTGGCTGGTAGTTCAGAGGAGTCCGGGTATCTCACAGAAGACGGTGGGGTTGAGCTAGTCAAGCAAATGGACCTCCCTTCTACTACCAATATCTACACAGCAAAAGACATGGCTGAAATGGCCTTGAAGAGGTCACGCAATGCTTTGGTAACTTCGTTTAAATCAACAAGCGAAGCCCTAAACGTTTCAATAGGCGATATTGTAGATGTAACTCATAGTACACCATCATGGTCATCAAAGACTTTTAGGGTATTTAAGCTTGGACTTAATTCGGACGGCACTGTTGACGTTACTCTAATAGAGCATCAAAACTCCATATACCCTTGGTCCACCAAGACAGCAGCCGATAACATACCAGATACAAACCTACCAGACCCATTCTCAGTGGCCCCGGCTACCAGTTTATCGGTTAACGTGGGCTCTAGCAATTATCTAGTGCAGACAGATGGAACTGTTCTAGTGAGAGCCGCAGTAACGTGGACTGCCAGCGTGGACCAGTTTGTGGAAAGATACGTTGTTCAGTGGAAATATGCGTCTGACTCTGTTTATTCTAACGACGTGGTTTCATTGGGTACTTCTGCTTTCATTTCCGGTTTTAAGACCGGGGAATCAATAGATGTCCGGGTAAAAGCGGTTTCTGCCATAGGTGCGTCAAGTGCCCAGCTTATTGTTTCAGCCACTTCTATTACAGCACACGCCACAGCTCCGGGCGTAGTCACAAGCTTATCTGCGGCAGCCAAGCAGGGGTCAATAGAGCTCACTTGGGTCAACCCAACAAATGCCGATTTTTCATACGTTCAGATAAACCGACACACGAGCGATAATTTATCTGCTTCTTCTCTTTTTCTACGCACTAGTAATACCTCAGTTATAGACCAAGTGGGCGAAGGATTGGCTAGATTCTACTGGGCTCGTTCATTCAATAGATCGGGGGTGGCAAGTGCTTGGTCTGCTACAGTTACAGCTACTTCTACCAGCTACCCGGCGGCAGCAGACCCCAAGATAACTCATAATGGTGTGGTTTACTATAATGTCAATCAGGCTAGTGCTCCCTCTACTCCCTCTTCTTCTGCCTATAATTTCTCTACCGGGGCCTTTACAAGCTTGACCACAGGATGGTCCACAACCCCTCCTGTCTTAGATATCGGGGCGTCCAATAAGTATTGGTCAAGTGCATGGTCCGTAGTAGAAGGAACAAGCGGTGGGGGCACAGGGTCTCCAGCATTTTTGACTCCTGTGGCCCAATTCTCATTTGATGGTGTAGTCACATTCACCAACGGTACTACTGTTACCGATGGAACTAATACTGTCACAACGAGTGGACTGCTAGCATCTGGCGGTGCGGCGGCAGACATAAATGCCAACTCAACGACTATAGATGGTGGAAAAATAACCGCAAATTCCGTTCTTGCTAACATTGCGTTACAGGCAGGAACTGGCAACACTCCCAATGAACACGCATTTGAAGTTAACGCCGCTGGTGTGGTTCACACAGACGGAATCATTGGTGGTATTTTTTCTGCTAATAATTTAAACGTGAGTACCGCTTCTGCGGTAACGGCAGTCACTAGGCAAGCGCATCCCGCGTTATTTGGTCAAGTGCCCTCAAATCATGCGTCAACTAGTGCCCATGGCATTAGAGGAACAAATTTTTACGCAGTAGGCAGCAGGGTACAGACGTCTGGCCTTATCGGTGCTGCAAACGGGTTCGACTTTTATGCTGAAGGGGCTGGCTCAAACTATGGCCCTTTCACTGGCGCACATGATTGTTTAGTTGCAAACGATGAAACAGTTTCAATGGGTGATTTAGTAGTTGATGTGTCCTGTATTGCTAGGCGTGGTTTTTCTAACACGATATTTTCCGTTGAGGCTTCTAGCTCTCCAAACCAAGCAGCAGTGTTGGGCGTGATCGTAGCTAATAACGGTGCTCTATCAGACCGGAAACCAGCCGCTTTTATTGAAGAAATGACAGAGGATGGAATTGTTATGTCCTCAGATTATGATACTGTCAAAAACAGCTATCAACTTATGGCAGTTAATGCCGTGGGTGAAGGTCAGATAAAAGTGATCGGAGAAGGTGGTGATTTGGTGGCTGGTGATCTTATAGTTACAAGCTCTACTACTGGCAAAGGCATGAAGCAATCAGACGATATTGTGCGAGGCAAGACCGTGGCACGTTCACGGGAAGCTATTTCTTTTAGTTCATCCACTGAGATCAAAACGGTGGCATGTATCTATTTATGTGGTTAAAACGAAGGATTAAAAAATGAGCGAATTATCAAACTATTTAGAAAATAAGTTTTTGGACATTACCCTAAAAGACGGCACAGCTTATAAAGTGGCGACTGCCCATTTAGCCCTGTTCTCGTCAGACCCAACCGATGCTGGCAATGGCACTGAATGTAGTTGGACTAACTATGCAAGGCAGTCTATCGCTTTTGGTACTATAAGCAATGGCTCGGTATCTAACAGTGGAACAATTACTTTTCCAGCAGTGGTGGGCTCTGACGTTACTGTCAGCCATATTGGAATTTATGATGCAGCTACTAGCGGCAACCTTATGTATCACACAGCCCTTGATGCCTCTAAAACATTAAGCGCGGCAGATGTGATGTCGGTAGCAGCGTCTGGTGTTTCGGTAACTCTTAGCTAATGAATTTTAACTCTTTAAATAGCCATACTTTAGGCGGTTATCCTCAATTAAATGTCTTCATTGAGGCATCTGTTGGGGTTTCTTGTTCTACTTCTGCGGCTGTCCATAGAGTTATAACTTTAGAGGCATCGGTAAATGTCTCGGGGGCGACTGTCACTGCTGGGCTTAGAAGAGCATTTATACAAGCCACATTTAGTGGTTCGGCTTCTGCCAGTTCTGTTGCCATTAAGACTAGGCCAATATCAGGCACATTGTCTGGTAGTGCCGCCTTAACAGTGGCAGCCAACAGTAACTTAAGAGTAGACGGGTCCGTCAATGGTTCGGCACAGGCCCAAGCTTCCGCAGTCCGTGTTGTATCATTATTGGGCGCAGTAACTGGCAGTGCAAGTGTCCAATCTTTACTAGTTAGACAGGCCCCCATAACTGCTTCCGCTTCTGGCAGTGTGTCCACCCAAGCTGAAATTAAGAGATTGCCGTTCATAAGTGGAGATGCTTCCGGTGGCGCTTCGGTCCAAGCTCTGGCCAATTCCTTGGCCTTTATGAGCGGGTCAATATTAAGCGACGCCTCGGTCCAAGCGGCCGTAAAAGTCAATGTGAGAGCCTCCGGGTCCATATCTGGCAGTGCGGCAATTACCGGGTCATTCATTAGGGTTGTGGGGGTGGGCGGTCAAGTATCGTCTACGGGAAGTGTGACAGCACAGTTGTTCCGCAACGTTCCGGCCCAAGCATCCGTATCTGCCACTGGCGGGGCTTCTGCTTCGGGCACTAGACTAGCACGAATAAGCGGCTCAGTAGACGGAATCGCCACCACTGTAATGGCGTTTGTTCTCATAAATGCCAATGCTAAAGCACCCCCACACAGAAGGATTACGCCGCCGCAGGAATATAGGGTTGTGGCGGCATTTGAAAATAGAACAATGTTAGTTCCCGCTGAACACAGGACTATCATACTTGACTTACAAAGGGCCGCATAATGGACATATTCGTTAAACAACCTGCTGACGTTCTGGACTATGGCGTAGACTTGATAAAGTGGTTGGTATCAGGGGATTCAGTCACTGGAGCAACCGCAGCCGTTTCTCCCTCCGGGTTGACTATAGCAGTCACTGGGCCCACAACAACTCAGCCCACGGTATGGGCGAGTAGTGGAGCGGACGGGACCACATATCAGATAACTCTAACAGTCGTCACTGCTGGTGGTAGGACAAAAGAGTTTGAATTCCAGATAAAGGTGACGGAAATATGAGTTTTGTCAATAATGTAAAACTTACAGTAAACGCCTCTTTTAATTCTAGTGTGGTTAGTATTAGGGTTAATAAAGCATCAAGCCCCTATAACAACCCCCCCACATCGGGGAAACTGACCTTTATGGATAGTTTAAGTAATCCCACTAAGATAGAAATAATATCATACACGGGGATAACCGATAATTCCTCATACTGGACCTTGACGGGATGCACCCGGGGAGCAGAATCAACATCTGCTGCCTCTTGGACCACGGATGACAACGCCATTCAAGCATTCACGGCTGGAGATGCTAACGATGCTCTAGCTGAGTATTCTAATGTAACTGTAAGAGAAAATATAACCTTAGACTCAGACGCAGAATATTCAACTGGAAATGATTTTGTAGTTTCAGCTACTGCTACTATCACCATCCCATCAAACAGTGTGCTTGTAATCGAAAATTACAGCGTGAAAAAACAACTTTAGGAGCATGATATGCCGATTAAAATAGACAGTACAAACGGGTCAGTTACCCTAACAGTAGAAGATGGAAGCGGTAACGTAGGTTTGGCAATACCTCGCGCTGGCTTTTTGGCGGCAAATGGTAATGGCGCGAATCTAACTAATGTTCTTACCCTATCTGGCGGAGCCATGACGGGGGCAATTACTACAAACTCGACATTTGACGGCGTTGATATAGCTACCCGGGATGGTGTCCTATCAACCACTGTCACCACTGCCAATGCAGCTTTGCCAAAGGCTGGCGGAGCCATGACAGGTCCTATAACGACAAATTCAACGTTCGATGGAGTTGATATAGCTACCCGGGACGGCGTACTTTCAACCGCAGTGACCACAGCAAACGCAGCATTGCCAAAATCAGGCGGTGCGCTTACAGGAGCCGTGACGACAAACTCGACATTTGACGGGGTAGATATTGCAACCCGTGATGGAGTTTTATCAACCACTGTTACTACAGCAAATGCCGCATTGCCTAAGGCGGGTGGTGCACTTACAGGGGCCTTAACGACTAACTCAACCATTGATGGTCGCGATGTAGCTGCTGATGGTGTATTGGCTACTAATGCAATGCCTAAAGCAGGTGGTGCTTTTACAGGAGCCGTAACAACTAACTCTACTATAGATGGAAGGGATGTGGCAGCAGATGGTGTATTGGCAACTAACGCACTGCCTAAATCTGGTGGTACTATGTCTGGTGCTATTGACATGGGTTCAAGCAATATCACTACTAGTGGCAAAATTTTATTTGCTAATATGTATGCCGCAGTAAGTGACCTTCCATCGGCTAGCACATACCATGGAATGTTCGCCCACGTTCATGCAACGGGAAAAGGTTACTTTGCGCATGGTGGAGCATGGATAGAACTAGCTAATCAAACAGACCTTGCTACCGCAACTACAACCGCAGGTGCAGCACTTCCAAAAGCTGGTGGTGCTCTGACAGGAGCCGTGACGACAAACTCCACGTTCGATGGTAGGGACGTAGCGGCAGATGGTGTAACGGCAGACGCAGCATTACCAAAGACAGGGGGCACTATGTCTGGTTTAGTCAATATGGCTGATCAGATTTTACAACGCCCTGTCTTAAAGGACTATGGAGAAACCAAAGTTGCAATGGCAGCACACGCTGTTGACTTGGCGCTAGGCAATGTATTTACTTATACCCTCTCAGGTGGACAAACAATGACATTTACAAATCCCCCTGCTTCTGGTACTGCTGGCTCCTTCACTCTTATTTTGACGAATGGTGGGTCAGCCACTTTGACTTGGCCCACTTCTATAGATTGGCCAGCCGCCACCGCACCCACACTGACGTCTAGTGGGGTTGATATTTTATTCTTCACAACGTGTGATGGTGGCACTATCTGGTACGGAACCGCAGTCTTGGCTATGGGGTAATTTATGACTATTGAAAGAAAAGTAGGAATGGGTATCGCAGGTCAACCCAGTGGTGATGGCCCGACTGATGTAGCAGATGTGTTTAATGCACATCCTTATACGGGTAATGGCAGCACTCAAACAATTACTAATGGAATAGACCTCGATGGTAAAGGGGGTATGGTTTGGCTTAAATCTAGATCAAATGATACTTGGCATAAAATATCAGATACAGAACGAGGTGCTAATAAACTGTTGTACCCCAACGAAGAAGATGGAGAATCTACTGTAGCAAACACAACAACAAGTTTTAACAGTAATGGGTTTTCTCTAGGTGCAGGTGGTTCGGGTAACGCTATTGATGTGAATAAAAACGGCAGGACTTACGCATCATGGACATTTCGCAAGAAGAAAAAGTTTTTTGATATACAAGAATTTTCAAGTAACTCTGGTACTCATGGTACTACAACACATTCACATGATCTCGGTACTACCCCTGCAATGATGATTGTCAAAGTCTTCAAGAGGAGTAATGGCCAAGCATCTGGGGGTGGTTGGTTTGTATTCCATAAAAACGTGGGGAGTGGGTTAGGGGCCGCTTATATTCTGTTGAACAGCAGCGCTGCATTAGGTAACTTGGGAACTCCAGCTATAACAGTTAACGATACTCAATTTACATTTAGAAGCCAAATGACAGACCATTCCTTAGATCACATTGCATACCTATTCGCTGATAACTCGTCAGAAGATGCAGAAGATCAGATGATTAAGTGTGGGAGTTATACGGGTTCGTCTAGTGATGTGACGGTGAGTCTAGGATGGGAACCTCAGTTCGTCCTAATTAAGAACGCAACAAGTAGTAGTAACTGGGCTATCTTAGATACACTTAGAGGTATGCCTCATGGGGATGGAAACTCTTTAGTGGCTGATAGCAGTGCTGCGGAAAATGGGGTCTTAGGTGCTGATAACCTCGTTAACCCTATAGCTGACGGGTTTATAGCTAAGTCAGGAAAAACTGCAACCAACCAGAATAGTTCCTCAACACACATCTACATGGCAATACGTGCGCCCATGATGGTCGAGCCAGAAGCCGCTACTGAGGTTTTTAAAGTAGATACTAGAGGTAGTTCGGGTGATGGTAAACGCCCATCATATAGACTTGGGTCTCCTGTAGATATGCTATTTGTAAAGAACATAGCGCAGGCAAACGACACCTATATAGGCTCACGCCTTCAAGGGGCAAGGTATATGCTTACTCATTCGAATCAAGATGAGGCCGCCTTTGGAGACTTTAAATTTGATTATCATAATGGGGTTGGCACTCCTACTAATACTGACTCGAATGAAGTTGCATGGATGTGGAAGAGAGCAAAAGGTTACTTTGATGTGGTTGCTTATTCTGGGTCTGGTTCTGCTAAGAATGTGGCGCATTCTCTTGGTGTTGCACCAGAAATGATGTGGGTGAAAAAGCGTAGTGGGGATGAAGGATGGGCTGTGTATCACAAATTAAATGGCGGCACTCACTTTGCAAGATTAGAATCAAACGCTACATACGTTGCTAACAATGGTCTGTGGAATAACACAGATACAACCGCAAGTGTATTTCGTGTAGGTTCTGATACTGAGGTAAACCAATCTGGACAAACATACATAGCTTACCTATTCGCCACACTAGCGGGTATCAGTAAAGTCGGTAGCTACACTGGTAACGGTGCGACTTCCCAAAATATTAATTGCGGTTTTAGCAATGGAGCAAGGTTTGTCCTTATTAAATGTGCAAGCCATTCAGGGTCATGGCATTTTATGGACACAGTTAGAGGTATTGTGGCTGGGAGTGAGTCACACTTAGCACTAAATGTTAAAACCGCATCAGAATCAGATGATTTTGTAGACCCTTATAGTGCAGGATTTGCAGCAGTATTAACTGGCGGTGAAAATAACGCCTCTGGTAGAACCTACATCTTTTACGCAATCGCATAAACAACCATAGGAAATATCAACTATGAGCAATTATAGAAACAAAACAACAGCAGCCGTAAGCACTCAAGGTGAAATTCGCCGAGCTAACGCAAACACCTCATTTCCAAGAGTTTGGGACGCAGACGTTTGCACTCACTTAAACATTGACCCTGTACTAGCAGCACCACAGCCCAGTCACACTGCATTGCAAAGAGTTAACTCTGTTGCTCCCGTTCAAGATGCTAATGACAACTGGGTTGAAGGATGGGAAGTTGTGGACATGTTCGCTGACACTACAGTAGATGGAGTGACAACTACTAAGTCTGCTCATGAGTCTGCATACACAGCCAGTGAACTAGCTAAAGTCGCAGCAGCAGCCCGTGAAAAGCGTGATGGATTATTAGCCGCTACGGACTTCTACGCTTTGAGTGATGTGGTTATGACAAGTGCAATGACGACCTACCGAACTGCTTTGCGAAATGTACCAGCACAAGAAAACTTCCCGACAACAATTACATGGCCCACAGCGCCATAGGAGACTTTATGCCCACAGTTAAAGGTAAGAAATACCCATATACAGCCGCAGGTAAAAAAGCTGCAGATAAGGCAAAGAAAAAGACCAAGACCAAGAAATAAGTGTGGTCTAGTCCTTTAGAGTTGTACCCGGTGCACGTGTCTCCCGCTCTTGCACCCGAAGGACAAAGACTACTGGTTGAACCAAGTACACATAAAGTGAATGTTGAATATCTTGTAGTGCAACCTTCTAGGGAGCCCTACGGTGTTCCTCAAGAATATACAAAGAGGTTGTGGATATGTTAGCTGAACTAGCTATAGCCAATGCCGCGTTTCAAGTTATTAAGCAAACTTTATCTAATGGTAAAGAAATAGCAGACGCTGGTTCAGCTTTAACTAAATACTTTGGTGCAAGCCAAGCTATTGAACAAAAAGCTAAATTAGGAACTGGTGATGTTCTAGCTGCATACCAAGCGAAACAAGCCCTAGAGCGGCAAGAAAAAGAACTTGAATTTATGCTAAATAAACAAGGCCTTCTTGGGTACTATAAGTATCAACAATTCCGGGATGAATTTCACAAGAAGCAGAAGGCCGATGCTAAAAGACGCAAGATTCGACAAGCTAAAATTAACTCAAATATACATGACGGGTTAATTGCTATGGGTATTGTCATTGCAATATTAGCTGCTGCTTTTGGCGTTGCGTGGTATATGAGATGATGAACATGGAAGCAAGATTAGATAGGCTGGAAGCAAAAATAGACAAGCTCAATGAGGCTTTAGTAAAGCTAGCTGAAATTGACATTAAGATTGAAAACATGGCTGCACACAACACCACCCAAGACAACCGTTTGAATAAACATAGTAAAACCATTGATGATCATGCCGTAAAAGTGGCTACTGTGATCAAATCTAGCGGAGCCAATGAGTGGTTCATAAGACTTCTAATAGCTACCCTTGTAGGAGGGTTGGCGTTTATAATGAGAGGCTAAAAATGTTTAAACTAGGGCAAAATTCGTTAAACAACCGTAGTGGGGTGGACCCGCGACTAATAGAGATAACAGACCTTGCTATTCAACTTACTAATATAGATTTCGGTATTCCTAGCACTGGTGGCTTTCGGTCAACCGAAGATCAAGCCAAGTTATGGACGGCGGGTAAATCAAAATGCGACGGTAGGAACAACAAATCATACCACCAGACAGGGCTCGCTTTGGACCTGTATGCTTACGTTGACGGCCACGCCTCTTGGGAAAAAGAGCACCTTGCAATAATTGCGGCAGCCATGTTACAGGCAAGCGCGGTTTTGGGGCATCAACTTAAGTGGGGTGGCTTATGGAAGTCATGGCAGGATTTTCCACATTTCGAGTTGGAAAGTTAAGGTGAGTTGGCTTAGTTTCCTAAACCCAATCGCTAGTTTGGGCGGCACTTACCTTGAGGGTAAAAACCAAGTCGCCAAAGCTAAATCCGAAGCAGCTATCGTAAGCATTAAAGCAGATGCAGATGTTAAAGTGGCTGGAGCAAAGGCGGCTCACAAACTAGCTGATAACGGTCAGACGCAAGAA